>Ga0065720_1019793_pt1 | contig 20055 bp, 17 predicted proteins | sample Thericmetagenome_FD_59107 | JGI IMG/M metagenome (GOLD analysis project Ga0065720, IMG submission 59107) | Thermophilic microbial communities from the Joint Bioenergy Institute, California, USA of rice/straw/compost enrichment - eDNA_2 v2... | ecosystem: Engineered > Solid waste > Grass >...
TGTCTAGGAAGTTGAAAAACTGCCTGAATGATGATGAAGACGACGACTAAGCTTTCTGTATATACTTTGTTTTCATCCCATACAACCCCTTTTGTATAACCAATTTTCCCGGGAGTTAAAGTGGATACTCCTAATTTATTTTTGCGACCGTGAAAGCATTCTGCTAAGAATTCTGAGAATACACTTATGTCTATTTGTATGCAAAATATACATGCTTTAAACTTAACAGTAGTAGCAGTACTTACAAAAATAAGCTATTCTCACATGAATACTTATTTACTTCCTACTTCTAAAAATTCTCATTTTCAAGTTACTAAAGTATTTTTCTCTGTTTTTGCTTCCTTATCAGGAGCCAGCTCCTCAGGGGGCGTAGGCCTACTTTTCTCATAATTCTTGGCAAAGGACCCAATATGGGTACCTTCCACCATCAGCTTCTTCTTTCTTCTCTTCTTCATCATACCCTCCACTTGCTTCTCATACTGTTTATGCTGGTTCATTCTAACTTGCGAAATCTCTGTCTTTATCTCTCTTTCCTTTATCACAGAGCTATATCTTTTTGTACTAGAGCTAGCATTTGTCAGCATATTAACAGATCTCTCAATCTGCTCCTTGCCTGCTGTAGTATAATTCCTTTCCATATTCTGATCTGTAGTCAGAGACCCGGGATTTATCGCTGGAAAAGTCACAGGGTTCTGGTTGGAGACATATGAATAATCCTGCTTAGGAGTTATAGGAACAAAATTGGTAACTCCAGTGGTATCAAATGACATGGACCTTTTATCATTGGTAGGACTGAAAACTGAAGTTCTAGTCTTGGTCTCGAAGGCTGAGCGGGTATAAGGAGAAAGATGAGCGAGCTCACTTGAGTCAATTTTTCTAACTGGGCGCTGGGCGTACTCGGATCGAATTTCATCAGGGTTTCGGATAGCTGATCTGTTCTGTTTGGGAATTTCTTTGTATTGCACGTAGCGGTATTTGTCAGGGCGGTGCATGTTATTATACTCACTGATAAAGGATTTATATAAGCTCTTGTTTTGATTTTGGGTTAAGGATTGGAGCTTCTCATAGATTCTTAGTTTTGTGCTGAGGGCCTTTTGGATATATTGCTCGCTGCCTTTGATGAAGACGTGGGGCTTTGTGCTAGTAATTCTCTTGGAATTGACTTCTTCATAATATCTCTTGAAGATATTATTATTGATTTCTCTCATAGGATGGTCAACGATAATGAGATCCTTGTTTGTGCGGAGGGTTTCCTCTGTATTGGCACCTTCTTCATTCCTTATTTTTACTGGAGAAAGTTGTCTTGGTATGGTTCCATAAGGAGAACGAGTATCATGGGAATTCATTAAATTAGGGAGGGGGACTCTTTCTGGTGAATGGATGTCTGGGGACTGCCTATTAGTATTTTGTAATTTGAGGAAATTTATTTGAGGAACTTTTTGGGAAAGGAGAGTCCGCTTTGTCCCGAGCTCACTCAGATCTCCGAGGGAATAATCTATACTTGCTTGCATTTTTGGAGATTCTTGTGCTGTTATCAGGTCAATATATTTTGGGTCTTGTTTGAAGACAATTTCTTCCTTGGTTTGCCTTTTGGCAAATTGTTTTTGCTTGATAGAGACATCAATTGATGCTTTTTGTGGGCTGGACTTTCCTCTAATAAATTTTATGTTATTTGAAGCATTTTGTTGGATCTCTTTTATTCTCTCTTCTCGGCGTTCCTTCTTAGTTGCAATTGTGGAAACTAATTCCTTCATAGAAGCCAGGTTATGCTGTAATTTCATAAAGAAATTCTACAAAATTAACATGAAGTATGAATCAAGTACCTTTCTTGGGATGGACCATATCTCAGCTTCTAAAGACGTCACAGTAACCGTAAAAATCCTTGTTGGCATTTTCTTAACTGAAACAAATTGTTTCTTTGCTTTTTCGTTATCACTATCACTGTCACTATCAGTTTCAGAGTCTGAGCTCCTTCCCTTTTTCTTCTTACCCTCTTCCTGCCTCTCTCTTTCTATCTCTTTTTCAATTTTATATGCCTCCCAGGCCTCTTCCTCACCAAATAGCTGCCCAGGTCCTAAGACATTGAGCTCTACACTTTTCCTAAGAGGTTCCTTGTCAAAGACTAGCACTCTATTCTCATTATCAAGAACCACATTCTCAGAATTCTGGGGATGATAGTTCACCTCAATCACCTTGCTGCAGACGACTTCTCCTGACTTGACGAGGTAAATAAAGTCAGCAGGATCTCCCTCTTTATATACTACACTCTTCCTCAAGTATTTCTCTTTTCTCTCAAAGAGATACATCCAAGTCTTCATTTCATGGAAGGTCCACCCTTTGAAAATATGCAGCTGGGACAAGAAACTGACCTTAGCAAAGGTCTCTAATCTGTGGTATTTTCCTAAAATTGCTCTATAAGGTTTTCTTTCTAATGTTGCAAAATGGCAATCCTCTTTTGCGACAATTGTAGCTGCTCTTGGCTTTAGTGTATCTTCCATAATAGCCAGCTCTCCAAAAGGCGCGCCTGCTCCCAGCTCTGCGACCTTTTTGAGCTCGTAATCGGGCGTGCCATCTGGTTTAACTCCCTTAGGGACCCTAATTAAAACTTCGACCTTGCCTTTGAGGATCATGTAAAATTCTGTGCCAATGGAACCTATAAGAATGATTTAGGAGCTCAAAATTGTTACCTGCTTCAAACAGAGTTTTTCCTGCCTCTAAAAATTTGTACATAATATGATGGCACATTTCTCCGTGAGCTTCTGGACCCATTTTCTGGATGACGTCTTGGAAACATTTCATATTTTCGGTATATCGTCTCAAGAGCTCTATTTCCTTGCTCGTTCTGTCAGTAGATGGTTTTGCGAGGACTAGAATGGCTAACTGAAGAGGTTAGAGAAGTTTCCAATACCCTTACCTCCATCAACTTCCCTTCTGACAGAGTATCTATTTGTATACCATCAAGTGGAGATCCCTTCTTGGAGCTTGTTCCTTCTAACCTAGATGTCATGTTGCATATAAAATTTATTATTTGAGTCGTATTAATAATTTAACAAAACTGATTAGCATTCCCTACATCTTGCAGAGCAATGCTCATTAAATCTTGTGTATATCAAATTCTACTCTATAGTAAATGATACAATATCAACACAAAGTACAAATTACTTCTTCTTTAGGAAGAAATCTAATGTTTTCTTAGTTTCTGATGAAGAATTTTGAGTCTTCTTCATCTTCTTGAGCTTATTCTCAATAGTTTTTTGGTTGTCTGACTGTTTTCTTCTATTACTATTCTTTTTCTTTTCACTTGAGGGGCTCTTCTCTCGATTAAATAACTCCTTAACAGGTATGGAGTGCGGAATTTCTATTCTAATTTCCTTTGTATTCTCTGAGACTGTAGTACTATTTGATGATTCATTATCGAGATCTTGGTTCTGATGCTCTGCTTGCATAAGGCATTTATCAATGTGGTTATTAATTCGAGTGGAATTTATCGAGCTTTCGAATTCCTGGTTGCAGACTGGACATTTAATGGAAGAGGCCTTTTTCTTCGAGGTTATGATCTTCTCTTTTCTGGACTTAGGAGTCTCCACTTCTGGCTCTGGCTTTGCATTTTTGAGAGTCTCTCCGACTTGAGTAGGCTGTGTAGGAGTTTGCATCTGGATCTGAATTGGTCCCAAATTTCTTGAGTTTTCATCTTGATACAGGCACTCTAGGTCATAATAGATGTCGGACTGTGAACTCTCAAAGAAGGTTGTCTCTTGAGGACCCTCCTTTTTGGAGGATGCTTTCTTTGTGAAATAATTATCTAGAGTGCGGAGCTCGGATTCTGATTTTAAGTCTTCTGCTTTTAGAGCAATACAACGAGTTGGTTCTTGGGGATCAACCTCTCTAAACATTCTGAGGGCTGCCTTTTCGATATCGGACGCTTCGTCTGAATATCGAGCAAGAAAAGTACTTTTATTTGTCATGCGAAAGTGCCAACTTTTTACCATAATGGAGATGCGCCTTGCCTTCTTTCCAGCCTTCTTCAGATTATCAGCTACTTTCGCTGAAGTTTGCTTGACTACATTTTCGAGCACTTCTCTATCCATGGTTTCTTCTATTGTGTTGGTTGCGCTTACGCTTTTTCTTTCATTGCTGTTGTCATGAAGGTATCTTCCTATTCCCAGTGCAGATTTCAAGAAGAACATGAAGGTATTTTCTGGAAGTGAGATATAGAGTTCTTCCAGATGGTCTAGGATATCTTTAACTGTTTCAATGTTCAACTCAAAACAGATCTCCTGGAGGTATATCCCAATGCCAGGAACTTTGCGGACTGACAATGGCATCATAAAGTTCAGCACATCTTCTCTCGTGTTCTTGACATAAAAAATTCCATTAGGTTTGTGTGTATCGCAAGCTATCTTCGCCAGCATCTTATTGGGAGCTATCCCACAGGTACAGGTGATCCCTGTAGCCTCATTGATACTAGCCTTTATGTCCGTCAATAGTTTTTCGATATCCTTTTCCTCTGTAATTCCATATCTCTCCAAATAATCTGTCATATCAAGGGTCGCCTCATCCATGCCACGACTCTCAAGCTTTGGATCATATTCACTCAGTATCTTTTTAAAGGTGTTAGATGTTTCTTGATACTTAGGCAGACTAGGAGGGAGAACTATGAGTTCAGGGCATAACTTTTGAGCAATGAAGCCAGGCATTGCGGAATATATTCCGAACTTTCTGGCGATATAGTTGGCAGTATTTATGTAGAGATTCATTCCTACTGCCACTGGCTTATCTGCTAGCTCAGGACGGTCGCGGATTTCGCATGCCACATAGAACATATCAAGATCGAAATGTGCCCAAGTTCTAGTAAGGTTGCGTTGTTTCTCAAGTTCTTTTCTCTTTGTCTCGATTGTATATTGGATACCCAAAAATTCCTGTTTGTCTGTTTTGGTCTTTTCAATTTTGCGCATCATTTCTTCGATTTGTTTCCTTCGTCTGTCCCGTATTTCTCCCTGTCTCTCATAGTATCTTGTGTTACTGGAAGCAGTCTCAATAATCCTAGTGATTTCCTGCTTATCTTTTACTTCCATACCAGGTTTCCAATCAATATATCTGAAAAATTCTTCTTTTTGTCGCTTGGTTTCGTTATGGTTAGATTCTGGTGAAGGATTTTGATGTTCTTTATGTGAATTCATTGAAGTACGCGCTCTTGTTTAAAAAATAAATTGCCGCGAATGTTTTAGAAGGATTACTAGTTGGATTCCTTGGAGAATTCATTATCAATAATTTTATTTGACTTTTGGATTTTTCTATAGATATTATATACAATGTCAAGTAGTATAAACAAGAAAAGGGAATTGCTTTGGCTCAGATAAAATATCTCTAGGAATGATACTAGTCCATAGCAAGTTTCACAGTCTATTCCTTGGTAATTCCAAAGAAAGAATGAGCCTTTATTTATTTAAGACTAAATCAAACTCATGACGATTATTTTTATAAATGAATTTGCCATATACAATAGGACAAATCAATCAAGATAAGCAATGAAAACATGATATTCACACTTCATTTATTCTCAATTCTCAAGATCATTGCTAGCTGCAGCTTCGTTATTTTGAGCTTGATAATTATTCTGATCATAGTTTGACTCGGATTGATACTCCTGTTTACCAGTTTCAGCTTGTTGATTGTAATTCTCATAGGTAGGAACAGGCTGATAATTATTCACTGGCTGGCTGCCATTATTATTTGGGAAACTGGAGCGTTCGTCAACCAAGGGAATGTGGCCAGCAATTTGCTTGTTCTTGGCCTGGTATCTGCCAACTTCGAAGCCTGCGAAAGCAATAACAAAGGCAAGAGTGAGGAATCCATAGGATTTGGCGGAGACCCAATCGATGGGAGGATAGACGGGGGCATCGAGGATCCACATACTCCAGATATAATTGTTGATAACATAGACCACGGCGATAATGATAAGGATTATTCTATGACTGTGAGGGAATTTCATATGGTTCATGATGACTTCACCCCAAATGAAAATAGCACAGATCAAATGGACAAACACGTTGAAGACGAACATGTAAAATTTCATGTTGGCTGCAAAGATTGGGTACAAAATGAACCAGAAGAAGGGGGCGATTAAAAATTCCATACAAAATGCCATTTCTCCAATAACATATGTTATTCTCCAACTCCAGGAGTGGTGTGGGGCATGCTTGACAAAATGGATGAGAATAAAGTACAGGGTACACATCCACACACCCCAGATGGTGAGATATGCGCATAGGGTGACCACATTATTTTGTCTGATGCCTTCTATGAATGCCCAAATTGTACTTGCTAAGCAGAAAACAGTTCCTAAGCTTCTCCAGACGTTGAGAGTTGTATGGCTGACTTTGTGTGGGTGGTGCAGGACGTTGTGGGGAACTTCAGCCCAGAAATAGCCCAGTGATGATATTTGCGCGGATTGACCTTCACTCATATCTATATCAAATTAGGAAAATAAACTTTAAATGTTGTTATTTGATTCTCAATAAAATATCCCCTAAATACTGAGTTCTTCTGTTATTTTTTTAAGAATAAGGTTATCATAGTTCTTTGAGAAAAATGGTATCTAAGAGAGAGGAGCATGAAGAGAGAAAGAGTGGGTTAACTTTGGAAGGAACCTTTAATCAACAATCATCAAGTTTAACTGAATCAAAGGAAAGAGGATTTTGACTTCAAAATTGGTTAATTTTCATAGATAGGTCTTGAGGACAGTGATCAATGAGGAACTTTAATTAATTACAGTTTATGTGAAGATTTATTGAACATTTGAAAATTTGAAAACCTAAGGAACTTTAACGACCTAAAACAGGTCCAAAATGAGGGCAAGGACCCGCAGCTCTGGCACATATCTGGTTTCGACTGTTCTAAAAAGAATGTAACATAATGAAACCCACTATCGATATTTTTCTAGTTTTATTTGATGAGAATCAATATATGTCGCAAAAACTTGGCAGAAGCCTGTAATTTGACACAATTTAGTGACATTGTTGCCTCTGTTTCATATGCGCTACACATCTAGTACCAATTGGAGACTTTTTCTATGTTAGGATAAAATAAGATTAATTAACTGTGATTAACTGAAGTTATTCAGAGAATACTTGTGCATAGAGACTAGCTCTGTAGCTTCTATTACATCTAAATATCTAATCTCAGAACTCACGATCGAGATATTGACAATGTTACTCTTTCAAATTCTATGCTAATGAAATGCCAAGTTATAATAAATCTTATACATTCAAGAATGGCTTGGCTTTCGTGGGGAACTGAACTAGAGCGCAAGATGAATGTACCTGATGTAATTCATCTCTCATCAAACAAAAGAAATCTGGGACGTGAAATTTTCTTTGATCCGAAGAGCCTAACGTTGAGGGTTTATTTTAGTTTCATCTTATGAAAATAACTAGCCACTATAGTGATAGTTAATTAACTTCTGTTTGAGGACCAATCTATTTATTATATGATAATTTTAAATAAGTCATATGCTTTTTTTTGGCCTGAACACCACTCCGAAATGAAAATCTATGCAAAAATAACTCTAGAGATGGTTTCAAGGATGTAAGTGCTTGCGAGGTAAAGTGTCCTCTTTTTCTTCCAAAATATGTTATGGGTACAGCAGTTAGACAACATTAAATCCTAAATTCATTTATGTGTGAACATTTTCAAACATTTATAATTTATTTAATTCAGGACTACACCAAAAGATGGATCCCTATACCTTCGAAAGAGTGTTTCAGCCTTCTCTATCCTTTCCCCAACCTGAAATAAATAGGATATATCAATCCGAGCATTCATCTCCTTATGAAAAGAATGCTAATCTGCCCATAATAAAGCCAAGTAAGTCAATTAAAAAGAAGCCTAGACAAGTCAAGCAAAACACAAAAAGCGTCTCAAGCATCAATAAGATCAACGCTCAGATTGAAAAGCTTTCCACCCAGCTTATTGGCTTCTTAAATCTTCCTTCAATCTTTCTTTCTTCAACTACCAGAGGCAAACTTCGTCAGTTATCCGAAACTATCTCCAAAGTCAACACAGAGGAGGTCCCTGAAGCACTCTTGAAAGACCAAGCCCCTTTGGGTTTCGCAGTCTCAACTATCAAGACTAACGAATTTTATTTTGAAGGTCTTATCGAAGGAAATGACAAATATGAGGACAAGGCTTACTCAGATGATTTGATCATCGAGAAGAAATCATGTGATCCTTCTGATTACTTTATTTCTTACTGCTCTGATCCCCAGAAAACCCCAGAGGGGACCCTTGACTCTGACGAATATGATTTTAGAGCAACTGAGCAGGAAGAATTGTACTCCGAAGGTGAGCACTTTGAAGCTTTGAAAGGTTCATCTGACTTTTCTCAGTGGAAAGTATCTGAATATCTAAAAAGAGGAAAGATAAAATATCCAGGGGAAATGGCATATCAAACAATTGTCCGCAAAATCCTAGATATTTACAGGGCTAACCCTGCTCCTCTCGTCGCTATTGAGACCGCAACTCAGAAGAGATACATTCCTCAAACCATGGCACTTTTTGGAAACGCTCTCCTTGAGGGATATTTTTCTGAATTGGAGATGCTAAAATCGACCAATAAGCCTTTCTACGAACGTGTTCGAGAGTTCGTCAAAGAGAAAATCAAGGGAAAGCAACATAAAACCAACAAAGATGGAAAGGCAGTAAAGGATGCTAGAATTACTAAAATTGAACAGATGAAAAGGTTATTCAGAGATCCAAATCCAATTAACAAATTCTTAAACCACTTATTTATTCAATTCTTTCAAAGCGAGGATCTTATTTGGCTAAAAGCCATTCTCGATCTCTCTCATGCCAAGCCTGAAGGCAAGATATGGTTCATTATGAATAAATGGTCCATAGAAAAAGTCTGTCTTGATGAAATGGGTCGAGGAGATTTCGACCCTGTTTTCCTTCCTTTCGATGAAACTTCTGGTGAAATCCTTGATGAAAAGAGACACCAATTCTTTTCTCAACTTGTCAATTCCTTAAATACTTAATACTTGATCCAGTTCTAACAGCCTTGTACTTCTAAAACTCATGATGATATGATTTATTGTTCTTAATAATCTAATTAATATATATGATTAACCTTCTATTATCTCTAAAGTCTCATAATTCAAAAATTTTTCTCTGACATGAATTATTAGAATTCTCAAAACCGAGATCAATTCCCATGTAACTTTAATTAAAGTTCTTTATTCAAGTAAATTTAAAATCAACAAGTTAATAAAGATTCCTAAGATGATCCTATCTTATTGCATGCCTAACCACACCAGGTTAGTGCCCTAATGAGTCTTCAAACTATTTGCTAACCTGAAAGTGAGGCCAGATTTCTTATTTTCATCTGCAAGACTATTGGTTGAGGTTGCATGGCTGAATATATTCTTTCTGTGAAAATTGGCAATTAATACTATATTGAAGCCTGGAAAAGTCCTCTTGAGCCTGAAAAACCATTATTATTAAAAATCGTTGAGCATTCCTCATGAATTCCGGAGACAAAAAACTAAGCCATTTAGTTTCTTTATAATATGGCCATACATAATTAGGAGTGCCATTGACGATGAATTATCTTCGAAGTCTAAATTCCAGATTCTTTCAGGATTTGACTAAGTAAATTAGACATTCACTTATTAATTAGTTTGTTAATTTTGGAACCTTGTGAATTGAAAGAATGAAATAACCACTTTCCTATTTCATATTCAAACTGAAAAAATTGAAAAGATGTTGTACAGCACTCATCATTGAGGCTTCAAGCAAAAGGACTTCTGTCGTTATTATTCTGTACAATGAGATATCATAATTAAATGGTATCATTATTTATAAACACAATCAATCAAGTTAAATTATAATCATTTCAAAACCTGTCTTTCAATGAACCGAAATACTATCATAGAGGCATCCAAAAACTATGCTCTTTTTCATGACCAGCCTTTCTCTAAAATCATTCCAGAAATCGAAAATGCCTCAGAGAAGTGGCCTCAAAACCCCTCTTAATTGCTACTGAAGAGTCAGTAGATTCTCTTTATTCAACTTGTCACAAATGTTCAGATTTTGACCATGAACCACAGGCTCCGATCCTTAAGAAGCCCATAAAGAAGAAACAGAGAAGTTCAAAGAATTCTTCCAAACCTGCCAGTATGAAAACTGAAGGAATCCTAGAAAAGCGTTTGAAAACCTTCTGCAGCTACTTAAACAAGATCCCTCTGGCTCATTCTAAACACATCCACGACCTTCTTCTTCAGATAAAGGGAAAAATAGATTCCTTAGTTTTGTCGGACTTTTCCACTAAGAACAATTTATCTCCTTATTCTACTACTGAGACATTCTTCTCAGTTGCTGATTCATCACCAAATGATGTCGTAGTTTATGAGAATTCTAGTTCCACCTTCTCTCAGCATTTTGACAATAAAACCTATAACCAACAGTATCTTATTCAAGATAATCAAGAATGGGGAATAAGAGGGCACTTAGATTTAAGTGAAACTGCTAATAGTTATCCTAATAGCACTGAAAACTATTCCAGAGTAGAAGATTTAAAAGCCTGGGCTTTTATTCATAATCAGCCTTCTAGAGACGAAGAAGATCGACACTATAAGGCAGTATTACACGATCTGCTTAGAGATTACAAACGAGAGAACCAGATGATGATGACAATCGAGCCTGCCACTCAGAAGAAATATGTACCACAAACTATGACTCTCTTTGGAAATGCTGTAAAAGAGGGGTATTTCTCTGAATTGAAAATACTTCCTTTGAAGACTCAATCAAAAATAGACAATTGGGTCGATTCGAAAATTCTCGGGAAGTCAGAGAGAAAAAATAAATGGGGTGAGGCGTGCAAGAACCTCAAAATAACAAAGATTGTTCAGATAAAGGAGCTCTTTTCTGACAAAAACGACGTGGCAGCTCAGATTCTGAGCGATTGCTTCAAGAAATTTTTCAGAGATCCAAGAATGATTTGGCTGAATGCGCTTATGAACCTTTCGAATGCTAAAAATGAGGGTAAGGTGTGGTATATCCTCAACAAGCACAGTATTGAGAAGGTGTGTCTCGAAGAGGAACGAGGTATATTTGATTACCTTCTCATTCCTTTAAGACTGTCTGACTCTGACAAAGTTGCTTTTTTAAACAAAAAAGAAGCATACTTTGGAAAAAAAATCAAATTCATTGAGAACATACTCAAGGATTTTAACCTTTTGTCTAGCATTCTATAAATTTACTATGTTAATCAATTGATAATCTTCTCGAATCTCTAACTAAGTTATAAATTTGATCTGCTCTTGCAGTATATAAGAAGGCTAATATAATCTTATCAATAAATCTCATCTCATATTTTAACAAATTACCTTTCTAAAAGAAAAACAAACTTTTTGTGAAAAATATAGAAGGTAGTCAAGGTACTACCATCAAGGGTATAGGATTTTCCTGAAATTAAGTACAGAAGTTTAAGGGCTTTTCACGTGGACCACATATTCTCAACAAATACGATGCAAACTGTTCATTTGGTTTTTGAGCCGATGCCACTATAATAAGGAGGAAGTTTTAAAAATACATATTAGATCTCTATGGGGTCATCTGAACAAGTTGGAGAAGGATGAAATGATCAAGGGTGTAAATTTGAAGGCTTAGGGGATTCTGTTTGATTTGAAATAAGATGTGAGAAGAGAAAAAGGTTTTCTTTATCTTATGAACATGACAAAGATGCATACCTACACATCTAGATTGTACAAATGGATGGTTTACTCATAAGGGTTGGGAATAACAGCGCTAATCAATTTCTCACTAATATCCCAGAGCTTAGTCCAATTTTCGGCATCCTCAGCCCTGGGATTAACCTTGCTGACTTTGCAATCAGAATAGTATTGTCCTCCTTGGAGCTCTTCGTGATCAGCTAGGGCACAATAGATGGAAGTTTGGGCTCCTGACTTGGCGTCCTTGCTGAGGAACCACCAGAAGGGATAAATGGCATAAATGAAGATCTTTTGTGCAGTGCTTAAATTTCTTGTTAATTCAGTTCTGACGACTCCTGGGTGGAGAGAGACAACCTTAACTCCTGTTCCTTCGAGTCTTCTTTGGAGTTCCTTGGTGAAAACAACATTGGCCAATTTACTTTGGGCGTAAGCTTCTAAAGGATCATATGCCTTTTCAGCGTTGATATCTTCAAAGTTAAATTTGCCTCTCAATTGAATCATTGAGGAGAGATTGATGATTCTGCTGGGAGCGGACTTCTTGATAACATCAAGCAACAAGTTGGTCAAGTAAAAGTGGCCAAGGTGGTTTGTGGCGAATTGAAGTTCATATCCGTCCTTTGAGGTGACTCTCTGGGGAAGGGCCATAACTCCGGCATTGTTGATCAAAATATTCAATTTGTCATATTTGGCCTTGAAGTTTTGGGCGAATTCCTTAACAGAGGCCAGGTCGGATAGATCCAACTTCATGAAGACGACATCTTGGTTTCCAGTTTCCTTCTTTATTTGTTCAATAGCAGCATTAGTTCTCTTTTCGTCTCTGCAGGCAAGGATCACAGTTGCCTTGAATTTGGCAAGAGCTTTAGCAGTTTCGAAACCAATACCTGTATTGGCACCAGTGATCACAACGACTTGTCCTGAGAGGTCTCTGGTCAACTTACATACAGCTCCATTGAAATAAATCTTTCCGAGAGTAAGGGCGGCCACTCCAGCCACTCCAGCTAGGGCCAACTTTTGTTTGCAACTCAACTTGAATTGTGATGTCATCAAATGCCAGAATTAAATTTATTACAGCATTGATCTTAAGATTGGAATATCTATGCGTCAGAAGCATTACGTCATAACTGTTATCCCTCTGTCCGGAATAACCTAGCCTAGCTTCGCTCTTAATACAAAGACCAAAATCTTAGTTTGTCACGGCTCGCTATGCCTCAACTAGGAGCTATTTTTTCAGTGAAAATTCTGTTTGTATGGGAAAAATCAAAGTCTGAGCTAAGATTTATTATCAGGAAGGAAAAAGCAAGGAATTTTGTGATACTCTAAATGAACAGAACTAAAGGATATGAACTAAATAGTAACTGAGGACTCATGACCATTCTGATAGTAAGATATTGGCAGGTTTAGATTAATTGTTGTGTTAGGCTTGCCAGTAGTGAAAGCTAGGTTTTTACGACGGTTTTCTTATTAATACTTGTTTGATTAAACCTTTGCTATAAATAATTATTTTGGATATCGACATACTTAACAATGAGTGCTATAAGAACTAGGTACATAAAAACTCTCCAAACTTAACTTTCAAGCTTCGAAAAAGAGCTCAAAGCAAAACTTTCTCAAAAGAGTACAAGATCTCAAAGCGAGGAAACCATTTTGCTTAAATGCTTCAGATTCTTTGATACTGACACTAACGGCGTTGTTGATTTCGATGAATTCGTTAAGGCCATTGAGAAAATCGGAGTCCAAAGCTTCAGCAAAGACGTACCCTTAATATCGAGAATCCCCTGAATAATGTAGGAACTCAGAGAACTATTCCATTTTTATGATACTGATGGAAATGAGACTCTTGACTACAAGGAATTCAGCAATATAATCTTTGGCCAAGCCATTCCTCAGTACTCTCTACATGACTTTTTGCCTTATTATTAGAATTGGAGTCAATCAGAAAAAAACCATAGAAAGAATTCACAATTTACTCGAAAGAGTTAGACAAACCCTCGCTAAGAGAGGCCCAGGTGGTATTATAGGACTCGGCAAGCAATTCAGAGTAAAAGGAAAATTTTTTTGTGCATATGTGTTTTAGATTGCTGATAAAAATAAGAGCGGAGGTCTCGATAAAGCTGAATTCATCTATGCTATGAGAGATTTCGGTACAGGAATCACCGACACTGAAGCCGGAGACTTGTTTGAGCACTTTGATAGAAACAAAGACGGAAGTATCAACTATGACGAATTCCTTCTTGCTATTAGAGTAAGAATATTAGAAAATCGGCTTATTCTCTAGGGACACATGAACCACTTCAGAAGAAATTTGGTCCACCAGGCCTTCGATATTCTTGATGCTGATAAGAGTGGAGAACTTACAATTAGCGACCTTAAGGGAAAATATGATGCCCGTAACCACCCTGAGGTCAAGGCTGGAAAGAAGACCGAAGACCAAGTTTTGACTGAATTCTTAAAGACCTTTGAAAGTGTTTATGACTTAAATGTAGAGATATTGGAAGATTATTTTTATGTTATAGAGAATCGACGACGACAAAGTCACAAGACAAGAATTCATTGAATACTACAACTACGTTAGTGCTTCTATTGACAGTGATCAATACTTCGAATTGATGATGAATAACACCTGGAGAATCAACGAAGGAGCTGATAAGGACTGGGACAAGAAAGGTTGGGCTGGAGATTATAGAACACCCCAAAAGAGCAGCCCAGGAAAGTTCGCTTCTCCTTACAAGAGCTCTCCTGGTAGATATACTCAATATGAAGACTCTCCCCTCAAGCAGACAAAGTAATATAAAACAAATCGTTTTTGACTCTTAGGCTCGAAGCTGCTATCGACAAAGTTAGATCTAAACTCAAGGCCAGAGGATCAAAGGGATATATCGGCATCCAAAGAGTCTTCAAGATCATGGACGACAACAATGATAGAGAAATTAGCTACAATGAGTTTGCTAAGGCCATGAAGGACTTCGGTCTCGGCCTGACTGACGAAGAAACCAGACTCTTGTTCCAAGAATTCGACGTCGACAGATCTGGCCAGATCAGCATTGATGAATTTATTAGAGGAATTAGAGGAGAAATGAACGGATTTAGAAAGAATCTTGTTCTTACCTGCTTCAAGATCCTCGACAAGAATGGCGATGGCACCCTCCAAGTATAGAAATAGTTTCTTTTGTAAGATTTTCTAGGTCAACGACCTTAAGAACGTCTATAATGCCAAGAACCACCCTGATGTCAAAAGTAAAAGAAAGACTGAGGAAGAGGTCCTCGGCGAGTTCTTAGAAACCTTCGAAATTCATCACAGTTTAAGAGTAAAATAGATCTAGTGTATTTTTAATCCTATAGGGAGGTACTAAGGACCAAAAGGTCACTAAGGAAGAGTTCCTCGAGTATTACAACAACATCAGTGCTAACATTGACGACGATAAATACTTCGAAAATATGATCGTCAATGCCTATAAGCTCTACCAATACGACCCCAGATACAGGGAATATGCTCCAGCCAGTAAGAAATCATTAGGGAAAGCTAATTTCTAGACTATGAATCCAAGAACTGGAACAAACTTCAAAAGAAGACTGAAGCTCCCTATGGTGTTAGCAATGAGAAGACCAATTATGCTACTTCCAGCAGACCACTTACTGCCCAGTTCAAGTCCACTGCTACCACTACCTACAAGGCTGGACATATGACTGTTGAGGCATTGGAACAACTTTTCAGAGATAAAATTGCTGCCCGAGGAGTCAGGGGCATGCTTAGCTTGGGAAAGTTGTTCAGAATCATCGATGATGACAACAGCCACTCCATTAGCTATCCTGAATTCTTGAAGTGCTGCAAAGATTTGAGACTTGGTTTCGAAGAAGCTGATGTCAAGGCCCTCTTCAATTCTTTTGACACCAACAGAAATGGAGAAATTGACTATGATGAGTTCTTAAGAACCATCAGAGGACCCTTAAATCCCAGCAGACAAAAGCTCGTTAAGCTCGCTTTCAACAAGCTTGATCTTGATGGAAACGGATACATTACCCTTGATGAAGTTAGAGGTAAATCTAGAGAGAAGTTTAGATAATTGTTAGCTAAATATAATGCTAAGCACCATCCCGATGTTAAGACTGGAAAGAGAAGCGAGGATGAAGTTCTTATGGAATTTTTGGATACTTTCGAGCAACACCATGCCATTAGAGTATCTAAGAGATATAATTTGTTAATTTTTAGACTGGAGATTTCAAGTTGAGAGACAAGAAAGTCACCTGGGAAGAGTTCTTGGAATACTACAATAATGTCAGCAGCTCAATTGACAACGATACCTACTTTGAACTTATGATGAAAAATGCTTGGAATTTGGACAATGCCAGCTACGAAAGAGGAGCCAGATTGGACTTCAAGTGAACATGAAATCTATAAGTTAACTGATTTTTTTACGTTTGAGTATATATGAGTATGAAGAACCTTGGAAAATGGTGCTGACCTAATTTACAAGTTGAATAAAATTATTAGGAAATAACCCATAAAATAAATTTGAAAATCGCTTATTTATTGAGTCAATTAGCTAAAACAAATGTTTGAACTTCGTCATGAGAGTTCGATATATCATGCGATTGATTTATCGTTCCCTTTTGTGACAAGAGAAAAAATATTCATACGTCGCTATTGGTTTCTTCATAAACTGAATAGCATACCCAGTGAATAGACATACTTTCAAAAACAATTTTTGACTGGATTTTTTTCCCCATAATTTTACAAACAAATTTTTTTTTCTACTAAATAAATTGCTCCTATACAAGAAAGGCTATCTGTCTCTTTCGAGTTCTATCTCCTTTTACTTTCTCTTTTTGAATTGAGTTCTATCGTTTGGATTGATTTTTCCATATCCAAACTGAAGTTTATGTTGGTTGTATTTATGCTTGAGGGTGATATCGTCGAAAGTGAGACCATTCTCATAGTCCTTCATTCTCTGTTTGAATTGATAGTCTTTTCCTTTTTCTTGTTTCAGTTGTTGTTGAAGTCTTCCACCCATAAGAAGCTCATCTTCTCTGAGAATTAAGTCCTTACCCTTTCTTCCTCCTTCAGGTTTGGGAATAGAATACTTGTAAATTAGGATATTTCAAAAGAAAATATACGATCTTTCCTCTTGTACTGATTTTCTTGTTGGGGTTTCTGAAGTAGGTCATTGTACCATTAGCATTAACTCTAACTGAGAGCTTGGTCAAGGATGGGTTTCCACAGTTTGGACAGAACATTTTGTCAGGGATTTTACAAATCTTGTAGCATGCATAGCACTCCAAGACAAATCTTCTAGTTTGTCTGATGACGAAACCTTCTTCGGAGAGAATAGGAATACCAATTTGGATAAGAACATTCTAAGGAATTAGGAGATTTTATGCCACTCTTTACTTGCATAGCAAAATCAGCTGTCATAACAGCTACTCCCATTTCAGCAACTTTATCTTCTTTCTTAACAGCATTATAGAGCTTTTGGGCAATGTTGTCAGGATTAATCCAACCCTTGCCGTTATCCTCATCATCTTCAGAATCATCGTCTTCAGCTTGGTTATTCTTATCACCATTTTCTTGAGTTTCTTCAACTTTTTGAAGAGGAGCTTCCTCAGTTTTTTCATTGTCATTTGCCTCATTATCCTTAGGCTCAGTATCTTCTTTGTTCTCTTCTGGCTTGACAACAATAACGTTTTTCTTTCCTTGGACTTCATTCACAGATTCAAGAATTCCCTTAGTAACGGTGACAAATCCGTCATCGTTATCTTGGGCCTCACTCTTATTCTCTTCACCTTCATGGTTATCTTCACTCTGGTCTTCATTCTTCTTCTTGGGTGGGATCCATTCAGTCAGTGGGGGAGGCTCTGTTCTCAATAAATCACCCTTTCCATTATTCTTAGCTATGAGAACGGCCAGAGCTATGAGTTCTTTATCAGTGAATGATAATGTGGTAAAATCTCCTGTTTTCTTTGAAAATTCTTCAACTATTGATGATTAGAGATAAGACTTATTCCAATACCAAAGGTGAAGGATTTGTTATCGACAGAGCCAGTCTTAATATCGAAGGTGATTGTTAAGAACTTTTCTCTGGCTCTTTTGTCACGAATTTCAGAGAGTACATTATTCGTGGTGTAAATTTCGTACTTTTCGGCGAAGCGGTTCAAGTCTAAACACCTGATAAAGGCATTGGTATCGATCAGCAAGATAGGCTTTTTCTACATAAGTTAGGATTTTGAGGGGCTTTGAATGTACCTGCTGAGTTTTTGAAGGTTCCTGAGTCATTGGAGAATTATTTAATAAGATTTATTTGTTCTGACAGGACAGATATCTTTGAGAAATGGGAAAATTTACAAAAGATAAAAGGGTACTAAAATCATTCTTATATTCCAAAAGAGTTTAGTATGGTGCAGGCTTGTCTTATTTTCTAGGATATTTATTATCGTAAGGCCAAGGCAGACGGCTTCAGAGCCAGAAGTGCATATAAATTAATCCAAATCGACGAAGAATTCAATATCTTCGAGCACCCTGAGAGATTTGTCGATCTCTGTAACGCCCCAGGTTCTTGGTCTCAGCTCATTTCCAAAAAGTTATCAGAGAAAGGATTCAAGTACCTATTTCCAATATTCATTTAAATTTTCAGGCAAAGCGAAACAAATGAAATTAGAGCTATAGGTGTTGATCTCCAGGAAATCGCTCCCATTGAAAATATCTATCATATCCAAGGAGATATCACAAAGAAATCCACTTTAGACAAAATCCTCGAGAAATTCGGAGGAAAGAAAGCCCAACTTGTTGTCTGTGATGGTGCCCCTGATGTCACCGGCTTCCATGATATTGATCAATATATCCAATCTCAACTTCTAGTCGCTGCCTTGAATATTACAACCTTCATGTTGGAAAAGAACGGTACCTTTGTTGCCAAGATCTTCAAAGGAAACGATGTCAAATTCCTCTATTCTCAATTCAAGCTCTTCTTCAAGTGTGTTGATATTGTCAAGCCAAAGAGCAGTAGATCTTCCAGTGTAGAGGCCTTCATTGTTTGCAGATTCTTCGACCCTCCTGAGGACTACAACACTAAGCATTTTTCAGCTATGGATACTCAGTCTCTTGATCCTGAGGATAAGACCCATTATGATATAGCTAAGTTCGTAATTTCTGGTGATTTATCTGCATATGACGAGTAATATCTTGCAAGATTTATTTCCCAAAAGTGACTATAAAAAGAACGGGTACGTTAGGATAGTGTTGAAAACTATATATTTCTGTATTTGGACAATTTTTGTTGATTCGATCAATGTGTTTGGTTCATATAAGATAGACTTAAGATATTTTTAGAAATGTAATGATGTCATAGAACATCAAAATACGATTTGTTAAATAAAATATTCAAAAATGAAGGAAAGTCACAGCAAGTCTGTCCCAGAAACCATCGAAGAGACTGAATCTGAAAACGATTTTTCTGACGACGAAATCCAGGAGGAAAAGAAGGTCAAAGTATGTCACTTCCTATTTTTTTCTAGATAAGCTACTAGGAAGCCTCAAAGTCTTCAACAGTCAAATCTGACAAGAAAGAGGATAAAGAAAATAAAAACGGAGCCTCTGACCAACCAGCCCCTCAACCAAAGTCTAAAAATTTCTTCGTTAGGGCTTTTTGGGCTATAGCCTTGCTTCACTTCTTTTATTTTATTGTTTATGGAGGACATTTTTACTGTGCCCTTGTTGCATTTGCGATAAATGTGTTCTCTTTCAGGGAAATATTGAAGCTAAAACGAAACAAAGAAAAGGAGAAGATGACTCCAATCTCTTCTTTTTTGAATTGGTACTTTTTCTATGTTTTCGTGTTCCTTTTCCTCACGACGATTATGGCAGGAAAAATAGACCAATATACCGTTCACAATCGATTCCTAGCAGTACGACTATCTGGTTTTAGCCATTAACTACCTAGTTGATCATGAGATATAACTATTTTATCACTTTTTGTCTCTGGCTTGTTGGATTTTTAGTGTTCGTCCTCACACTAAAACCAAGAACAGTCAGATACCAGTTCCAGCAGTTTGGATGGACTCATGTCTGTTGTTTCCTAATGAATTGTCCAGCTGCCTGTGCAATTTCCAACACATATACAGGCCTTATTTGGTAGGGATTTTGAATAATCCTCTTAAAATTAAAGGTATGTGCTCCCAGCTATGCTGGTCTTTATCAACGATATTGCTGCATACTTGGCAGGATTTTTCTTCGGAAAGACCCCACTTATCGAAGTTTCCCCAAAAAAGACCTGGGAAGGATTTATAGGAGGGATAATTGGAACCTTCATATTTGGATATTATGTAAGAGAATAAG
>Ga0065720_1019794_pt1 | contig 20055 bp, 18 predicted proteins | sample Thericmetagenome_FD_59107 | JGI IMG/M metagenome (GOLD analysis project Ga0065720, IMG submission 59107) | Thermophilic microbial communities from the Joint Bioenergy Institute, California, USA of rice/straw/compost enrichment - eDNA_2 v2... | ecosystem: Engineered > Solid waste > Grass >...
CCCACCCGCAGCCGCCGCCCGCGTCGCCGACGCGAACCCCTCCCACTCCGTCCGCCCCGGCTCATTCACATGCACATGCGAATCCACCAGACCAGGCAGCAACACCTCATCCGCACCCAGCACCACCTCGGGTGCGGTGACCGGTGCGTCCACGGGCAGGACGGCGGCGATCCGCTCCCCGTCGATCACGACGGCGGCGGGGCGCTCGGTCCCGGCCACGACGGCGCGCTGCGCGCGCACGACGACGGTGGGGGACATGCGGGAATCTCCGTTCGCGGGCACGGCAGTAACCACCGCACGGCGGGCGTGCGGCGGAACGCCGGGGGTGGACCGGTTCAGGTGCCGGTGATGTGCTCCGGCCGGATCGGTACCCGGCGCAGGGCCTTTCCGGTCGCGGCCCGGACGGCGGCAGCGACGGCGGGGCCGGACGAGATCGTCGGTGGCTCGCCCACGCCGCGCACACCGTAAGGGGCGTGCGGATCGGCGTACTCGAGCACCTCGATCTGCATCGGTGGCATGTCGAGGATCGTCGGGATCAGGTAGTCGGTGAACGACGGGTTCCGGACGTGGCCGTCGGTCACCACGATCTCCTCCATCAGCGCCAGGCCCATCCCCTGCGCGCTGCCGCCCTGGATCTGGCCGACGACGGCGTCCGGGTTGATCGCCTTGCCCACGTCCTGCGCGGTGTCGAGGGCGACCACCTTCACCAGGCCCAGCTCCACGTCCACGTCCACGACCGCGCGGTGGGCGGAGAACGCGTACTGCACGTGCGCGTCGCCCTGCCCGGTCTCCGGGTCGATCGGCTGGGTGGGCCGGTGGCGCCACTCCACGGTCTCCTCGACCGCATCGTCGCCGAGCACCTCGGCGAGCGTGGCGACGACCTCTCCCGACGTCGCGACGATCTTGTCGCCGTCGAGGCGCAGGCCGGTCTGGCCGCACCGCTGTCCGGCGCGGGCGAGCACGGTGGTCCGCACGGCCTCGCAGGCGGCCTTCACCGCACCGCCGGTCACGTACGTCTGCCGGGACGCCGACGTGGAGCCGCCGGAGCCGACCGTGGTGTCCTTCGGGTGCACGACGACCCTCTCGACGCCCAACTCGGTCCGGGCGATCTGCTGCTCGACGGTGATGAGGCCCTGCCCGACCTCCGCGGCGGCGGTGTGCACGGTGACGACCGGCTCGCCGCCGGACATCTCCAGCCGCACCCGCGCGGTCGAGTAGTCGTCGAAGCCCTCGGAGAAGCCGACGTTCTTGTAGGTGACGGCGTAGCCGATGCCGCGCACGACGCCCTCGCCGTGGGTGGTGTTGGAGACGCCGCCGGGCAGCTCGCGGAGATCGGTGCTGGTGCGCTCCGGGGGCAGCGGCAGGTCCCGCACGGTGCGGATCAGCTCGGCCACCGGCGCCGCGGAGTCGATCAGCTGGCCGGTGATGTTGCGGTCGCCCTCGCGCATCCCGTTCAGCGCGCGGATCTCCACCTCGTCGAGGCCGACGGCCTCGGCCAGCTCGTCCATCAGCGCCTCGTGCGCGAACGCGGCCTGCACGCAGCCGAAGCCGCGCATGGCCCCGCACGGCGGGTTGTTCGTGTACACCCCGCGGGCGGTCACGTGCACGCTCGGGAAGTCGTACGGGCCGAGGCCCAGCGTGCCGCCGTTGCCGACGACCGCGCCCGTCGAGGACGCGTAGGCGCCGCCGTCGAACAGGATGTCGGCCTTGCCGTAGACCAGGCGGCCGTCGGGCTGCGCACCGAACTCGTAGCGCAGCCACGCCGGGTGGCGGTGGACGTGGCCGTAGAACGACTCCTCGCGGGAGTAGCACATCTTCACCGGCTTGCCGGTGCGCAGGGCGAGCAGGCAGGCGTGGACGTGCATCGACAGGTCCTCGCGGCCGCCGAACGCGCCACCGACCCCGGCCAGGGTGAGCCGCACCTTCTCCGGGGGCAGCCCGAGCACCCGGCACACCTGGGCCTGGTCGACGTGCAGCCACTGCGTGGCCACGTACAGATCGACGCCGCCGTCCTCGGCCGGCACCGCGAGGCCGGACTCCGGGCCGAGGAAGGCCTGGTCCTGCATGCCGACCTCGAACTCCAGCGAGACCACCACCGGCGCCGTCGGGGACGCGTCGCCGCGGCGGATCGTCACCTCGCGCACGAGGTTGCCCTGCTCGTGCACCTGCGGCGCGTCGGGATCGAGCGCGCGGCGCGGATCGGTGAGCGCAGGCAGCTCCTCGTAGGTGACGACGATCTTCTTCGCCGCCCGCCGCGCGGTCTCCGGGTGATCGGCGGCGACCAGCGCGACCGGCTCGCCCTCGTAGCGGACGATGTCGCGGGCCAGCGCCGGGGTGTCCAGGTGCTCCAGTCCGACGGCGTTCTCACCGGGGACGTCGTCGGCGGTCAGCACCGCGTACACGCCGGGCGTCGCCAGCGCCTCCGTGGTGTCGATGCCGAGGATGCGGGCGTGCGGGTGCGGGCTGCGCAGCGTCACGCCCCAGCACATGTCCTCGTGCCACAGGTCGGACGAGTAGGCGAACTGGCCGGTCACCTTCAGCGTGCCGTCCGGGCGCAGCGGGCTGTCGCCGACGCGGCCGCCGCCCGTCTTCGCTCCGGGGATCGAGTCGGTGCTCGTCATGGCGTCTTCTCCAGCAGACGGCGGTGCACGGCGGTGCACTCGCGGGCGATCGCATCGGTGTCGACGGTGACCACGCGGTTCTGCTCGACGACGGGCCGGCCGTCCACGAGCAGCAGCTGCAGCGGGGGAGGGGCGCCGAGGACCAGCGCGGCGACCGGGTCGTGGACGTCGGCGTGGCCCAGCCCGTCGATCCGCCACAGCGCCAGGTCGGCGAGCTTGCCCGGCTCGATCGAGCCGATCTCGCCGGCGCGGCCCAGCACGGCAGCACCGCCGATGGTGGCCAGCTCCAGCCCGTCTCGGACCGACAGCGCGGTCGGGCCGCCCACGGCGCGGGCGAACAGCACGGCGTGGCGGGCCTCCTCCAGGAGGCTGCCGGCCTCGTTGCTGGCCGCGCCGTCGACGCCGAGCCCGACGCGGGCGCCGGCGTCGCGCAGGTCGCGGGTGCGCGCGATGCCGGCGCCTAGCCGCGCGTTCGACGACGGGCAGTGCGCCACCCCGGTGCGGGTGTCGCCGATCAGCTTCACGGCGTCGTCGGCGAGGTGGATGGCGTGGGCGAACCACACGTCTTCACCGGTCCAGCCGAGCCGCTCGACGTACTCCACGGGCGTGCAGCCGAACTTCTCGCGGCAGAAGTCCTCCTCGTCGAGGGTCTCGGCGAGGTGGGTGTGCAGCAGCACGCCGCGGTCGCGGGCCAGCTCGGCGGAGGCGCGCATCAGATCGCCGGTCACCGAGAACGGCGAGCACGGGGCGAGCGCGACCCGCACCAGCGCGTCCGGCGAAGGATCGTGCCATCGGTCGATCGCCACCTGCGACGCGGCCAGGACCGCGTCGATGTCCTCGGTGACGTGGTCGGGCGGTAGCCCGCCCTTGCTCTGCCCGAGGTCCATCGACCCGCGGGTGGCGTGGAAGCGCAGGCCCACCTCCTGCGCGGCGCGGATGCCGGCGCCGAGCACGTCCCCGCCGTCGCGGGGGAACAGGTAGTGGTGGTCGCTCGCGGTGGTGCAGCCGGTGAGCGCCAGTTGGGCCAGCGCCCCGGACGCCGAGGTGTGCACCGCGTGCTCGTCGAGCCCGGCCCAGACCGGGTAGAGCGCGGTGAGCCACTCGAACAGCGTGTTGTCCACGGCCAGCCCGCGGGTGACCCACTGGAACAGGTGGTTGTGGGTGTTCACGAAGCCCGGGGTGAGCAGGCAGCCGCGGCCGTCGACGACCGTGCGGCCGCTGCGGTCCGGGGCGGGTCCGGCACCGACGGCGGTGATCCGGTTGCCGTCGACGACCACGTGCCCGTCCGGGTACTCCTCGCCGGTCACGGTGACGACGTACGCGCCCTCGATCACGTAGCCGCTCATCGCAGTGCCTCCGCGGCCGCGCGGACGGCGTCCATGATCTTCTCGTAGCCGGTGCAGCGGCACAGGTTCCCGGCCAGCGCCTCGCGGATCTCCGGGTCGCTCGGGTCCGGGTTGCGCTGCAGCAGGTCGTGCGTGGAGACGATCAGACCGGGCGTGCAGAACCCGCACTGCACCGCGCCCTTCTCGAGGAACGCCTGCTGCACCGGGTGCAGCGCGGTCTCGTCGCCGGAGCCCTCGGGGGCCAGGCCCTCGACGGTGGTGACCTCGCGGCCGTGCGCCTGTCCCGCGGGGACCAGGCACGCGCACACCGGCACCCCCTCGAGGTAGACGGTGCACGAGCCGCATTCGCCCTGCTCACAGGCGTTCTTCGCGCCCGGCAGGCCCATCCGCTCGCGCAGCGCGTAGAGCAGGCTCTCACCCGGCCAGACGTCGTCGACGTCGTGGCGGGTGCCGTTCACGGTCAGCTGGATCCGCATCAGGCAGCCCTCCGGTCCTCGCTGCGGAAGTCGTCCCATGCCCAGGTGGCGGCGCGGCGCGCCATCACCGAGAGCGAGTGCAGGCGGTACGCGGCGCTGCCGCGCACGTCGTCGATGGGGGAGGCGGCGTCGCGGACCTTGCGGCCGAACTCGACGGCCAGCCCCTCCGGCAGCGGGCCGCGGCTCTCCCACAGCCCGGCGGCGTCGATCTCCCCGGCCAGGAACGCGGCGGCGTCCGGCGCGGTGCGCGGGGTGGGTGCGGCCGAGCCGATGCCGGTGCCGATCGCCTTGCGCTGCGGCTGCAGCGCGATCGCGAACGCGGCCACCGCGATCACCATGGCGTTGCGGGTGCCGATCTTGCAGAACTGCTGCGGCCCGGTGGCCCGCGGGATCAGCACGGCGGCGATGAGCTCGTCAGGGGCGAGCGCGTTGCGCTTGGGCCCGGTGTAGAACTCGGCCGCAGGGACCTCGCGGCTGCCGCGCACCGAGGCGACCTCGACGACGGCGTCGCAGGCCAGGAGCGGCGGGTGGCTGTCGCCGGCGGGGGAGGCCGCGCCCAGGTTGCCGCCGACGGTGCCGCGGTTGCGGATCTGCGGCGACCCGACGGTGCGGGCGGCCATCGCCAGGCCCGGCAGCTCGTCGCGCAGCTCGGCGATGATCCGGCTGTAGGTGACACCGGCCCCCAGGCGGATCCGCCCGTCGTCGGTCCGCCCCCATTCGCTCAGCTCGGGTACGCGGGTCAGGTCCAGCAGCGCGCGTGGGCGCCGCCGGTCGAAGTTGATCTCGACCATGACGTCGGTGCCGCCCGCCACCGGAACGGCGTCGGGCTGCTCGGCCTTGGCCGCGAGGGCGTCTGCCCAGGTGGTCGGCGCCAGGAAGTCCATGCCAGGAAGTAGACCGCCCCCGTGAGACGGAAAGAAGTCGCTGGCGTCACGAAGAGAGCTCCTGGATCGCCCGATGGGGTTGTACGTTCCTCCAATGCTGTTGCGCGAGCTCGTCGGGAACCCGCGGCTGGGGCTGCGGGTCCTGCACGGCGACGAGGCGGCGCTGGAGCGGTCGGTGCGCTGGGTCTACACGACCGACCTGATCGATCCGTCGCGCTACCTGTCCGGCGGTGAGCTGGTGATCAGCGGCCTGGTGTGGCGGACCTCGCCCGCGGAGAGCGAGCGGTTCGTCGCCGCCGTGGCGGGGGCGGGTGCGGCGGCGCTGGCCGCCGGGGAGGCCGTGTTCGGCGGGGTTCCCGACGACGTCGTGGAGGCTTGCCGCCGGCACGACCTGCCGCTGATCGCGGTGCCCGAGGAGACGTCGTTCTCGGACGTCACCGAGCTGGTCGTCGGCGCGGTGGCCGCCGCGCGCGGGGACCGGCTGGCGCTCACCCTGAGCCGGCAGCGGGAGCTGCTCACCGCCGTCGCGAGCGGGCTAGGGCTGGAGGACGTCGTGGCCGGGATCGCCGCGTCGGCCGGGCGCGGCTGCCGGGTGCTCACCGCGACCGGGCGGGAAGTGGCGGCGTCGGCCCCGGTGCCCCTCCCGGTGCTCGAGCGGATGGTGACCACGTTCCTCACCGCCGTGCGCCTGCCCGCGGTCACCCGCGTCGACGGGGCGGCGTACTCGGTGTTCGCGGTGGGCCCGGCGTCGGAGCAGCGGATGACGTCGTGGTTCGTGGCCGTCGACGGCGCCTACCCGGACTGGGACGCGGAGACCTCCGACGCCGTGAGCGGCCTGGTGGCGATCGCCGCCCTGGACCGCGCCCGCCGCGGGGAAGGCCTGCGGGTCGCCCGCGACATCGCCGACGACGCCATCGAGCTGATCGCCACCGGCGGCGGCGACCGCCCGGAGACCGCCGTCCGGCTGCGCCAGGCCGGGCTCGACCCGACGGGTCCGCTGGTGGTGGCCGTCGCGGCGTTCGTCGACCGCCCGGACCTCGTCGAGGCGGCCCGCGCGATCCTCGTCGACGCGGCCTCCCACGTGACGCCGGGGGACCACCCACCCGTGGTCGGCGTGCGGGACGGGGTGGCCGTCGCCGTGTTCCCCGGCGATCCCGCCGCCTTCGCCGTCGCGCTGCGCCGCCTCGAACCGGCGCTGGGGGCGTTGCGGCTCACCGTGGGCACGAGCGTCCCGTACGGTCCGGCGGCGCTGTCAGGCGCGATGCAGGAAGCCCGGCACGCCCGGGACCTGGCCCGGATGCGCGAGGGCGCCCTCCCCGTCGTCACCGGGGCGGAACTGACCTCCCACGTCGCCCTGCTCGCCGCGGTGCCGGACGACATGCGCCGCGCCTTCGCCGCCCGGGTCCTCGCCCCGGTGCTGGACTACGACGACCGCACCGGGGCGGGGCTGATGGTGACGCTGGAGGCGTTCCTGGACTGCTCGGGGTCGTGGAGCCGGGTGGCGGAGCGGTTGCACCTGCACGTCAACACGGTGCGGTACCGGATCGGGCGGGTGGAGGAGTTGACCGGGCGGGACCTGGGGCGGTTCGCGGACCGGGTGGACCTGTTCCTGGCGCTGCGGTCGCTGTGAGCGGGTGGGCCCTGACGCAACGAACGGCACTTTCGTCCACCCAGAGTGGACGAAAGTGCCGTTCGTTGCCTGAGGGCCAGCTTCCGCGAACCCGGGATCCGTCAGTCCCGCGTGACCGTCGCTTCGATCAGCCCGTACGGCCGGTCCGCCGCGTAGAACACCTCGCCCGGGTTCTCCAGCCCGAACGGCGAGAGATCGACGAGGAAGTGGTGCTTGTTCGGGGCCTGCAGGGAGATCTCCGCGATGCTCGTGTGCGCCTCCAGCACCGCCTTGCCCATCTCCCACAGCGTCTGCTGCAGGGCGAGGGAGTGGACGTCGGCGAAGCGGTCGATGAGGATCCGCCGCACGTCGGTCCGGGTCTTGTCCCACTCCACGTCGGTGGACGTGTAGCGCCAGCGGGCCACGAGGGAGGTGGCCATGATCCGGTCGTGGGTCTCCTCCAGGGTGGTGTAGCGGTCCTTGAGGAACCCGGCGAACTCCGAACCGGTCGACTTGAGGATCACCAGGTCCTTCACCCCGGACGTGACGACCTCGCCGGCGGCGTCGACGACCACCTCGGTCGTGCGGACCTCGGGACCGGTGCGCACCCACGTGTGGTCGTGGTCCTGCGCTCGCTGCCAGCCCAGCTCGTCGATGGTGATCGTGGCGGCGCGGACGGGCTCGACGTCCTCGACGAAGTGGCGGGCCAGTGCGAGGCCGAAGTCCTCGATCTCGTGCAGGCCGCGCTCCTTGGCGAACGCGTAGCAGGTGTTCTTCTGGGTGTCGGTCGGCAGGACGTTCGCCTGGTCGCCGACGAGGTGCGCGTCGGCGAAGTCGCCGCGCAGCGCCGTGGTGATGGTGACGTCGCGGATCTCGTGCCGCGACGTCTCGCGGTAGATGCGGACGAGGCGGTTCTCCGCCTTCCCGTACTGGTTGGCTCCGAGGACGATGCCCATGGGTGTGCTCCTGTCAGTGCGTGCCGAACGCCCGCGTGCGGGCGGTCATGATCGGGTTGGCCTCGGCGACGAGGTCGGAGAACCGGTGATTCGCGATCTTGGCGATCTCGATGAGCGCGGCGGCGTGCTCTTGGGTGGGTGAATTCTCCAACCGCCGAAGACCCTCGTGGAGGAGGGCCTCCCGGCCGGCGGCGTCCCGCACGCAGACGATCAGCGGGATGCCGAACCGCTCCCGGTAGGCCGAGGCGAGGCGGGCGAACTCGGTCCGCGACTCCTCGTCGAGGTGGATGAGCCCGGCGGAGGCCTGGTCGCGGCGCGAGTCCTCGCCGGTCGTGCCGTCGGCCACCGCGTCGCAGCCGAGATCGGGGTAGGCCTGCATCAGGGCGCGCTGCTCGGTGTCGGGTGCGGCGAACAGCGCCTCCTGGAACGCCGCGCGCAGGGCGTTGATGTCGGTGAACGGCCTGCGGTCGTAGGCGCGGGCGACGATCGGGCTGTCCCCCTGGAACAGCCTGCCGAAGGTCTCGACGAACTCCTCGCGGCTCATCTTGTTCACCTGGTCGAGCCGCACGGTCGGCTCGCCGGGCGCGCCCGCGACGGCCGGGCCGAAGTCCTTGCCGATGTGGTGGAAGACGATGTTGAGCAGGATCGCGGTGATGCTGCCCAGCGTGATGCCGGAGCCGAAGATGATCTGCGCCCACTCCGGCACGGCCTTGGCCACGTCCGGCTGGACGGTCACGAACAGCGCCAGTCCGATACTGGACGCCACGATCACGACGTTGCGGTGGTCGTGGAAGTCCACCCGCGACAGCGTCTGGAACCCGACGACCGCCACGGTGGCGAACATGGCCAGCGCGGCCCCGCCGAGCACCGGGTGCGGGATGCCGGCCACGATCGCGCCGGCCTTGGGCACCAGCCCGATCAGGATCATGATCACGCCGGCGGCCGCGACGACGTAGCGGCTCTTCACCCTGGTCAGCCGCACGAGGCCGACGTTCTCGGCGAAGCAGGTGTAGGGGAACGAGTTGAAGACGCCGCCGATCGTGGTGGCCAGGCCATCGGCGCGCAGGGCCCGGGCCACGTCCTCGCTGCCGACGCGCTTGTCGACGATCTCGCCGGTCGCGAAGACGTCACCGGTGGTCTCCACGGCCGTGATCAGCATGACGACGATCATCGAGATGATCGCGGCGAGGCTGAACTGCGGCCAGCCGAACCAGAACGGTGTGGTCACCCCGAACCAGTCGGAATCGGCGACCGAGTCGAAGTGTGCGTCGCCGAGCAGCCAGGCCACCAGCGTGCCGAGCACCAGGCCGATCAGGACGGCGACGGTGGCCATGAAGCCGCGGAACACCCGCTGGATGAGCACGATCACCGCGAGCGTGCCCAGCGCGTAGGCGAGGTTGCGGGGATCGGTGGGCTGCGGATCGCTGCCGCCGCCGACCGCGTCGAGCGCGGCGACCGGCAGCAGCGCGATGCCGATGATCGTGATCACCGAGCCGGTGACGACCGGCGGGAAGAACCGGATCAGCTTGCCGAACACCGGCGCGATGAAGAACGTGACCAGACCCGCGACGATCACTGCGCCGTAGATCACCAGCAGGCCGTCGGTGCCGCCCCCGGCGGCGAGCCCGATGGCGATCATCGGCGACACCGCGGTGAACGTGACGCCCTGCAGCAGGGGCAGCCGCACACCGATCTTCCAGAACCCGACGGACTGGATGATCGAGGCGATGCCGCAGGTGAACAGGTCGGCGTTGATCAGGTGGATCAGGTCGCGCTCGGACAGGCCGATGGCGCCGGCCAGCAGGATCGGCACGATGACCGCGCCGGCGTAGAACGCGAGCACGTGCTGGAACCCGTAGACGGCGAGCTTGCCCACGGGCAGCATCTCGTCGACGGGGTGGGGACGGCGAGTGGTGGATCCGCGCACGGGGCACCTCTTCGTGGCTGGATGGGGATCCAGGTCACCATCCCGGATGACACCGGACCAGGCCATTCGCAACACCGACGAAGGCGCCGCCGTTCGCGCCGCGCACGTTTGGAGGATCCGACGAACGCTCTGTTACGGGGCGGGAAACCGGACCTCGTTGCGGTCGATCTTCGCGTGCGCCGCCGCGACCGGGTCGATCCCGCACACGTCCGCGAACCGCAGCAGGTACAGCAGGACATCCGCCAGCTCGTCGGTCACCCGGAACCGCAGCCCGTCGTCCCACACCGCCGGGTCGGCCTCGGCGTCGGTGCGCCACTGCAGCTCCGCGACCAGCTCCCCGACCTCCCCGGTCAGTGCCATGAGCAGGTTGCGCGGCGTGTGGTACGGCTCCCAGTCCCGGGCGGCCGCGAACTCCCGCAGCCGGGGGATCAGGTCGTCGAAGGCCCGGCTCACGAGCCTTCGGCGCCGGTCACCGCCACGAGCCCGGCCGCCTCGATCCCCGCCACGGCCGCGGCCTCGTCGTGCAGCGAGAGATCACCGGTCACACCGACCGCGCCGAGCAGCGTGCCCTCGCGGTCGCGCACGAACACCCCGCCGGGCACCGAGACGAACTTCCCGCCGGCGAGCGTGGTCACGGTCGTGAAGAACTCCGGGGCCTCCGCGGCCCGCTCGGCGATCGCCCGGTTGGTCATGCCCAGCCCGAGCACGCCGTACGCCTTCGCGACGGCCAGGTCGGGCCGCAGGAAGCCGGACCCGTCCTGGCGGGCCAGCGCCACGATCGCACCGCCCGGGTCGAGCACGGCCACGGTCAGCGGGTTGTAGCCCTGCTCCGCGCCGTACGCCAGTGCCGCATCGATGATCGTCCGGGCCTGCTCCAAGGTGATGCTCACGATCATGCACCCTATCGCCCCGGCAGTCTGACGACCGTGACGAAGAAGTCGTCGATCTGGCGGATCACCTCCATGAACCGGGTGAAGTCCACCGGCTTGGTGACGTAGGCGTTGGCGTGCAGGTCGTAGCTGCGCAGAATGTCCTCCTCGGCCGCCGACGTGGTGAGCACGACCACCGGGATCGAGCGCAGGCCGGCGTCGGACTTGACCGCCGCGAGCACCTCCCGCCCGTTCACCCGCGGCAGGTTCAGGTCCAGCAGGATCAGCCCCGGCCGGGGCGCGTCGGCGTACTCGCCCTCCTTGCGCAGGAACCGCAGCGCCTCGGCGCCGTCGGTCACGACGTGCAGCGGGTTGCGGATCTTGTGGTGCTCGAACGCCTCCTGCGTCATGAGCACGTCGCCCGGGTCGTCCTCGACGAGCAGGACGTGGACGTGGTCGGTCATGGGGTCTCCGTGGTCATGGGGTCTCCGTGGTCATGGGGTCTGCGGGGTCGGGTCGGGCGGCACGGGCAGAGTGAAGCGGAACGTGGCGCCGGGTGCGCCGGGATCGGGGTCGAGCCAGATGCGGCCGCCGTGGAACTCGACGATCTTGCGGCACATGGCCAGCCCGATGCCGGTCCCGGGGTAGCTGTCGCGGGAGTGCAGCCGCTGGAAGATGACGAAGATCTTGTCGGCGAACTCGGGATCGACGCCGATCCCGTTGTCGCTGACCGAGAACTCCCACACCTCGCCGTCGCGCCGCGCGCCGACGTGCACCCGCGGCGGGTCCTCGCCGTGGAACTTCAGCGCGTTGCCGACGAGGTTCTGCAGCACGGTGGTGAGCAGGCTCCGCTCGCCCACGACCTCGGGCAGCGGGTCGTGGGTGACGACGGCACCGGTGCGCTCGATCGCGTCGGCGAGGTTGCGCTCGGCGTGGGCGAGCAGCTCCTCGGCCGAGACCCTGGCCCAGCTCGTGCGGTCGGTGGTGCGGCCGACGCGGGAGAACGCGAGCAGGTCGTTGATCAGCGCGCTCATCCGCCGAGCCCCGTCGACGGCGAAGCCGATGTACTGGTCGGCGCGCTCGTCGAGCTGCCCGGCGTAGCGCTTGGCGAGCAGCTCGCAGAACGAGGAGACCTTCCGCAGCGGCTCCTGCAGGTCGTGGCTGGCGACGTAGGCGAACTGCTCCAGGTCGGAGTTGGAGCGGGCCAGCTCGGCGGCCTGCGCGTCGAGCTGCTCGTTGAGCTGCTGCACGGTCTGCAGCTCGCCGTGGATGCGTCGGCGCATCGCGTCGACCGCGGTGCCGAGCTGCTCCAGCTCGCGGGGCCCCTCGACCGCCACCGGCCGGTCGAACTCGCCGCGTTCAACCGCCTTGACCGCGCCCTCGAACGACCGGATCGGCCGCAGGATCACCTGCCGCGCCCACGCCCACGTGCCGGCGAACAGCGCGACCAGCAGGGCGGCGATCACCGCGCCCATGACGGCCATGCCGGTGATCGCCGCGTCCAGCTCCGCCGCGCCGGCCGCCCGCTCGGCGTGCAGCGTGGTGAGCAGCGCGGCGACCGCCTCGCGCAGGGCGTCGAAGAGCACCTTGCCGGTGCCGGCGTCGACGGACTCGCCACCGGTGTCGACGGCCGCCATCGTGGGCTCGGCGTACCCGCGCTGCCAGGCATCTGCCCGCTGCAGGACCGTGTCCAGCTCGGCGAGCGGCTCGTCGGACAGCAGCTGCCGCAGCTCCGCGACCACCTGCTCCTGGGTCGCCCGCCCGTCGCGGTACGGCGCGGCGAACTCCGGGTCGCGGGTGACGACGTAGCCGCGCACCCCGATCTCCTGGTTGAGCAGCGCCGCGCGCAACTGCTGGGCGACGATCAGCGCCGGCCCGGTGCGGTCGATCAGCGAGTCGCGGGCGGCGTCGAGCCGCACCAGCGCCAGCACGCCCAGCATCCCGGTGACCAGCATCCCGACGACGCCGAGCACCGCGACGATCGTGAACCAGCGGCGCAGCGACCAGTGCTCTCGCCGCGGCGGACCTGCGCTCACCGGGCGCCCGCCGGGTGGCTGAGCAGCACGACGGCGATGTCGTCGTTCTGGGCGTACGTGCACCCGGCGACCTTCGCCAGCACCTCGTCGACGACCTCCCCGAGATCGGCCCGGTCGGTCAGCGGGCCCGCCGGCAGCAGCTCGCACAGCCCGTCGACCCACAGCAGGTCGCCCTCCGCGCCCGCGCGGGCCTCGATCAACCCGTCCGTGTAGAGCAGCAGGTCCCAGCGCGGCCCCAGCGGCACCTCGATCGGCTCCCAGCAGTGCCCGGCGGCGACGCCGAGCGGCAGCTGCGGGCTGAACTCCAGCTCGCCCCAGCTACCGTCGCCGCGCCGCAGCACGACGGGCGGGTGCCCGGCCGACCACAGCAGCGCCGAGGCCCGGTCGGGCGCGACCCGCACCATCGTGGCGGTCGCGAACAGGTACGGCTGGTGCCGCTCGTTGACCAGCACCTCGTGCAGCGTCGGCAGGATCCGGTCGGCGGGGTGCCCGGCCAGCACGAGCGTGCGCCACGCGATGCGCAGTGCGACGCCGAGCGCTGCCTCGTCCGGGCCGTGTCCGCACACGTCGCCCACGATCACCCAGATCGCGCCGTCGCCGACCTGGACCGCGTCGTAGAAGTCGCCACCGAGCAGCAACCGGGCCCCGCCGGGCAGGTAGCGGGCCGCGTAGCCGATCTCGGACGGGCGCAGCAGCGGGGCGGGCAGCAGCCCGCGCGAGAGCCGCAGGTTCTCCGCGGCGAGCAGGTTGGCCTGCGCCAGCTCGCGGGCGATCAGGTCGGCCCGGTGGCGGTGCACGGCGTACCGCACCGCCCGCTCCAGCATCGACCCGTCGATGTTGCCCTTGACCAGGTAGTCCTGTGCCCCGGCGGCGACCGCGGCGAGGCCGTTCTCCCGATCGCCGAACCCGGTGAGCACGACGACCGCCCCCGCACCGCGTTCGCGCATCCGCACCAGCCCGTCGAGCCCGGTGCTGTCGGGCAGTGCGAGGTCGAGCAGCACGCAGTCGATCTGCGGCGACCACACGGTCTCGGCCTCGGCGAGGGAGCGGGCGCGGACCAGCTCCACCGGCTGACCGGCGTCGGTCAGCAGCTCGTGGACGAGCAGGGCGTCGCCCTCGTCGTCCTCCACGAGCAGCACCCGCAGCGGGGTCTGCTCGCTCTCCGTCTCGGCGCTCATGGGTCGGTCTCGCTCTTCTCGGACGGCACGGTGGGGGAACCCGCCCGATGCTGTGTCGGCTCGCTGCTGAACCGGCCCGGTCACATCGGCCCGCGCCCGCGCCGGCCTCGTCGACCTTGCGCGACCTCGGGCACCTCGCAACCTATCAGCGAAGCGCCGGTGGAGGGGTCACACGCCCGCCGGATCGCCCGCCCCGGTCGGATCGAGCGGGGTCGGGGGCGGGATGAGCGCACTGCCACCACCGCCGCCGCGGCCGGTCTCCTCGACCGTCACCTGCACGGTGCTGCCCGGCGGCACCGTCGTGCCGGCCAGCGGCTGCTGCCCGGTGACCGCACCCTCCCGGACCGGCCCGGTGATCGGGTCCAGCGCGATCCCCGACAGGGCCGCGAGCCGGGTCGCGTCGGCGAAGTCGAGCCCGACCAAGGCCGGGACCAGCACCTTCTCCGGTTCCTGCACGGCGTCCTCCTCCCGCCCGCCCCTGCGGCGGTGCATCAGGGGTACCCGCTCTCCGCGCGACCCTCACCAGATGGTCAGCTCGGGCTTACCCCCGGGTGCCCAAGCGGTGGCCGGCGCGGCGATTACGGCCGGGGCCCGCGCGGACGAGGCTTTCCGCCATGACCACCGCCGTCCAGGACCGCACCGCCGAGTACCCGGCCACGCTGCCGCTGCCGGTACCGATGACGCAGCCCGCCCAGCTTCCCGAGACGCTGCAGCTGCCGGTGCCGGTGTCGTTCCCGGAGCCGGCGGACTGGCAGACCCCGGCCTTCGCGCCCATCCACCTGCCCCGGCCCGCCGCCGGTGGCCGGGCCGCCCGCGCGATCAAGCGCGGCATCGACGTCGCCGGCGCCCTGATCGGGCTGCTGCTGGCGCTGCCGGTGCTGCTCGTGGCGGCGCTGGCGGTGCGCATCGAGGGCGGCCCCGGCGTGATCTTCCGCCAGCAGCGGGTCGGTCAGTACGGTCGCCTGTTCACCCTCTACAAGCTGCGTTCGCTCAAGCCCGCTGGTGACGAGGGTGATGTCTGCTGGAACATCGACCACGACTCCCGGCTCGGCCCGGTGGGCCGGTTCATCCGCCGCACGAGCATCGACGAGCTGCCGCAGCTGGTGAACGTGCTCAAGGGCGACATGAGCCTGGTCGGGCCCCGCCCGGAGCGCCCGTACTACGTGGCGAAGTTCTCCCGGGAGGTCCCCGGCTACGCCGACCGCCACCGCGTGCCCGTGGGCTTGACCGGGCTGGCCGTCGTGAAGGGGCTGCGCGGCGACACCTCGATCGCCGAGCGTGCCCGGGTCGACAACTCCTACGCCGACGACTGGTCGCTGTGGCTGGACCTGGTCGTGCTCGTCCGGACCGCGATCTACCTGGTCAAGCACTGATCAGGCGGGCGAGGGTCCGCGACTGCTGCCATGATGGCCCCCTCGGAACGTGATGACGAGGGGACGGGTTCTGATGGTTCAGGCCCGGGAGATGCGCGCACGGCTCGTGGAGGAGGCGATCCGGCTCGTCGACGAGCACGGTGCCGACGGGTTGCACGTGCGCAGGCTCGCCGCGGCGGTGGGGACCTCCACGATGGCGGTCTACACCCACTTCTCGGGGATGCCGGGCCTCCTCTGCGAGGTGCGGGCCGAGGGCTTCCGGCGGCTGGCGACGGCGCTGGGCGCGATCCCGCGCACCGCCGACCCGGTCGCAGATCTCGTGACCGAGGCGCTCACCTACCGGCAGGTCGCGCTCGACGGACCGCACGTGTTCGCGCTGGCGTTCAGCGCGGCCGCTCCGGACCTGCGCGAGCCGGGCCGCGCAGCGTTCGAGCTGCTGCGCGGCCTCGTCGGCCGCGCGATCGACGCCGGTCGGTTCCCGCGGGTCGACGCCGGGTCGGCGGCCGCGCAGCTGTGGGCCGCCCACCACGGCGTCGTCATGCTCGAGCTGTCGGGGATCCTGCCGGCCGCGCCGCGCAGCGCCGTCGACACCGTGGTGGTGCCGCAGACCGTGCACCTGGCGATCGGCTTCGGCGACGACCCGGCAGCCGCCCACCGATCGGCCGAGGTGGGCGCGGCGAACTGGCAACGGATGAGGGCGGGCGACGGGGCGCGCGCCCTCACACCTGGGGCGTGATCGTGCTCAGCGCCTTCGACTCCTTGACAGCGGTCGCGAGGTCCGCCAGCGCCGCCCCGTGCGCCGCGGCCAGCGCCGCGCTGTCGGCGTTGAGCTGGGTGCGGCTCTCGTAGGCCGAGTGGTCGAAGTACAGGCCGGGGGAGAGGACCTGCACGGCGAAGAAGCCGGCCAGCACGTTGCGCAGGTCGTTGACGGCCAGGAAGTGGTGCCCGCTCGCGCCGGTGATCACGGTCGCCGCGACGGTGCCGCGCAGCGGGTCGGTCTTCTCGCCCCACTTGCCGCGCTCGGTGCGCTCCAGCAGGTCCTTGAGCAGCGCGCTGTAGGTGGCGCGGAATACCGGGCTGCCGAACACGACGGCGTCGGCCTCCGCCATGGCCGCCACCGCCTCCTCGGTGGTCACCTGCGAGAGTTCCAGCACCGCGGTGCTCTCGGCGCCGGCGCCCGCCAGCACGGCGTTGATCGCCGTCGTGGTGCGGCCTCCGGCCTCGGGGCCACCCGAGATCCCGATGATCGACAGGGTCATCGCTGCATCGCCTCCGGTCCGGCGGCGACCGTGTACTGGCCGCGGTAGTAGAGCAGGGGAAGGCGCGTCTCGTCGGCGCCGAGATCGAGCACCTTGCCGATGACGATCGTGTGGTCGCCGCCGTCGTGCTCGGCCCACAGCTCGCAGTCGATCCAGGCCGCCACACCGTCCAGGAGGGGCGAGCCGAAGGGGCTGGGCCGCCAGGCGACACCGGCGAACTTGTCGACGCCGGAGCGGGCGAACCCGATGCTCAAGTCCTGGTGCTCGACGGCCAGCACGTTCACGCAGAACTTGCCGACCTCACGGATGCGCGGCCAGGTCTTCGACGTGCGCGCGGGCGCGAAGCTGACCAACGGCGGATCGAGCGAGAGCGATGTGAACGACTGACACGTGAAGCCGAGCGGTCCGTCCGGTCCGGCCGCGGTCACGACCACGATCCCGGTGACGAAATGGCCGAGGACCTCACGCATCATCGACGGCGACACGGGCCCGGGCGGAGCGCTTCCCGTCATGCGACTGACCCTATGGCCGGGCGAGCGCGATCACCACTCCGTGGTGGCAGTTGCCACACGCGTGTCGCAGAGATCGACTGCGGCGTCGCCCGGTCGTGCGGCTGTCGGGGCGCGACACGCGAACCGCTCACCCCAGGTTGCCGCACGAACACGCAGAGCTACCCATACCATTGTCCGGCCGGTACGGGGGGCGTGGGAGCCCGACCCCGGAGCCGGTGCACCACGGGAGGGCCGCCGCTGCCGGCGGTGGCCCTCCTCGCCGCCGGCGAGGCGAGCAGCTCAGCTGGCGTAGGCGCGCAGCCGGTCGGCGCGCTCGCCGATCCGCAGCTTCGCCATGACCTCGCGCTCGATCTGCCGCACCCGCTCGCGGGACAACCCGAACTGGCGGCCGATCTGGTCGAGCGTGCGCGGCTGGCCGTCGTCGAGGCCGTAGCGCATGCGGATCACCATCTGCTCGCGCTCCTCGAGCGTGTTGAGGACGCGGCGCAGATCCTCGTGCAGCATCCGCGAGATCACCGCGTTCTCGGCGTCGGCCGCCTCGCCGTCCTCGATGAAGTCGCCGAGCGGGGCCTCCTCGTCCGACCCGACCGGCATGTCCAGGCTCACCGGGTCCCGGGCGTGGTCGAGCAGGTCGGCGATCTTCTCCTCGGGGATACCGGACTCGGCGGCCAGCTCCTCGTGCGTCGCGTCGCGGCCGAGCTTCTGGTGCAGGTCGCGCTTGATCCGGGCGAGCTTGTTGACCTGCTCCACGAGGTGGACGGGCAGGCGGATGGTGCGCGCCTGGTCGGCCATGCCGCGGGTGATGGCCTGGCGGATCCACCACGTGGCGTAGGTCGAGAACTTGAAGCCCTTGGTGTAGTCGAACTTCTCCACGGCCCGGATCAGGCCGAGGTTGCCCTCCTGGATCAGGTCCAGCAGCGGCATGCCGCGACCGGTGTAGCGCTTGGCCAGCGACACGACGAGGCGCAGGTTCGCCTCCAGGAGGTGGTTACGGGCCAGGTTCCCGTCGCGCACGATCGCGCGCAGGTCCTTGGCGTACGCGGGGTCCAGCTCGCGACCCTCCGCGGCGGCCGTGTCCAGCACGTGCTTCGCGAACACACCGGCCTCGATGCGCTTCGCCAGCTCGACCTCCTGCTCCGCGGTCAGCAGAGCGGTCTTGCCGATCCCGTTCAGGTAGACGCGGACCAGGTCGGCCGCGGGGCTCTGGGCGTCGAGATCGTCGGCCGTCACCTCGGCACGACCGAAGTCGACGGACTCGCTGGCGAAGTCGAGGTCGGACTCGGTACGCTGAGCAGGAATGCTGGGGCTAGCCGTCCGGGTGGGCCGGTCGGTCTGAGTGATGGTCATGTGGCTGCGATCCTCCCCTGGCTAGCTCGGTGGGCGTGGCGGTGGCGGCCGCCTGGAACACCGGGCTGTCATGGGGTAGAACGCGGGTGTTCCGCGGATCGTTCCCGTACCCCCCATGAGCGTGTCCGTGCTCTCAGTCGCCCCTCAGTTACTCGTCGGTGGGGATCCACCTGGGGTTACTCGCGGGTTACCCACATGTGACGCGGCGAACCCTGAGCCGTCTGGTCGATGGGTCGCCGCGGGGCGGAGTACCGCCATGATGGGCACATGTCTCCGGGGTTGTTGACGCAGCTGCTCGACCGGCTCGACCCCGGTGGCGTGCTCGAGGCCGCGGGGGCGGCCGCGGCGGCGGCCCTGACCAAGCCGGCCTCGGTCGCCCGTGAACTCGGCGTGCTGGCCGGCGGCAGCGTGGCGGCGCTCGCCGCGGCCGCCGTCCGCGGGCTGGGCGGCGACGCCGACGGACCCGTCGAGCTGCCGCGCGACAAGCGCCACGCCGACCCGGCCTGGGAGGAGAACCCGTTCTGCTTCCTGCTCCGCCAGGAGCACGCGCTGCTGACCCGGGCGCTGGAGGCGGTCGCCGCCGATCTGGACCTGCCGCCGGGTACTCGCGCGAAGGTCGACTTCCTCCTGACGCAGGTGATCGCGGCCGCCGATCCGGCGCACTGGCCGCTGACCAACCCGGTCGTGCTGCGCCGCGCCGTCGACACCGGCGGGCGGTCCCTGCTGCGCGGTGCCCGCAACGCCGTGCGCGACCTGCTCATCGAGGGCGGTCCGCGGCAGGTGGCGGCCGAGCGGTTCACCGTCGGCGAGGACCTCGCCGCCACCCCGGGCGCCGTCGTGCACCGCAACCGGCTCGTCGAGCTGATCCAGTACGCGCCGCAGACCGATCGCGTGCACGCCGTGCCGATGCTGTTCTCGCCGCCCTGGATCAACAAGTACTACGTCATGGACCTCGCGCCGGGGCGCAGCCTCGTCGAGCGCGCGGTCCGGTCCGGCCACACCGTGTTCATGCTCAGCTACCGCAACCCGGGCCCGGAGCTGGCCGGGCTCACGATGAGCGACTACCTCACGGAGGGCGTGCTCGCCGCGCTGGACGTCATCGGCGACATCACCGGCAGCGACCGCATCGACCTGGTGGGGCTCTGCCTGGGCGGCACGATGGCCACCGCGGCCGCCGCGTGGTGCGCCGCGGCCGGCACCCAGCGGGTGCACTCGCTCACCCTGCTCAACACGCTGCTCGACTACTCCGAGCCCGGTGTGCTGGGGGTGTTCACCGATGCCGCGGCCGTAGAGCGGCTCGACCGCATCATGTCGGCCACCGGCTACCTACCCGGCGAGCTGATGAAGGCGACCTTCGACGTGCTGCGGCCCGCCGACCTCGTCTGGGGGCCGATCGTCACCGGGTGGCTGCTGGGGGAGGACCCGCCGGCGTTCGACATGCTCGCCTGGAACGCCGACTCCACCCGCATGCCGGCCACGATGCAGCTGGAGTACCTGCGCGAGCTCTACGTGCACAACCGGTTCGCCGAGGGCACGTTCACCCTCGCCGGGCACCGGCTCGACCTCGGCGCGGTCGACGTGCCGGCCTACGTGGTCGCTGCGCAGGACGACCACATCGCCCCGTGGACGTCCGTCTACGCGGGCGCGCGCCGGCTCGGCGGG
>Ga0065720_1003917_pt1 | contig 20044 bp, 12 predicted proteins | sample Thericmetagenome_FD_59107 | JGI IMG/M metagenome (GOLD analysis project Ga0065720, IMG submission 59107) | Thermophilic microbial communities from the Joint Bioenergy Institute, California, USA of rice/straw/compost enrichment - eDNA_2 v2... | ecosystem: Engineered > Solid waste > Grass >...
GAGCGTGATCCGCAGTCTTTCGGCCAGGTTGGCCGCCGAGCGGCCCGCCGGATTGCTCCGCGATCCCGCCAAGCCGTCCGCCGGTTTGCCCGCGGAAGTCCCCGCCAAGCCGTCCGCCAATCTGCCCGCGGAAGTCCCCGCCAAGCCGTCCGCCGGTCTGCCCGCCGATGTCCCCGCCGTTTTTTCCGCCGCCGTGTCTTTCATCAAGTCCTCAGCCACGCTGCACCACCACTCTCTTCCGCGTCTCCTTCGCGAACATTTTGCCGGGATTGAGCAGGTTGTCCGGGTCGAACGCCTGCTTGATGCCGCGCATGATCCCGATGCCCGCCGCGCCGACTTTCCACTCGAGGAACGGCGCCTTCACGACGCCGACGCCGTGCTCGCCCGTGATCGTGCCGCCCAGCCGGATCGCCGCGTCGAAAATTTCCTCGAACGCCGCTTCGACCCGATGGATTTCGTCCTTGTCGCGCGCGTCCGTCGTCGCCGTCGGATGCAGGTTGCCGTCGCCCGCGTGGCCGAACGTCGCGATATGGACGTTGTACTTCGCCGCGATGCGGCTGATCTCGCGCACCATGTCGGCGATCTTCGAGCGCGGCACCGTCGCGTCCTCGAGAATCGTCGTCGGGCGCAGCCGGGCGAGGGCGGTCAGGGCGCTCCGCCGCGCGGTCATCAGCTTCAGCCCTTCCTCCGGCGTCGCCGCCACTTCCACGCGGTCCGCGCGCTCCGCCCGGCAGATGTCCGCGATCCGCTCGATGTCGCGCGCCACCGCCGCCGGATCGCCGTCCTGCTCGATGAGCAGGATCGCCTCCATGTCGTGCGGCAGGCCGAGCTTCGCGAAATCGTCGACGACCCGGATCGTCGGATTGTCCATGAACTCGAGCGTCGCCGGGATGATGCGCGCCTCAATGATCTTCGAGACGGTGCGCGCCGCGTCGTCCAGGCTGCGGAACATCGCAAGCATCGTCCGCTTCGCCTCCGGCGGCGGGATCAGCTTCAGCGTCGTCTCCGTGATGATCGCGAGCGTCCCTTCCGAGCCGACGAGCAGCTTCGTCAGGTCGTAGCCGGCGACGTCCTTCATCAGCTTGCCGCCGGTGCGGATGATCTCGCCGCTCGCCAGCACCGCCTCGAGGCCGATGACGTAGTCCTTCGTCGTGCCGTATTTCAGCCCGCGCAGCCCGCCCGAGCCTTCCGCGATGTTGCCGCCGATCGTCGAGACCGCCATCGAGCTCGGGTCGGGCGGATAGAACAGGCCGTGCCGCTCAACCTCCGCCATGAACTCGCGCGTGATCAGACCGGGCTGCACGACGGCGGTCAGATTTTCCAGATCCAGCTCCAAAATGCGGTTCATCCGGTGCATCACCATGACGACGCCGCCCGCGACCGGCACCGTGCCGCCCGCCAGATTCGTGCCCGAGCCTCGCGAGACGACGGGGATTTTGTGCCGGCTCAGCACCTGCATGATCCGCGACACCTCTTCGGTGCCGGACGGATAGATGACGGCGTCCGGCAGCGCCTGCAGCATCGGGGTCGCGTCATACGAATGGGCGACCCGCGACGCTTCATCGTCCCGGATGTATGCGGGGCCGACGATGGCGGCCAGCTCTTGCTTGACGGATTCCGGAAGCATGGTGGTCAAGTCTCCTCCAATTCATCAGGTCATCTGATGACTTTTGATGTGGGACCATTATAATATAAAATGAATGCCTTGAATATCCCGAAAATCGGAGGTTCCCGCGCGGGCGCATCCGTGTTAAGTTGAACGATGGGCNTTTATTTTTTGAAGAAAAAAGATCCGGAGGTATCGCATGACGACTTCCTTCGACCGTCATACCCCGCCGGCGCGGCCGATGAGCAGNGCGGAATGGGTGCGGGCCGATCTGGAGCGGAAGCTGGACGACGGCACGTTCCCGCCCGGCGTGCGGCTGCCGTCCGTCGACGAGCTGAGCCGCATGTACGGTGTCGGCCGCTCCACCATACGGGAGGCGATCAGCGCGCTGAAGGCGACGGGCCGCCTTGCCGTGCGGCAGGGCGGCGGCACGTTCGCGCTTGCGCCGCAGGAGGCGGCCGCGCCGGTGCCGCCGCATCCCGCGTCGCTGATGCCGGACGCCTGGCCGGACCGCGCCGCCGCGCTGCAGAGCCTGCTGGAAGTGCGCCGCGTGCTCGAAGCCGGCTGCGCGGCGCTCGCCGCCGAGAAGCGGACGGCGGACGACTTGGCGGCGCTGGAATCGCTGCTCGCCGAGATGGAGGACAAGCTGGACGACCGCGAAGCGGGCGAGCGGCTCGACGTCCGGTTCCATCTCGCCGTCGCCGCCGCCGCGCACAACGAGACGCTGGCGGAGATGATGCGCTCGATCAGCGAGCGGCTGCACGACGGCATGCGGGACACGCGCGCGCTGTGGCTGTTCGCGGAGCGGTCGTCGGCCGGCCGGCTGCTCGCCGAACACCGCGCGATCTTCGAAGCGGTCAGGGACGGCGACGCGGAGCTGGCGCGCAGCCGCATGGAGGAGCATCTGGCGAAGGTGGCCCGGGTGCTGCGGAATCAGGAGTAGGCTTCCGGAGCCGTTCCGCATCGGGCCGCCTCGGTTTTTTCACCATCAGTGGTCGGAATATTCGACAGTCCGGCGGCGCCCGTTTCTTTATGCTAAGGAAATAAGGAAACGCTTACACAGGCTGGAGGGGTGCGCATCATGCAGACTGTCCCGCCGGCTACGCCGGATTGGCGCAATCTGAACGTTTTGGCGCGCCGGCTCGAACCGCCGCGGGCCGAGCGGTTCCCGTATGCGGACGAGGCATCCGCACGGGCGGGAGATCCCGGGCGTTCGGCCTATGTCCGCCGGCTGAGCGGCGCCTGGCGGTTCCGCTATGCGGAGCACCCGGACGACGCGCCGGACGGCTTCGCGCGGCCGGACTTTGACGACGCGGACTGGGACGCGATTCCGGTGCCGTCCAACTGGCAGCTTCACGGTTACGGTCGCCCGCACTACACGAGCTGCCCGTATCCGTTCCTGATCGATCCGCCGGATGTGCCGGACACGCCGGTCGGCTGCTACCGGACGGCGTTCACCGTGCCGGACGGCTGGGCCGGCCGCGACGTGCGGCTGCTGTTCGGCGGCGTGGACTCCGCGTTCCACGTCTGGGTGAACGGCAAGCCCGCCGGCTACGCGCAGGGCAGCCACTATGCGAGTGAGTTCCGGATCTCGGAGTTTCTTGCGCCCGGCGACAACGTGCTGGCGGTCAAGGTTTACCAGTGGTCGGTCGGCAGTTACCTCGAGAGTCAGGACAAGTGGCGGATGAGCGGCATTTTCCGCGATGTCTGGCTTATCGCCGAGCCGGGGGAAATGCACATTCGCGACATCGCCGTGACGACGGCGTTCCCCGACGGATACGGCGAATCGCTGCTCGGCGTGCGCGTCCATCTGTCCGGCAAGGCCGGCCGGACCGCCAGGCTGCGCATCCGGCTGCTCGACGAACAGCGGCGGGAAGTGCTGCAGGCCGAATGCGCGCGGACGCTGGAAGCCGATGACGGCGACACGATCGCCGAATTTGTCGAGACGGTCCGGTCGCCGCGGCTGTGGACGGCGGAGACGCCGAATCTGTACCGGCTGCTCGTCGCGCTGACGGACGAGGACGGGCGGGTGCTTGAGGTGAAAGGCGCGAACGTCGGCTTCCGCGACATCCGCGTGGAGAACGGCCTTTTCCTCGTTAACGGCCGGCCGGTCAAGCTCAAAGGGGTCAATCGCAACGAGTTCGACCCGAAGCTCGGGTTCGTGACGACGCCCGAGTCGATGCGCCGGGACATCGAGCTGATGAAGCGGCACAACCTCAACGCCGTCCGCCTGTCGCACTATCCGAACGACATCCGGTGGCTCGATCTGTGCGACCGTTACGGGCTGTATGTGATCGACGAGGCGGACCTGGAGACGCACGGGTTTCATTTTGCCGGGGACGAGAGCTTCCTGTCCAACCACCCGGACTGGACGGCGGCTTATCTGCAGCGGGCGACGCGGATGGTGGAGCAGGACAAAAATCATCCGTGCATCATCATGTGGTCGCTCGGCAACGAATCCGGCTGCGGCCGCAACCACGACGCGATGGCGGACTGGATCCGGCAGGCCGATCCGACCCGGCCGATCCATTACGAGCGGGCTTACGACGCGCCGATCGCCGATGTCGTCAGCCGGATGTACCCGTCGGTCGATCTGCTGATCGAGGAAGGGAAGAAGCCGGATCCCCGGCCGTTCCTGATGGTCGAGTACGGCCACGCGATGGGCAACGCGGTCGGCAACCTGAAGGAATATTGGGATGCCGTCTACGCCTCGCCGCGGCTGCTCGGCGGCCTGATCTGGGAGTGGGCCGACCAGGGCATCGAGCGGACCGCGCCGGACGGCACAGCGTGTTACGCCTACGGCGGCGACTTCGGCGAGGAGCCGCACAGCGGCAGCTTCTGCCTCGACGGGCTGCTGTTCCCGGACCGGACGGTCAAAGCCGGCATCCTCGAGCTCAAGAAAATCATCGAGCCGGTCCATGCCGCCGCGTTCGATCCGGAGACGGGACGGCTCACCGTGCGCAACCGATATGATTTCCGGACGCTCGAGCATCTGGACGGCGGCTGGACGCTCTATCGGGACGGCGAGCCGGTGCGAAGCGGGCGGCTGCCGCGGCTCAAGACGCCGCCCGGCGGCGAGGAGACGGTGCGCATCCCGTATGCCGACGGCCCGTTGGCCGGGCCCGGCGAATATTGGGTGCACGTCCGCTTCACCCTGAGGGAAGAGGAACTGTGGGCGCCGGCCGGCCACGAGGTCGCATGGGCCGATCTGCCGGTTGCCGCGGCCTCGGCGGACCCGAAGGCCGGCGCGGCTGCGGCAGGCGGGCGGCCGAAATCCGCGCCCGCAACGGCCGGCGGCGGGCATGCCCGAACGGCTGCCGCGGCTGAAGCGGACGGTCCTGCGAAGCCGCTCGTCCTTGTCCGCGAAGGGCGGCATTTCGGGATCGCGGGCGAATCGGCGGACGGCCCGTTCACGCTCCGCTTCGACGCCCGCGGCGGCGCCGCCGAAGCGTGGCTGTCGCGGGGCGTCCCGCTGATCACGGCCGGGCCGAAGATCAACCTGTGGCGGGCGCCGATCGACAACGACGTCCATCTGAAGAAGCAGTGGATGGCGGCGGGATACCATCGGCTTACAACCCAGCCGAAGCGCGTCGCGGCGGAGATGGCCGGAGACGGAGAAGTTCGGATCGAAACCGAGTCTCTGCTCGGCGCCCGGGGCCATCCGCCGGCATTCCGCACGAAGCTCGTCTGCCGCATCCGGCCCGACGGCGCCGCAGTGGTGGAGGCGGAGCTTGTGCCGTGCCGCGAAGATTTGCCGCCCTTGCCCCGGTTCGGCATCGAGCTGCGGATGCCCGGCCGGTTCGACCGGTTCGCCTGGTTCGGCCGCGGGCCGCACGAATGCTACGCCGACCGGAAGGAAAGCGGCAAGCTCGGCATCTACGCCGGCACGGTGCAGGACCAGTTCGTCCCTTACATCCGGCCGCAGGAGAACGGCAACAAAGCCGATGTCCGGTGGGCGGAAGTGACCGATGCGGAAGGTTACGGCCTGCGTTTTGCCGGAGACCGGCCGCTGAACGTCAGCGCGCACCACTACAGCACGGAAGACATGACCGCGTCATCCCATGTCCATCTGCTCACGCGGCTTAACGAGACGATCGTGAAGATCGACGCCGCGCAGAGCGGCATCGGCAACCACAGCTGCGGCGACGCGCCGCTGCTGGAAGCCTACAAGATCAAGGCGGAGGCGCTTCGTTTCTCCGTCGCGATCCGCCCGGTTCACCCGGACCGGCCACGAACAAGATGAGGAGTGAACCCGTCATGACGCTGCGCGTGACCGAATGCAGAACGGAGTACATGATCAATCCGCTGGGGCTCGATACGCCGAAGCCGCGGCTGTTCTGGAAGCTGGCGTCGGACCGGCGCGCCGCGGTGCAGACCGCGTACCAGGTGCTGGTCGCCTCTTCGCCCGACAGGCTGGANCGCGATGAAGGCGATNTGTGGGACAGCGGCAAGGTNGAATCCCGCGAATCCGCCCATATCGTCTACGCCGGCGCGCCGCTGAAGTCCGGGCAGCAGTGCTGGTGGAAGGTGCGCGTTTGGGACGGCGGCGGGCAGGCCGGCGATTGGAGCGCGCCCGCTTTTTGGACGATGGGGATTCTGTCGCGGAAAGAATGGAAAGCGAAACTGATCGGCCGCAAGCCGCAATCCGAAGCCGGAGCCGGAGCGGGTGCCGCCGGTGCGGAAGCCGGAACCGGAAGCGGTGCGGGAGCCGGCCGCCTGCCGTCCCCGCATCTGCGCAAGGAAGTGCGGCTTCGCGCCGGCATCCGCCGGGCGACCGCCTACGCGACGGCGCTCGGCCTGTACGAGCTGCGCGTGAACGGACGCCGGGTGAGCGATCTTTTCGCNCCGGGCTGGACGGACTACGACAAGCGCCTCCAGGTGCANGCCTACGAGATCGGCGACCTCCTGCGGGAGGGCGCGAACGCGTTCGGCGTCATGCTCGGGGAAGGCTGGTACTCCGGCACGGTCGGATTTCTCGGCGACAAGGTGTACGGCGAACGGCCGTTCTTCATGATGCAGGTCCACGTCGAGTACGCGGACGGCACGACGGAGCGGATCGTCACCGACGGTTCGTGGAAGGCGGCCGCCGGGCCGATTCTGTACTCCGATCTCATCAAGGGCGAGGCATACGACGCCCGGCTCGAGATGGACGGCTGGGATCAGCCGGGCTACGACGATGCGGACTGGGAGGAGCCGGACGTGCGCCCGGGATACAACGGGCTGCTGACGGCGTCGGTCGAGCCGCCGATCCGCATCACGAAGACGATGCGGCCGGTCAGCATGCGCAAGACCGAACGCGGCACGCACATCTACGACATGGGCCAGAACATGGTCGGCTGGACGGAGGTCCGGGTGCGGGGCGCGCGCGGCACCCGCATCACCATAAGCCATGCGGAGGTGCTGAACCCGGACGGCTCGCTGTATCTCGACAATCTCCGGCGCGCCGTGCAGCAGGACCACTACATTCTGAAGGGCGGCGGCGAGGAGCGGTACGAGCCGCATTTCACGTTCCACGGCTTCCGCTACGTCGAGCTGATCGGGTATCCCGGCGAGCCGGACCTCGACACGATCGTCGGCAAAGTCGTCCACTCCGACACGCCGCCGGCGGGCGCGATCGAAACCGACAACGAAATGGTCAACAAGCTGTTCTCCAATATTTATTGGGGGCAGCGCGGCAATTTCCTGTCCGTGCCGACCGACTGCCCGCAGCGCGACGAGCGGCTCGGCTGGACGGGGGACGCGCAGATTTTCGCCCGCACCGCATCGTATAACATGGATGTTTCCCGTTTCTTCACCAAATATGTGCTGGACATGATCGACAGCCAGCAGCCGTCGGGGGCGTTCACCGACGTGGCGCCGGACGCCGGCTGGATCCGGCACAAAATGTGGAACACGCGCCTCAACTGGTACGCGCCGGACAACGCGGGCTGGGGCGACGCGGGCGTCATCATCCCGTGGACGCTCTACCTGATGTACGGGGATACCCGCGTCCTGGAGACGCATTACGAGGCGATGGCCCGGTGGATCGCCTACCTGAAGGCGAACAGCGACGGCCTGATCCGCCCCGACTACGCCAACTACGGCGACTGGCTGTCGATCGATGCCGACACGCCGAAGGACGTGCTGGCGACCGCCTACTTCGCATACAGCGCGCAGCTGATGGGGCGGATCGCGGAGGCGCTCGGCAAGCGGGACGACCAGGCCCGCTATGAAGCGCTGCACCGCGAGATCGCGGCCGCGTTCCGCGCCGCCTTCGTGGACGGGGACGGCCGGATCAAAGGCGATACGCAGACGGTCTACGTGCTGGCGCTCCAGTTCGGGCTGCTGACGGAGGAGCTGCGCGGCAAGGCGATCGGGCATCTCGTCGCGGACATCGAGCGGCGCGGCGGCTGCCTGTCCACCGGCTTCCTCGGCGTCGGCTACCTGCTGCCCGCGCTGACGGACGCCGGACGGCTCGATACGGCGTACCGGCTGCTCGTCCAGGAGAAGTTCCCGTCCTGGATGTACTCGATCAAGCACGGCGCGACGACGATCTGGGAGCGGTGGGACGGCTGGACGGAAGAGCGGGGGTTCCAGGACCCGTCGATGAACTCGTTCAACCACTACTCCCTCGGGTCCGTGGGCGAGTGGATGTACCGGTACATGGCGGGCATCGAGGCCGATCCGGCGCATCCCGGATTCGCCCGCGCGCTCATCCGGCCGAGGCCGGGCGGCCCGATCCGCGAGGTGAAAGCCGCGTACGAATCGCTGCGCGGCACGATTCGGGTCGAATGGCGCCTCGGCGAGAGCGGATCGTTCCGGCTCAAGGTCGAAATTCCGGCGAACGCGGAAGCCGTCGTCACGGTGCCGGGCCGCGGGGCGCGCTGCCTTGCCGATTCGGGCTGGTCGCCGCTCGGCGAGTCCGCATCTTCCGCGGGNGCTGCGTTCCGCGTCGGCTCCGGCGAGTATCNATTCGAATCGGTGCTGGACGGGCAGGCAGACAATATTTAAGCGTTTACATTTTCGGGCATTCGTTATACGCTGATAACAGACACACCCGGCCTGGCTGGCCGGACAAGCTGCGATGGTTGAGGCCCGATGTCGAGGGCGCTGGCGCTGCGTTCTTCGCTCGGGCTTTTTTTGGTTCCGATTTAGTAAGGGTTTTGTAAGTATTGGAGTACGGGCGCGGATCGAATGACGAAAGCCGGTCCGGAACAGGGGTGGCGAATCATGATCCGATGGTTCAGATCCGCAGCGAGCAAAATCACCCGGCTGCTCACCCGCATCCGGATGGTGCTCATGCTCAGTTATCTCGTGGTCATTCTGCTCTCGATCGCGCTGGTGGGACTCGTGTCGTTCTACATTTCCTACCAGTCCGCCTACGAGCAGGTCAAATCCGCCGNCCTNCNGATCGTCCGCCAGGTNGANCTGAACATGGACAACGANTTCCGCNCCAAGCGCTATCTGCTGCTGGCGCCNTANTACGAGAAACAATACATCGACGATATCAACGCGTACAGCGGCATGAGCGAAACGGAGAAATTCCGCTTCAGCCAGCGGATCGGCGATCTCTATCTGAAAAGCTTCAACACGACGCCGATCGACGGGTTCATCCGCTTTCAGGTGTACGACAACGAAGGCCGGATGCTGACGTCCTCGGACAACCGGCGCCCGTGGTCGGCCGAAGCGGTCCGGAGCCATGCGTGGTACCGCGAGACGGTGCGGAAGGACGGGCGCATCCATTTCGACGGCCCGATCCGGGAGCCCGGCGCGCCGGCGAACGCGGCGTACGCCAGTTCGATCCTGATCCGGGATTTCTCCAATCCGACGGAGTTCATCGTGGTGCGGGTCGAGTACAACGACGTGCTGTTCAGCAGCATGAGCCTGGAAAGCAACATTTCCGAACACAGCCGGCTGCTCATCCTGAACGGAGAGAACGAGGTCGTCTACGCTTCCCTGCCCGATGCGGAGCTCGACGGGAAGCTTGCCGGGGACCGGGAGATGCTGTCCGGTCTCGCCTCGGCAGCCGGCAGCTTCTGGTTCGGCGAGGGCAAGGACGCCTGGCTCGTCTCCCATTCCCGCTCGGACTTCTCCGGATGGAAGACCGTGCTGATGACGCCGAGAGCCGACATCATCGGGCCGCTGGAGCGGATCAAAACCGCGACGCTGCTGACGGCCCTCGCGGCGTTCGCCGTCACGGCGATCGTGTCGCTGCTGTTCGGCCGGCGCATCACGAAACCGATCCTCAGCCTCTACCGGTCGGTCAGCCGCGTCAAGCGGGGCGACTTCTCGGAGCGCGCGGTCGTCCACCGGGGCGACGAAATCGGACTCATCGCGCTGAAGTTCAACGAGATGCAGGACGAGCTGCAGAACCTGATCGAGACGAAGTACATTTACCAGATCAAGCTGCAGGAAGCGGAGCTGTCGATGCTCTACGCGCAGATCAACCCGCACTTCCTGTACAACACGCTGGACATCATCAAGGCCCAGGCGGATTACTATGAAGTCGGGCAGATCGCCGAAATGGCCCAATCCCTCGCCGATATGTTCCGCTACAACCTGAAGAGCGGCGGAGACGGCCTGGTGACGCTCGGGGACGAGCTGGAGCAGATCCTGTCGTACATGAACATCCAGCGCGTCCGGTTCGAGGACAGGCTGTCGCTGGAGCTCGACATCGCGGACGGCCTGCACGATTACCCGCTCATCAAAATGACGCTGCAGCCGCTGGTCGAAAACGCGGTCTTCCACGGCATCGAGCGCAGCGTGGGCAAGGGCACGATCCGGCTGTCCGCGCATCGGGAAGGAAGCCGGGTGCGGATCGCCGTCCGCGACAACGGGGCCGGCATCCCGCCGCAGCGGCTGCAGGCGCTCCGCGGCATGATCCGCGGGCCGCTCCATCCGGACGGCATAAGTCCGGTCGGCGGGAAATTCGGCATCGGACTGCACAACGTGTACGCCCGCTACAAGATCCGGCTGGGCAGCCGGTTCGACATGGAGATTGACAGCGCGCCCAACCGGGGAACCGAAGTGGCGCTGCTGCTGACCTGGGAGGAATAGGCGGTGGAAGGGATTTTCCGGGCTTGACGGAGAGATGTCGAAATATTCAACATTCGAAGTCGAAATCGTGCATGTGATGCCGGAAAGCGCTTGCAATATAATCAGCTTGCACACCACCAAGAAGGGGGATTTTCTGAATGAAGCAAGCCAAACTGGCGTTTTTACTGCTCGTCATCCTCGCCCTTGCGCTGGCGGGATGCGGTGGCGGCAAGTCCGGCAACACGGGAAGCACGAGCGGCTCGAACAGTTCGAGCAGCTCCGGAAGCTCCGGAAGCTCGGGAAGCTCGGGCGATTCGGGAAGCTCGTCAGGCTCCGAAGCGCCGGCTCCGAAGAAAGACCCGGTGACGCTCACCTTCGTCATCGCGAACACGGTCAACGCCACGCCGTTCACGAAGATCTTTGAGAAGTATACCGAAGCCACCGGCAATAAAGTGGAACTGCAAGCGCTTCCGGGCGGCGAATACGACAACATGATGAAAACGCGCTTCGCCACCGGCGACTTCCCGGATCTGTTCCTGATGCAGCCGGGCACGAAGCAGAACGTCAAGCTGCGGGCGGAAGAAACGCTGTACGAATGGTCGAACGAGGCGGGCGTCTGGGACGTCGTCCAGCCGAGCATCAAGGAGTTCCAGACGACTCCCGAAGGCACGATCTACGGCGTACCCTTCGGCGCGACCGGCATGATGGGCGTCTTCTACAACAAGGAAGTCTTCGAGAAAGTGGGCGTCCAGCCGCCGAAAAACTACGAGGACCTGATCGCGATCGCCCAGAAGATCAAGGACGCCGGCATCACGCCGTTCTATGAAGCCGTGAAGGACGGCTGGCCGCCGCAAATCTTCTATCTGACGGGCTGGGTCACCTACGTCGATCCGGAGATCGGTCCGGAAGGCGTCCGCGCGCTCGACACGAACCAGCTCAAACTGGCGGAGATCCAGTCGCTCAGAGGGCTGTTCGAGAAGGCGAAGCAGATCAAGGAGGCCGGGTTCTTCCAGGATAACGCGCTGGCGGGCACGTACGACGAGCTGCAGGACTGGCTCGGCGAAGGCAAGGTCGCCATGGCGTTCAACCTCGAAGGCATCGTGCCGCAGCTTGAAGCGAAGTTCGGCAAGGAGTTCATCGAACAGAAGCTCGGCTTCTTCCCGTTCCCGTCCGATACGGACGACGGCGTCGCGATGCTGACGGCGCCGAACCAGCTCATGGTGCCGAAGGATGCGAAGCATGCCGAACAGGCGGTCGAGCTCGTGAAGTTCATGCTGCAGCCCGAGAACATCAACCTGTTCTATTCCGAACAGCCGGGCATTCCGATCTTCAAGGACGCGCAAAGCAACCTGTATCCGGTGCAGCAGACGGTTCTCGACTACATCAACAAGGGCAAGGCGACGATCAACGTGCAGAACCGGCTGACGCCGACGTTCGCGGACTTGCAGAAGACGCTGCAGACGTTCTTCATGAACGGCGACATCGACGCGGCCATCAACGAATTCTCGGAAAACTACGTGAAAGACGGCAGGTCCAAGCGCTTGCCCGGCTTCGAATAAGCCGACGCGCTTGCCGCCTGGACAGTGAGCCGGCCGGGAGCCATCCCGGCCGGCCCGCATGCCGGGTCGAAGGAGGACTGACATGGGCAAGCTCAAGTACCCGCTTTATTTTCTGTATCCCGCCCTGGCGGTGTTCCTGCTGTTCTTCATCACGCCGACCGTGATCGGCTTCTATTACAGCTTTACGGACTGGAACATCAACGCGCGAGAGATCAAGTTCATCGGCTGGGCCAACTATGAAGCCCTGTTCCAGGAACCGCGGCTCAAGACGGCGCTGAAGAATACGCTGATCTTCTCGGCCAGCGTCACCCTGCTCCAGAACCTGTGCGGTCTCGTGCTTGCGCTCATCATGAACGAAGCGCTCAAGACCCGCAACCTGCTGCGGACGATTTTCTTCATGCCCTATGTCATCGCGCCGCTCATCATCGGCTACATCTTCCGGGCGATCTACCATCCGGACCGCGGCATTCTGAACGTCTTCCTGCGCGAAATCGGACTCGGCGCAATTGCCCGCGACTGGCTGAACGATCCGAACATCGCCCTCTATTCGATCATCATGACGGACATCTGGAAAGTGGCGGGATTCTCAATGGTCATTTATCTGGCCGGTCTGCAGTTCATTCCGAAGGATCTGACGGAATGCGCCTCCATCGACGGCGCGAATTATTGGAGACGGTTCCGGCACGTCGTGTTCCCGCTTCTGGCGCCGGCGTTCACCGTGAACGTGCTGCTGTCAATGATCAGCTCGATGAAAGTGTTCGAGATGGTGTGGGCGCTGACGGAAGGCGGGCCCGGCTATACGACCGAAGTCTTCTACACCTACATCCGCGCCATGTTCAGTTCGGGCGAGTTCGGCTATGCGACGGCGGTCAACCTCGTGCTGTTCGTGATGGTGACCGCGATCGGCGTTCCCGTGCTGATGGCCCTGAAGAAACGGGAGGTGGAAATGTGATTCAGAAACGCGTTCGCCTCGCCGTGCTGGAACTGTTCGCCATCCTGTGCGCGCTGGTCATCGTGATTCCGTTCTTCATGATCCTCGTCAACTCGTTCAAGGGGATCCGGGAATCCGCCCAGTTCGGGCTGTCGCTGCCGACGCAATGGGTGTTCGACAACTACAAGCAGGTGTTCGAGACCGGCAACATCCTGCGGGGATTCAAGAACAGCCTGCTCATTTCCGGCCTGACCGTCTTCTGCGTCAATCTGCTCGCATCGATGGCGGCCTTCGTCATCCAGCGCCGGGATTCGAAGTTCGTCCGGGCCGTATTCTATCTGTTCATCCTCGGCCTGATCGTGCCGGTGTCGATCGTGCCGACGATCAAGCTGATGGGCGATCTGGGCATCAAGGGCTCCTATTTCAGCCTGGTGATGTATTACTCCGCCGTGCTGCTGCCGTTCTCGGTGTTCCTGCTGGTCGGCTTCATGAAGTCGATTCCGCGGGAGCTGGACGAGGCGGCGCTGATCGAAGGCTGCGGATTTTTCCGGCTCTATTTCCGGATCATCCTGCCGCTGCTCGTCACCGTGCTCGTGACGGTGACCATCGTCGTTGTCGTCTCCGTATGGAACGATTTCTTCGGCCCCTTCTACTTGATGACCGACAGTACGAAGTGGACGATCGTGCTGCAGATTTTCAATTTCGTCACGATGTACAGCACCAACTGGGGAGTCGTGTTCGCGTTCATGGTCATGGTCGTGTCGCCGGTGCTCCTCATCTATTTCTTGCTTCAACGGTACATCATCGACGGTCTGACCGCGGGTTCCGTGAAAGGGTAAGGCGCATTCTGCGGAGGTGTTCGGCATGCGCAAAGTGGTAATCGTCGATGACGAAAAATGGGTGCGCATCGGATTGATCCGCGCGATTCCGTGGGAATCCCTCTGCCTGGAGCTGGCCGGCGAGGCCGCGAACGGCCGGGAGGGGATCGAGCTCGCGATGCGCGAGAGGCCCGACATTCTGTTTCTCGACATGCGAATGCCGGGCATGGACGGCCGCGAGATGATCGGCATCCTGCAGCGCGAGCTGCCGAGGACGGTCACGATCGTCGTCAGCGGCTATTCCGACTTCGAGTACATGAAAGAAGCGATCCGACATCGGGCGTTCGAATATTTGCTCAAGCCGGTCAAGAAAGAAGAGCTGGCGTCCGTCCTGCAGCGGGCGCTGGAGGAGTTGGAGCGGAGAGAGACTCGGGAGCGTTCCGCCGCGGCCGACGTCCGGGAGCGGTGGCTCAGACGGCGGCTGTTCCGCCCCGGCGGGGAAGCGGAGCCGGAAACACATGGTCTCCGTGAGGAAGGCGAGCTGGCGGAATGGTGGTCGTCGGGCAAAGTGATCGTGATCGCGGGCTGTCCCGACCGGTTTGACTGCGGGAAGTCCGGCGACCGGCTCACTGCGGCCCTGCGGGAGAAGCTGGAGCAGGAGCGGGCGTTCCTGTTCGAGGGGCAGTGGGATTTCATCGTCACGTCCGCGCCGGACGAATCGGCGGAGACGGTCGTCGCCGCGGCGGTCCGGAAGCCGGACGGGGCCGGGCTGCAGCGGCTGGCCGGGCTGCTGCCGGGTCTGTCCCGCCAGCTGGAGGACGCGCCGAGCGTCAGCTTCGGCGTCAGCGCATGGCACAGCCCGGAGCGGCTGGCCGACGCCTGGCAGGAAGCGCGGGCGGCGCTCAAAGGGCGGAAGCTGCGCGAGACGGGGATCTGGCTCGAGGCGGGGCGGCCGGTTGCGAAGCTCGCCTATCCGTCCGAGGAGGAGAAGTCGCTGCTGCTCGCGCTCAGGGCGGGCAGCGAGGAGACGGCCGGGAAGGCGTTCGACCGGTTCTTCGCCGCGATCGGGGGACCCGAATCGACGGTGGAGACGCTGCAGCGGAGCGCCGTCATGCTCGTCCATTCGCTGGAGAAGCAGCTCCAGGCCGACGGTTCCCGGCTCGAGGAAGCGGCCGGCAAGGATCCGGAGCTGTACGCCGAAGCGATCCGGCAGCGCGGCGACGCGGATTCGATGCGCCGCCTGCTCGAGGACGATCTGCTGGCCGCCGCGCTGCGCCATTACAGCCGCTGCGGGGAGAAGCAGGGCGAGCGGATCGTCCGCGAGATCGAGAAGATGGTCGGCGAGTTCTACAATCAGCCGCTCTCGATGGTCCAGGTCGCCGCGATGCACTACATGAACCCGGACTACCTGAGCCGGCTGTTCAAGCGGATCACGGGCAAAAGCTTCGTCGATTACCTGACCGACGTCCGGATCGACAAGGCGAAGGAGCATCTCCGGTACGGCAGCGCCAAGAACTACGAGATCGCGCAGTCGGTCGGCTATGAAGACTACCGATATTTCAGTCAGATTTTCAAGAAGAAAACGGGCCTCACGATCGGGGAGTACCGGGAAGCGGTCGCCGCGGAGGCCGGACGCGAGGAGAGTTGAACGATGGCAGGCACAAGGCTGATACCCGATACGCTGATGCTGGAAGAGCGGGCCCGGCATGCGATCAACGCGATGATCGGCATGGCGGACGAGGACCACGATTACATTCCGTTCTTCGCGGCCAATCTGAAGCACAAGCCGGCGTTCGTCACGCACGGGGACTGGGATTACGGCTCATCGCACGGCCGGATGATCGACGGTCTCGTCCTGGCGCGGCACATGTCCGGGGAGCAGTCGTTCGGCCGTGACGTGGAGGAGCGGTACCGGGCGAATCTGCTGTCCTTTTTCAAGGAAGACGGCATGAGCTACCGGCGCAAAAACCCGGTCCGCGGATGGGAGCCGAACGCGAATCTGATCGACCAGCGTGCGGTCATCCTGTCGCTGACGAGCTGGTACATGCAGACCGGCGACCCGAAGGTGAAGGAAGCGGCGGACCGGCACGTCGCCGCGCTGAAGCGGATCGCGGTCAAGGAGCGGAACGTCTGGTACTATCCCGCCTCGGAATACAAGGAAGGCGGATGGCCGTCCGCGAACGCGGTGCAGCTTCGGCTCGCGCCCGACCCGGCGGCGTTCTGCGGCCGGCTCATCATGCCGCTGCTGAAGTACCATGAGGTGACCGGCAACCGGGATGCGTTCGAGCTGTGCGAGTTTTTCACCGCGATGATCATGGAGCGGAGCGGCGTGTTCAACGCGGACGGCAGCTTCAACGATTCGCTCGCCTATCGCAGCGGGCATTTCCACACCCGGATCGGCACGCTGGACGCGATCGCGCGCTTCGGCGTCTTCACCGGCAACGCGGCCATCCTGGCCTGGGTGAAGAAGTGCTACGATTGGGCCTTGACGAAATGCACGGCGTTCGGCTGGACGCCCGGCGATCTGCACGAGCAGGCCTACGAGCACGAGACATGCTCCCTCGTCGACCTGATCGCGACGGGCATCACGCTCGCGAAGGCGGGCTACGTCGAGTATTGGGGCGTCACGGAACGGTTCATCCGCAACCATCTCGCCGAATCGCAGCTCCTCGACCTGAGCTGGGTCGAGCAGACGGAGGACAAGTCGAACGACGAGCCGTACTACAAGTCGTACTACAAGGTGGCGGACCGGGTGCGCGGCGCGTTCGCCGGCTATTCGGCGCCGAACGACATCGTGTGCGACGTGATCGAAGGGCGGGGGCACACGAACGACGTGCAGCTCTGCTGCCTCGGTTCGGGCACGCGCGGCCTGTTCATGGGCTGGAGCAACACCGTCACGGAATCCCGCGGCACGGTCAGCGTCAACTATCTGTTCAACCGCGGTTCGAAATGGCTCGACGTCAGCAGCTATCTGCCCCACGAAGGCAAGGTGGTACTGGACATCCGGCAGGACATCGAGCGGCTGCAGATCCGGATTCCGGAATGGGCGGGCTTTACGAAGATTCATTTCAAACGCGAGCTGGACGGCGAAGTCACGGAAGGCCGGGGCAACGAGCCGAGCCGGTGGGTGAACAAGCATTTCCTGCTGCTCGGACCGGCGAAGGCGGGCGAGCGCATCACCGTGACGTTCCCGCTCAGCATCCGCAAGACGCAGGAGAACGCGTTCGGCCATATTTTCGAGACGACGTGGCGCGGGGACGATGTCGTCGGCATCACGCCCGAAGGGCGGAACAAGCCGCTGTACTCCGGCCGCAAGGTGTATGACGAGTGCCCGATGCGCGAAGGCGACTATTACCGGCCGGAAAAGGAACTGGTGTGGTGAGGAGCGGCGACGTTCGGAGAGGAGGAGATGCTGACGTGAGCGCAACCGTGGTGGCCGTCTATACCGGGCAGGGTCTGTGCGACCCGCTCAAGGCGGTGTTCAAGGATCTGCTGCCGGATGTGCGGCTGATCAATCTGATCGACGACAGCCTGATCGCCGACGTCAACCGGGCGGGCCGGATCACGCCCGCGGTGTACGGCCGGCTTCTGAACTATTACCAGATTGCCGAGGGCATGGGCGCCGATGTGATTTTCAATACGTGCTCCTCGGTCGGCGAGGTGGCGGACGAGGCGCAGCGCTTCATCGGCGTGCCGATCGTGAAAATCGACGACGCGATGGCGGCGCGGGCGGCGGTGTCGTATGACCGGATCGCCGTGCTTGCCACGCTGCCGTCGACGCTGGAGCCGACGATGCGGCTCATCCGCCGGCACGCGGAGGCCGCCGGACGATCGGTGGAGATGATCAGCGGGCTCGCGGAAGGCGCGTTCGACGCGCTGGTGTCGGGCCGGCCGGAGGAGCATGACCGCATCCTGCTGGAGACGGCGAAGCGCGCGGCCGGGGAAGCCGATGTGCTCGTCCTCGCCCAGGGCTCGATGGCGCGCATGGAGAAGCAGCTCGCCGACGCGGTCGGCAAGCCGGTGCTTTCGTCGCCCCGGCTCGGCGTCCTCCGGGTGAAGGAGACGCTTATGGCCAAGGGGGTGCAGAGGTGAGCGGCCGGGTTATCGCAACATACCTCGTGGAAACGCCCGACTCGCTGGAGCGGGCCGCGCAGGCGATCGCCGGCGAACAGTCGACCGGCACGTTCACCGCCGTGCCCGGCGAGACGGACGCGCTCAAGGAGCGCCACGGGGCGCGGGTGGAAAGCATCGAGCCGCTGGAAGCGCTCGACGCGCCGTCGCTGCCCGGCTCGAGGCCGCCTGCGGGCCACGACGGGAAGTACCGGCGGGGGCTCGTCAAGGTGTCGTTCCCGCTGCACAATTTCGGACCGTCGATCCCGAACCTGCTGTCGGCGGTGGCGGGCAATCTGTACGAGCTGCGCGAGCTGTCCGGGCTGCGGCTCGAAGATCTGGAGCTGCCGGAGGCGTTCGCCGCCCGGTACCGCGGCCCGAAGTTCGGGGTCGAAGGCACGCGGCGGCTCGTGAACGTGCACGGCCGGCCGATTCTCGGCACGATCGTGAAGCCGAGCATCGGATTGTCTCCCGAGGAGCTGGGCGCTTTGGTGGAGAAGCTGGCGCTCGCGGGGATCGATTTTATCAAGGACGACGAACTCAACGCGAATCCGCCCTTCGCCCCGCTGGAAGCGAAGGTGAAGGCGGTCATGGCGGCGGTGGAGCGGGCGGCGGACAAGACCGGCCGCAAGCTGATGTACGCCTTCAACATCACGGGCGACATCGACGAGCTGCGCCGCAACCACGACATCGTGGTGCGGGCCGGCGGCACCTGCGTCATGGTGAGCATTCTGAGCATCGGGCTGGCGGGTCTGGCCTGGCTGAACGAATACAGCGAAGTGCCGATCCACGGCCATCGCAACCAGTGGGGCATGCTGACCCGGTCGCCGGCTTTGGGCATATCGTTCACCGCCTTCCAGAAGCTGTGCCGGCTGGCCGGAGCGGACCATCTCCACGTCAACGGGCTGAACAGCAAGTTCTACGAGAGCAACGCTTCGGTCATCCGATCCATCGAGGCGTGCGTGAGGCCGCTGTTCGGGGGCTACGCGACGATGCCCGTCGTGTCTTCCATGCAATGGGCGGGCACCGCGCCGGTCACGTACGAAGCGCTGGGCAGCGTGGACCTCATCCATCTGGCGGGGGGCGGCATGCTCGCCCATCCGGACGGACCCGCGGCCGGATTCGAGAGCATGAAGCTCGGCTGGGAAGCCGCCGTGCGGGGCATTCCGCTGGAGGAATATGCGGCGCGGCATCCGGCGCTGCGCCGGGCGATCGAGAAATTCGGGAAGGGTTGAGGCGTATGGCGGATGCGAAGGGAGGGGAGCGGGCGAGGCCGCTCCTCTGCTATTACGGCGATGATTTCACCGGCTCGACGGATGTGCTGGAGGCGCTGTTCCGGCACGGCCTGCACACCGTGCTGTTCCTTGCGCCGCCGACGCCGGAACAGCTCGGGCGGTTTCCGGACGCCGCGTGCGTCGGCGTCGCCGGCGTCGGGCGGTCGATGACGCCGGACGAGATGGAGCGGGAGCTCAGGCCCCTCTTCCGGATGCTCAAGACGCTGGGCGCCCCGATCTTCCACTACAAAGTCTGCTCCACCTTCGACTCTTCGCCCGGCGTCGGCAGCATCGGCAAGGCGGCGGAGATCGGGCGGGAGGTGTTCGGCGGGCGGTTCGTGCCGGTCGTCGCGGGCGTGCCGTATTTGCGGCGGTACACGCTGTTCGGGCATCATTTCGCCGCGGCGGGGGACCGGGTGTACCGGCTGGACCGGCATCCGACGATGTCCCGCCATCCCGTGACGCCGATGGCCGAGGCCGATCTGCTGCGGCACCTGGCGGAGCAGACGGCGATGCGGACGGCGCTGTTCTCGATCCTGGATCAGGACGGGCCGCCGGATCAGGTGAGCGGCCGGCTGGAGCGGCTGGTGGCGGACGAGCGGCCGGAGCTCGTGCTGTTCGACGTGCTCGACGACGAGCGGCTGGCGAAGGTCGGCGAGCTTATCCTCGAGGAAGCCGGGCGGCACGAGACGGTGTTCGTCGTCGGCTCCTCCGGCGTGGAATATGCGCTG
>Ga0065720_1019797_pt1 | contig 20025 bp, 25 predicted proteins | sample Thericmetagenome_FD_59107 | JGI IMG/M metagenome (GOLD analysis project Ga0065720, IMG submission 59107) | Thermophilic microbial communities from the Joint Bioenergy Institute, California, USA of rice/straw/compost enrichment - eDNA_2 v2... | ecosystem: Engineered > Solid waste > Grass >...
AAAAAAAAAAAAAAAAAAAAAAAAAAAACTTTTCGTCCTTCAATGAGTTTGTCATTCCACTGAAAAAAAATTACCGCTAGCCATACAGACAGGGACAACCAAGTGTGTCAGAAGCGTTGAAGCAAGACCAAGGCTACCTAATAATAGCACAAACCTCACTTGTACGCATCATCGTCATTTCCTGATCAAGAAACACCTTTGGTGTGTGCGTACAGTGAACCATTATATATGCACCTGCAGTAACATCATCACACTCCCGCTCCAGCTCACCGGGTCTTCCTCTGCGGTATGGTGATTTGCTAATAGCACTGCTTTCGATCATCTTGCGGGTTGTATGTTTTCAAACCCTTCTAACTGGTCCTCTGTTATTCAGAAGCATTCTATAGACACCTTGTGAAAGAGAAGTGGAACTACATATTTCAAGAAACAAAAGCAAACCAAGCATTGCGGATCAAATGGTGACTGCTTGTTTGTAAAATGTGAGTGGATTTTCAACTTCAACAAGCGTTCTACCCATGTATTTTAAGATTCTTGCTTCAACTCCTTATGGGAGGAGTCATACATAGCAAGAAACGAGAGGTACTCTATACATTCTTTGATAAGAGCTCATCTGAAGCTGATGGAACCGCTGTTGCTGCTTGCTGATCAATGCTATGCGTGCCGTCACCAGCTGAGGTGATAGGAGGGACAGTGGATGGGGAGTGCGCAGGAAACTCCCACATCCAAAAGCTCTCCATTCCTTCTGCTGACTGTTGCCCAACCCACTGCCGTAGCAATCTCCTCCCTTCTACTGTTGCTAATCCATCCTCAAGTAGCGCTCGGAAGCACGGGAAAAGGTCAGTCAAATCGTTCTTCTTGCTTGCAGTTGTGTGACCAACTGCAAGGGAAGAGATCGGAGGTGGATGGGAAGACAGGAAACCCCCAGAAGACAGCTGTTCATGCAGGGGAAACATGGATGCGAGAATTTGTGAGACAGGAACCGCTGAAGTGGCGGCAGTGGGGGTTTGGTAAATGGTGCAAGATGGAATGAGCTCCGATGCACTGGGCAGAGTTGTGGGCGGAATGCTAGCTGTGCCGGTGAAAGCCGAGAGAAAGGCGGCAAGAGTCGAGGGAAGCAGAGGCAGTGTTGCAAGTGGGATGATAGGAATAGCAAGGTCGACTACTACCGAGAGCCTTCTGATGTGTTAGCTGTCCGAGGTTGGCTTCCTCCTTTGATCTTTCCAGAGTGCGACCAGCGAGCAGGGTGAGTGATGTCTGTGTCTAACGTACTGGATATGTAACTCCATAAATGGCCCCATGGAAGGCTGGCTGCTGTTGCTGGCATCGTCGCAAAGGAGAAATAGAACAGCTATATTATCACCGTGGGTAAATTCAAAGAGTTGCTGAATCCTGTTTAAAGTTGTTGCTTGGTGGCTTCTTTCCAAGTCAACTGAGGAAAGAAGAATGAAGCGGAAGATTTCACTGTCATCCTCAATGAACGGATCGGCGAGAACCACAGAAATGTCATGTGATCTCAAATGTGCTTCTGTGGTTTTGTAACTCCTTTGTCAGCAGTCAAACATGATGCTTGGTTTGCAATTATTACCCTTCCACTTCCCGGGGTCAGCTTGCAGAAGCACAGCGATTGTCGAGTTGAATGCTTGACGATGCCTCAGGCTCGAACAAACTAAGTTTACTTCTCTCGCCGCACAAAGAGGACCCATGGTAGATGCTAGTGATAGATCGGGTGCTTGGTCACACTGCCGTTAATTCCTAGGCATTTGCTGTCTATTTGCAGAGTGGTAGTTTTTGAGGGTATCTCATGTCTATCAAGATATGTGATGTGCTCTAGTGGTTTAAAATCTTGTTATCAAGAGGCCATGGATGAGCATCTTGCATTTGTAACCCTCTCGCTCCTTCCCCAAATGGCTGGACTGAAAATCTTTTAATTTAAATCCTCAGACTTCAGGCATCCAAGCTCCTATGGAGGCTGACTGTAGATGCTACTTCATCGATTGAGAATTTTTGAAACCACTGCATAGGTGATGTGCCCTAGAGTCCTATCAGGTCGGGTAGCATTCAAGATTGTTCCTGAAGATGCGGTTGCTTATGTGATTGAAGAGAACTCAAGCGGCTGCCGTGGCTGGGGGAGGCAAAAGAGGTTGCTTTGTCTTGGGATCTTTGAAAGCCCTTAGGGCCTGCTCAATTAACTCGACACGCTCTCGTTGCCTGCGCTCAGCCTCAAGCAGTTCCTGCTCCCTTTGCTGCAACTCCTCGACGCGCTTCTGAAGCTCCTCGATCATCTCTTTATTCTTATCTGGCTTTTGCGACGAACGCCAGTATTCGAACGTAATCAGCCCTCCGGCAACGGCCAAGATGAAGGCATCACCGACAACATCGGCGAAGAGGTCGACGGCCTTGGCTTCGGGCAGTGGCCGGAATTTGCGCCTCCACACGCTCTTGGGCGCTTCCTTGGTCGGGTGCGAGTCCCATGGTGTTGTGCCATACTTGGCACGGAGCTCTTCCTCACGCTTGATCTGCTCCTCTGTCTTGACTGTCGGCGCTTCGGCCTTTTCTTTTGCCCGCTGCTCAGCGTCAGGGTTCCTTAGGATTGCGACCTGCAGCCGCATGTTGAACTGATGTATCATCTGACCATAGCGAGCAGCGAAAGCCCGGAAGCGGGGATGTTCGTGCGCCTGGTGCTTGATGTGATTCTAAGAGGACTTGTTAGCTGCTGGAGGGAACGGCGTCAACCAAGATCTTGGATTCGACGAACCGCGCCGTATTTGGACACATGTCTCACGAACAGTGAAGCCAGTTTGAACAGAGGTAGCGAAACCATGACGGTTCATCGAAGTCGTTGAGGCCGACTCCAAGCCAAGACCAGAGTTGATGTGTGAGTGGTCGAGATGAAATGAAGCCCGATGATTGCTAAGTCCCGGCTAACAAGCTTGCTTGTTTAAGCTGCTGTAAACGGGGTTAACTGCGTATCAACAGTTATCCGTTCGGTTATTTGCACAAATGACTGGGCGATGTGTTCTGTAAAGGATATCCTGCGGGCCACCTAGTTCATCCAGAAGCGTATCTTCAATGACAGGCTTTCATCCCAAAGCCCAAAATGATCGCATCGCGATCTCCGATGGAGTTGCCCCTCGGCATGTGCGGGATCAACCGCAGGGAAACCAGCCAATCGCGCTGCGCCAAGAGCACGGTCCCTGGACAGGTAGGGCAGCTTGCGGTGCTTTGTCCGAAACCCCTGTCAAGTGGGTCCCCAGCCGTTGCTGGGACGACTGGGGAAAGCACAACAACGCAAGCAAAGGTGCTTTTCTTGTGTTGGCAGCCAGTGAGTGGCTCCAACCTTCAGCCCGCCCACTCCGTTTTTCCCACACACAAACCGCGACGCATCGCCCACCACCATTACCACCACCTCCTCCAGCATCATCATCCTCCCGACCCCCGCACTCAATTGCGCAACAGCAGCAGTGGTGCGTTCCGTTTATCTGGCGCAGAATCCGTGGCCAGATATTTTGCACAACTCACCATCAGCTGCGCTGCATGACATCCCTAGCGACAACTGTGAGTTTGACTTTGTTTACATCCTTGTCTGGCCAATTTTCGGGCTGCTGTGGAACCACGAGAGTCATCCTGCGCTTTTCGTGCTCTCCGGTCTCAATCGAGCTTCAGTTGTCCCATGCTCATGCTCACACCACGCGGGAACAGACATCCGGGTACACCGTGCTAGAGCTCAGGTAAACAACCTTGAGCTCCCCCTCACGAAACCCCTCCGCACCCTATAGCTTTCCATTCCTCCCCCTCAACTTAGCCGTTGGAACCCGTGGCATCGATATGGAGGCATTATCCCCTAGAGACGCGAATGCCCAACGAATGCCTCGAGGAAACGAGCTGAAGGCGAAGGCAGCTGCCCAGCTCAAGTCAGCTCGGGAAAAGGAGCACCCGCCTCCTCCACCTGCCGACGTGATCGAGCCCCCAAGCTCCGACCGCAAAGACGGCGTTGTATACCATGTAGGAAAATTGCTCGGAAAGGGTGGCTTTGCCATCTGCCACGAGGCCCGGCCCTCGGGCTCGTCGAAGCGCATTGCGCTCAAAATCGTCAAGAGCAAGATGCCAACTAAGATGGAACAAAAGGTTGGTGGTCTTCTGCCGTCCGGCCAAGTGTACATTGTTGAGACCCCATGCTGACCTGGGATCCCTCTCTGCAGTTTCAAACCGAACTGCAAATCCACTCCAAGATGCGTCACCAGAACATTGTCCAGTTCCACCGGGCGTTTACTTTCCAGAATTGCACGTACCTGGTTCTAGAACTCTGCCCCAATGGCTCTCTGATGGATATGGTAAAGCGCCGTAAGGGTATCACAGAGGCTGAAGTCCGCTACTACACTGTTCAGATCGCCGGTGCCATTAAATATATGCACGCAAAGGGTATCATTCATCGCGACCTGAAGATGGGTAACATCTTCCTGGACAAGCACATGAACGCCAAGATTGGCGATTTCGGCCTCGCTGCTCTGCTCCTCACTGGCAAGGACATGCAAGTCATGCGCCGCACCACTCTCTGCGGCACACCAAACTATATTGCTCCGGAGATTCTCGAGAAGGGGAAGAAGGGCCATGACCATATGGTGGACATCTGGAGCTTGGGAATCATCGTGTTTGCCATGATCACCTCCAAGCCCCCGTTCCAGTCCTCGACAACAGACGAGATCTACCGCCGCGCGAGAGATCGGGACTACGAATGGCCTTCTAGCGACCAAAAGCACGTTAGCCAGGAGGTTAAAGACCTCGTTGCCGCCATGTTACAAGACGCCGACAAGAGACCGGATCCCGACACCATTGTTGGCCATCCGTTTTTCACCGCTGGCTATATGCCTGAAGCCTCAGAAATGACTCCAAAGCTGCGCGAATTTCCCCCAGAGAACCCGGCATTTTACGATCCCCCTGCCGACCCGGAATCACAGGCCAAGAATCTGCAGCGGGTGAAGAACCTTGCCCGCGAGTGCGGCGTTGGTCCGTGGTCGGAATCGAAGTTGGTGTTCAAGAACATTTGGAGAGAGATGGCAGAGGAGGAACAGAATGGCTTGACACCGGTGATTCCTCTTGCTGAGGGTGTTGTCTACCGTCCATTTGACGAGATCAAGGCCGAGCAGAAGGCCGCCCGGTTGGCGGGTCAGCATGCAGCTCAACACACGTTCGAGCTGCCTGATCGGACCAGAGAAGCCAAGAGCTCTGCGACCGACTCGAGCCAGTCTTTAAAGCCTTCATCATTGCTCCGCGCACCACCGCAGAGCTTCGCAGCTCAACAAAGAGCCCAGCATAGACCAACTCCTACCATCGGTGTCACCCGCTCTCAGACATCCAGTGAGCCTTTACTTCAAACATCGGGCCTTTCTCGATCAAAATCCACTCGGGAATTGTCAGTGTCTTCACGACAGTCAGACGAGGATGTCGCAGCGCCTTCACGGAAGACGGCTGAAGAAGCCGTCAGGTCATCTCGATCAGCAGAACAAGCCGAGGATCTCACATCGACGCGCCGCTCTTCAGATGAGTCGGCGCCTAGCGCAAGATCGTCAACTCGCAGTTTGCGAAGCCAAACGTCATCTTCGAAAAGCCAGTCAACACTCACGTCCGACACTACCGCCTCTCAGCAATCGGTGCGCCGCACTACCTCAACCAAAGAAACTAAAGGGCAGAGGCTTTCTCTCTTCAGTCCCACAGAGTACCAGGAAAAAATTCCTGGCACTGAACCCGATGCTGTCCTGGAGCGCCTGAAGAAGCTCCAAGCCGAGCTTGAGAGAGCTCTTAATTCACGCAGTATGGCCATAATCTCCTCGAGAGAAAAGACCCCATCTCCCCCACAGATCGTGGTCAAGTGGGTTGACTACACCAACAAGTTTGGCTTGGGATATGTTCTGAATGATGGGAGCGTCGGATGCATTCTCAAGAACATCCCGGCGGTAGAAGGTGGCAAGTCCGGCTATCTTCCTCCGTCTTGTGTGCTAGTCCACGATGCCGAGCGACATTGCTTGCGCAAGGAGGAACCGGGATACAAGGACCGCCACCAGATCATTCCCATGACTGGAAGCATCTATTTCTACGAGAACAACGGTGAGGAGGGTTTCTCGCGGGTCCGAGTGCCCGCGGAGACTTTCAAGGTGCCCATCAACCCCGATGGGACTGTTGGAAAGCTATCAGCCGGTAGGGATATCTACGACCACAGGAAGCGAGAGAGGCTTGTTCTGTGGAAGAAATTTGCCAATTACATGATTTCCTATGGGCGAGAGATGGACGGGCTGTTGGAGGACGACCCCAAGGCTCCCACCATCACAGACCCCACTGCCCCTCCAGCCGATGTCGTTACATTCTACCAGCGGTTTGGCGATGTCGGCTGCTGGATGTTCTGCGACGGGCACATGCAGTTCAACTTTCCAGATCACACAAAGATTGTTCTTGATCCGACCGGGACATGGTGCCACTTCTGGCACCTCCCCGAAGCTGCAGCCATCGAACTCTCGAAGACTGGTGTGCTTGCAGAGTCTGCTCTCGATGGTCGCGCTGTTTTGTCCTACCCGCTCCAGACCCTTCTCAACTTCAACCGACCTTCCTCTTCTTCGACCACGTCGTCCCGCCGCCGACCCGAAATCCACCCTTCCTTGCAAAATGTTCCTGCTGCCAACCACTTTCGTGAGAAGGTCATCTTTATTCGCGATGTTATCCGTGAATGGACTGCCAATGGCGGCATCGGCAATAGCGACTTGAGCCGAGAACGCCGCCTCCGCTGGCTCGGCGCCCGTGAGACTACCAACGTTCAAATTCCAGCCAAGCATGTCTGGGTCACGATCGGCGCGAGATGGGGCGACCGCAGGTTTAGTTCATGGGTAGATCCGCGGAAACCCGGTGAGATCGGCGAGGATATTGATGAGAGCGCAGGCTCATCAGCAACGAAGAAGAGAACATGAGGATGGTGTGGCAGGGAGGAGGAAAGCACAACACAGCAGCAAGGAGGGACCCTGGTTGGGTCTGGTCTTGTACGACCTCCCAAGGATGTTGAGACAGAGGCACGGGGCATTTCTCATCCCTGTACTGGACTGGTGTACGCGTACATGTGTTGACACTTATTCTGCTGTGTCTGCTGTTCGGATGGTGGGGTGGGCAGGCATGGGGATAGTGCATGTTGACACGACGGCTGATGACGTTCTTCTTACTTTGTCTGGTTTATGTGGGAATTTTTCTGCTTCATTGCTTGCAGTCCCGGCATATGCCCTGGCTGGTTTTGCTTGAGCGTTTGCTTTTTTTTGGCAAAGCATTCGGGAAGGACTTGGGAGTTGGACTTGACTGGGTGTTACTTGGTCATTTCACAAGACGGGAGTTGTGTGCCTTTGGGCTGGTCAAAGAGTTGCTGGCTTGGGTGTTTGGGTTCCATGGTCTACCTAGGTTTGGAGTTGACGGGAAATGGTAATGATGAACTTTATTTGTGGCCCCTTATTTCACCATGATCAGCCGTTCTCTACTCACTTGAACTTGCTCTCGGAAGGTTTGGTTGATATGGAGTAAAGCCAGCACTGGGATGTACCTGAACCAGCTTTCAAAGTTCATGGCATGCGCAAATCATGTTCGTGGGAAACGTCCACAAGCCCGAATCAACTGTAGGCAGTCTTTCATTTGACAGCCGTGCCAAGTATCTGGGCCAAAACCCCCATATCGGCCATTCTCATAGCAGGAATCACGAGCGGCTTGATGCTTAGCTTTGGGTAAGTAGACCAACAGCAGCATGAACAACTGTTGCCCCCCACACTATCAGCAGAATTATAGTGTCCGGCTCTCCGAACCCATCTGGACATATATACCTATCATCGCCATCGTGTAAATAGGATGCAGACCACGAAGGTGTCAAAAAAGGACCCAGAACTCTGGATTCTGATCCAATCTCTAGTTCTTCGATTTTCCCAACTTCTTCAGCAGGTTTCGCGAAACCACTATCAACAACCATTGATCCTCCTGTGGCCAGGAAGTCGCAAACGAAAGCCTCAGCTGTTAGCTCCTCGTGAAGAGTTGTGTCCTTACCGGCTTTCGGGGGATAGATATATTCTCATACACAATTGCCAGCTCAGTTTCATGATATTTGATTCCAATGAATCCCAAACGCTGCTCTTGGTGATGTCATCGTCTTCGATGTTCATGCAAGGAACGAGCCCTTGTTAAGGCAGAGGGGCTCCGACGCGAGAAAGGACTGAACCTTCAGAATGCTGTCGGAGCCCGGAGACGTGTCTGTGGCTGGGAAGGCCTTCAGGTTGACGCACAGAGAAATGTCCAAGCCTGGGCCATGCAGCGTTGATATGTGAATCATCACGGGATTCTACTATCCCACTATCGAGATACTCTACAGTTGGTCCCGTGAACGTCAGTGACTCTGTGTCTGGACGGACATCATCATTGGCATAATGGGTTCCAAGGTGCTAATATAATGAGGCATCCTTATTAGTCGCTTGGGAGGGGGGTTGTTAGGTAATGGCCCGGAAAACGTTCTGGGGGATTGAAAGTTGGTGAAGGGCTGGTAGAATAAGAGGTCCATTGAGGATCATGGATGACTGGTGTGGATGGAAGAGTCTATGTTGGATCAAGACTGAGTAGTTAAATTGGACGGGACAGGTTAATACTCCCAAAGATTGGTTTGCACTGCTGAGATGGCGCGTTTCTGCTCATGAGAAAAGCTCCGGGAGATGATTGTGCTACCGAGGGAAGTCTGGCTGTTCTTAGAAGATGGGAATCGTGACGTTGTTTTTATACCTCATAGACGTTTGCTCATAATAGATGGGCAGCGCGGGGCCGAGATTAGTCTCGAAGGGCCAATCGGATTCACGCCGGGTACTATCATTGCTGGAAGAGACAGAAGGGTGAGGACAATGAATTGTCCCGGACACCAGAGACATCTCGTTTATTCACAAAGTTATGAAGCTTCTATAAGGCAAAGCATCTACAGAGTCCAGATAACAATGCGTCCATCGACTCCGCTCGCTGGATGCTTCGATTAGCAGAAGCTAGGAAATTGTGGGGGATGAGGATGACTCACAGCTAAACTTGGTCAGGTAGCCTCCAGAAGTTTCGTAAGGGCGCAGGTGGGTTATGGTGTTTTGGTGCACAGTCTTCAGCTGGGTATCATCCTTCACTTTGCCTCTGAGGTCCATCTGGCGGAACATCTGAAGCGCTGACTCCTCGCGTTGATCGGCGTCCTGGTCAGGCCGGCCCTTGGCCTCGACAGCACCAGTGAGCTGCCAACCATCTTCACCTCCGCGGAAGCGGAAGGCCTCGCAGTCGTAACCGGCGGCGATTATCTCATCCTCCCCGTTCCAGATCAAGCTCATGAAAGGCAGCAGGTGAGTGTTGACAGTGATAACAGCCCGCGGGGGCTGCTCGGGAGCACTGGGGTAGACAACAGTGATAGAGCTGTCGTGGGCGGCGTAAGCCAAAGCATTCCCGCTGGGAGAGAAGGCAACGGAGTGGATCCAGCCGGCGGAGTTATTCATAAACTCGCCGCAGACGGTGTTGAAGGGCAAACGTTCGCCCCAGGCAGTGGGCTCGGGCTTAGAATCAACGCCCTTGATGAAGGCAGAGAACACACGAGCGTGGGCATCGGTCGAGCCGGCGGCCAACAGGACCGAGTTGGGGTGCCAGGCGACAGTGGTGACGGTGCTACGGATAGGTTTCTTGAGGTGCTTAGACACCCACCAGTCGTTCTCCTGCTCGAAGTAGCAAATGGCGATGAGGCGGTCACCGGAGCCGACAGCGAACTTGGTCTCGTTGGGCGACCAGCGTGCAAAGGTAGCTGCACGATTGATGCGAAGGAGGACGAGCGTCGGCTTGTATCCCTGGGCAGTTGGCTCCCAGACAAGGGCGTTGCGGTCTGGAACAGCGGGCGCGGTTAGCCGGGCTCCTGGTTGATGGGAAGCGATACCGAGGATGGGGCAAGAGGGAGCTTGCCCTGTGAGCACGTCACAATACGGCCCGAGTTGGGCGCAATGTCGACGCTGGTGACGGTCTTGTCATGACCCTTGAGCTCGTCCTTGAGCTTGAAAGAGTTGGCGACGCGCTTGTAAATCTCGACCGACGTATCCCTGGCGACGGCGACGGTGTTGCGGTCGGCCGAGAACGAGTGGTCCGCGATGGGCGCGTGGAACAAGTGGTGCACTTCTGGCGCCGCCATGATGCTGTCGTATTTGTGCTTGATGTTTGGGCTTGCGATAGGAGTAGCTCTCTACTATCGCGTTGCCGCTGGGGAACGTGGCCGGCTTCAAGGTTGTGTGGTGTACTAGGAGCAAGGGAATCAAGCAGGGGAAAGTGTTGAGCCCAGCGGGTGCTTTCATTCATTCCCAGACCCCTGCTGACGACTTGACGTCGGCGAGCTTATGGTGGGGTTTCTGACTCCACCGCCGGAAGCCAATTCAAGATAGCTAGCTCAGTGGAGCCGACAGGGGTTTGGCAGCCTTGGCCAACTTGTATGAGTGCAAATCGCCGGCCTTCCTGTAGCCTGCCAGGAGGCTTGAAAGGCATTATTACACAGGCACTGTAAACCGAATCGATCCAAAAGACTCCTTGTACTCGTTGCGAAAGCGCAAGCTCGATGAGTAACTCAAAAACATGCTTATTTGAAGGGTAACTGCCCAAGTCCAGGCACATGCCTAGCACGCGACCACTGGGAGCCCTGTATTTGGCTTCGGATGGCCAAGCCATCCAGTCCCAGAACCATCAAGTTTACTTACTACTTTGGCGTATCAAATAGAGTACATCCCAAGCAACTGAGTCTCGTACTACCTGCACAACACAACGAACCCATTTATCAAACTCGCAAAAAGGGAAAAAAGACGAAACGCACAAACGCACATACCACTAACTGGGCTAAAGACAGATCAGACGAGGAGGAGACGGCCGACTAACACCGTGATTGAACCATCCTTCGAACTCTATCCCAAGCCGGCAGTTCTTGACCTTGACTGGTTATTACGAAAAGGATCATCATGAGAGAGCAAGGAAGCGAGAAAGAAGACAACAGAGGGCAAAGGAGCAAGACCATCGCGCCCAACGACGAGATTCGGTTCGGGCTATGGTCATTAGTAGGCCGTCGCGGGTACCCTGCCCGGAGGGCCGATTCTCTACATCAACAAGATCCGAGAATGCGTCAGTCTAACGGCAATATCGACGTGGGCAAATAGTATCTACCTTTGTTGAATGGAAGCTCGTCTCACAAAAACAGCCCAGGCAGTACGAGAGGGGTGGATAGTAAATAAAAAAAAAAAAAACTCCCGGCCCAAGTAGAGCTCTTGGCACTGCGTGTGTGCAACACTTCTGCATCACTGGGTGAATCGATAGACATTCTACTTGCAGAAGCCGGTCTGCTGTGCTTTACTCAAGTCCACGACTTCACGGCTTTGATAATAAGTGATGCAAAAGGAGACCTTGATTCGATTGACAAAGATGAAATTCTTGCGCTGAGCTCAAGGTCAACATGCTAGAAAGGAAGGTCCATCATCTCGAGTCGCTTACCCGGAATACTCCTATAGAACCTCTAGGCAAGTGTAAGACTTCGGGATTACCTGGAACAATTGTGACGGGAACTACCAAATCACTAGACAACCTGGTGATAGAAGTCAACAGCTCAATCCAGACACCAGAAATAGGGCAGCCAAGTGACACGCCGGCTAATAGGTTAGGTCATTTTTCCAATACCCGTCCAGAGAAAGGCCTAGGCCAGGAAGACGGTAATAAGGATGGGGCAGACGCAACATGGGCGCCCAGACAAGAGGTGACCGAGGAGGATCGAGCGATTACGGGGCAGAGTGCTCAAGAATATTTAGCGGATATCCAGTAGCACAGGTACCAGCAAGCCAAAGCCAGAGAGTGCAATTGCGAATTCGCGGAAGAACTTAACCTTGATAAAAGCTAACTGGATTAGACTAGAAGTGACCGGTCCCATGGGAGAAGCGGACACAACAGCTGGTTTTCTCATAACTACGTTCTCCGAAAACCACAGTACGTATGTCGAGGAAACGGTAAGCTTCAGATAAAAGAGGCACGACAAATGTGACAAAAAGGTCGGTTGAGCATGAGATACTATGAAACAGCATGAGAAAAATATTGTGATTTTGCCCGCGCTTCATTTGCATACAAGAACGGAAATAGTGCAACTCAAGCATAAATGTTCATACTTCTGGGAGAGTGTCAAAGGACTTGGAAGTGGTTGTGGCTCGTGCGCGCCCGCTGTCTAGGAGCTTTGGTGGGAAATGGGAGTGTTTGATTGGCTAGAAGACCAAAATAACCTTACGCGTGCTTGCTGGGACACCTCGATCCAAGCTGTCATGGGCATCACCGATTTTTTAGCTGGATCTTTGCCTGGACCAGCCTGCCACTAACCACGCCAATTCACGCGCCCGCGCGCCACACGACACACTTCTCCCCTGCAATCGCTTTTTCGACGTTGTCCCTGAACAACAGTGGTTGTGTCAACTCTGCCCACGTGTATCGAACTGGTTCAAAGGGAACGCACGACAATGTCGACACGCGGTGCTCCTCCAAACCTCCCCGCGAAGGTCGCGGCGATCCCGCCCAATCAAACCCTCTACGTCACAAATCTGCCTTCCGCTAAGATCCAAAAAGAGGATCTACGAACCGCGCTTTACATGCTCTTTTCTACCTATGGCTCCGTGCTGGACGTCGTAGCGCTCAAGACAATGAAGATGCGTGGCCAGGCGCATATCGTTTATAAGGACATTCAAACAGCGACTATGGCAATGAGGGCACTCGATGGCTTCGAGTTCTTGGGCCGCCCGATGGTGAGAGCCCCTTGCCTGGCAACTGGTATTTGCGTCGCGTCGTGGACAGGTCGCTAATTCGATGCCAGAAAATCTCCTATGCGAAAGGAAAGTCCCACATTATCGCCAAGCTTGACGGCACCTTCAAACCTCCAACAGCGGCTAAGGAAGTCGAAGTCACAGACTTGCAGCACAGCATCTTCAATGCGCCAGTACCGGGCCAGCCCGGCTCTGTAACAGCTCCTGCAAAATCCAGCAGCCTTCCTCCCAAGCCGCCAGGTGGTGGCGACCAACCCATGCCAGACGTTGGGGCTACTGAAACTCGTGGCGTCAAGAGGCCGAGAGAGGAGGAGCTCGAAGAGGAGAGTGACCAAGATGTTGCCATGGAGGAGGAGAGTGACGAGGATTAATGATACCCCATACCAACCAACATCTGTATGTTTAATGTAATGTGCGCACGTCCACCTTCCCGTTTTTCTGTGTCTTCTCCCATTTGGCAAAGTTCGCTTTTCTACAGGCTACGACTCGAGCGCCAATTCCGGCGGTACCCATAGCCCAACGCAACCGCCAACTAGGCCGAGCCAGACCATCAAATAATTCTCTTTGGAACAGTCGAATCTCGACATCTGCTCGCCGAGGAGACAGGGATGGATAAAGAAGGATGGAACGCCAGTAACTGGGTGATGCTGCAGATAAGAGACAACGGGCAGAAGCAGAACGGTTTGTGTTAGTCTCGACCTCAAGACAAGGTTTGGCAACAAAGGAACAGCCCGGTTAACTCCAAAATGAAACATTCCGGAGAGAAAGGAAAGAGAAAAAAAATAAAAGGGACAGCAGACAACATACGTCGACGGAGATGCCACCAATTTGTCCTGCATTACGCAAGCCGGCCTTGTACTGGTCTGGCACGAGTCTCCGAAAGACTGTGTCGATATGCAGCGGCGATTCGTCCACAGGCAGGTCGTGCAGGCTAAACCATAGACAAGGCACCTGGTATGTTGGATGCAGGTGGATCTCGTACTTGACGTAGCCACTGCTGACGGATTGGCTTAATGGTGCCGTTGATTTGGGCAGAACATCCTAGGTTGCAGCAACATACTGTGAGATACTACTGGTACTTTGATACTTGACTATTAGGTTCTTACCTGGTCTGCTTCTTCAGCCTCTATCATCTCTCTATCATTGAGATTGTCTTCATCAAAGGAGAAGTTGTCGAGGAATCTGGACAGGTCACCGTCATCTAACTCTCCTTCCAGCGGACGAATAATCTGAACAAATGTAGTGTACTCCTGGCCAAGTGAGAAATGGGTGTTAAGAGCTCGGCAGACACGCAATTTCCATTTCCTCCTGACAGGGCCGAGTTTAGCCCGGCAGTACCGCGATTCCAGGTGATGACAGACTTCGGCAAATTCATCGCCATTTAAGAAGGGATAGTCTTTGAAATCAGATGAACGAGGGATGTGAGTGGCATTCATGGTTTTGTGTAGGTAGTTTTGGTTTGCACTTGGAATCGGTTTGTATGGTTAGAGTTGTGATGAGCAGAGCCAGCAGTCTAATGAGATGTCGGGTCAGTGTCCGTGCAACTTATTATTATCATTATCATACAAAACCCTAGTTATTAGATGCCATACATCGTAAGTATTCACGATGTTGGTTTATTTTTGTTTTGTTTGCGGACATAAGGCCTCGACTTGTGTCCTGTTGGTTTCTGACGAGATGGAGGTTGAGCAAACGGAAGCCTGCCGCAGGGCTACAGTCCATGGATCCATAGATTCCAAAGAGATGTGGGGTGATAACCGATAAAGATGAAGTCCAGTCATGCCCCACAACCAGTATGCCCAGGGTTCAGGCAAGGTTTGTGTCTCCTACTTGGTAGTGAACAACACCAAAGCCCTCTCTGACTTCCATATGTCCACGAACACGGGTTTAAATCGAGAGACAAATGCTGTGTTCTCAAACAACCCTGGAGTATTATATACCTTTGTTTTTTCTCATCGGACTGGCACTCGGAGAGGGTTCTTCGCTGCCGTTTAAATGCCAAGCCATACACCAGGTATGGACCCCACACACGTGAAAGCCGCTGTGGAAACGCAGGGTTTCCATTTGGGTAGTTGGACCTTGATGAATCGTGTCTTTAGCGACGAGTCGACGACAGGAAACACTCGTCCTGATCGCAGGGGCCAAGCAGACTGCTAGCTTCGCCTTCATCTGATGGCCAAACCTGCTGGCCTGGAGGTTGCTCACATACTGTTTTTTTCTTCAGGACTCACCCCAAGAGATTTATTTTTGTATATCTTGGACCCGTTGAATTGGTATCAACGTGACGGTGTCGCATCTCTAACTTGGGTCGTTTGCATCTTCATTCCTCTTCGTCTCTTCTACTTCTGGCTGCCATTGGCGCCACCATGCATTGCCTGCTGCTTGCGTGCCTAATCCAATGAACGTTCGGGACCCGTTCAATATCCGCAACAATACCTTCAGCCAGACTCCTGCTATTTCCTCCTGGAAGCCGCGGCGCAACAGCAGACTTTCTGCTGCCGACAGAGCCCCTGTCTCTGCCCTGCATCACGTCCTGCGTGCCGCTGCCACCGCGACCCAGAACGCCGCCGCTGACGTCGTCCATTCGGCCCAGCAGGCGCTTTCTCCTGACGCTGTTGCTCAGAAGAAGCTCGCGGACGAAGAGAAAGGCACCCGAAAGCAGAATCACTACGCTATAACCTCAGCTGAGGAGCCAACACACCAGCACTCACAGCCCTATACTTCCAACATAGCCAAACATAAAGACCAGCCAAGTCTGACCGGCGACAATATGTCGTTCTCCATACCGCGCAATATGCCCTCTTTTTCCAGCCTCCAACGCGAGTTCGAGGACCGTTACTGGGTCGCAAAGTCCGCATCCCGCCAACGAAACACCGCCTCTGGAGTTCTTGGAGGTGTTCAGAATCTACTTTCCTCCCACTCATCTTCCAGCACATTGCCCATGTACAAGGACAAACCGTACGCATACCCTCCCAGCTCGGGCGGGAGATGGCGGCCCGCGTACAGGCGGAAGAGGACAAGTTTACTGTTGCTCTTGATCCTGGGGTTATTGCTGTGGTGGATGGGGATATTTTCTAGCCAGGAGGACGGAGGTGTGGTGTCAATTACCAACAGATGGAACTGGTTAGCACAAGAAGGGAGCAACGGAAAAAGAGACAAAAAGGTAGATTGGCTGAGAAGGAGGGAGCGAGTTGTGGAGGCAATGGAACTCAGTTGGGCTGCATATGAGAGATATGCCTGGGGTAAGTTGCACCCGGTGATGTGACCCTTTCATGCCTTGACTTTGCTGACAATGGTTATCTTGGGGGTTTTCCGGCGGGCAGGCTATGACGAGTTTCATCCAATCTCCAAGACGGGGAAGCAAATGGCGCCTAAAGGCTTGGGCTGGATTATCATCGACTCTCTCGACACGCTCATGTTAATGAACATGACCAAGCAGCTCACTCATGCACGCGAATGGCTGGCCAAATCTCACACATGGGACCAGGACCAAGATGTTAACGTATTTGAGACGACAATCCGTATGCTCGGCGGCCTGCTGTCAGCTCACTACCTCTCGACGACGTACCCCGAAATGGCGCCCTTGGCTGACGATGATCCCGGAGCCCCCGGAGAGGATCTGTACCTCGAGAAGGCCAAAGACCTAGCAGATAGGTTGATGGCAGGCTTTTCCTCGAAGTCGGGCATACCATACGCCAGTGTTAACCTTGGAAAGATGGAGGGGATTCCGTCGCACGCCGACATGGGTGCATCGTCAACGGCTGAGACAACAACCCTCCAGCTTGAGTTCAAGTATCTTGCCAAGCTGACAGGAGAGAAAGAGTTCTGGGACAAGGTAGAGAAGGTCATGCAGGTGGTTGATGACAATGGAGCCAAGGACGGACTTGTTCCCATCTACATTTTCCCCACGACTGGCAAGTTCCATACGCAAAATATCCGACTCGGCAGTCGCGGCGACTCGTATTATGAATACTTGATCAAGCAGTACTTGCAAACCAACAAGCAGGAGAAGGTGTACTTGGACATGTGGCAGGAAGCATTGCAAGGAGTTCGCAAACACCTGGTCACATACACGCGTCCGTCCCGGTTTACGATCATTGGCGAAAGACCGAGTGGACTGACCGGAGACTTGTCTCCCAAGATGGATCACTTAGTCTGCTTCATGCCAGGCACCATCGCGCTGGCCGCTACGGGTGGGCTGCCACTGAAGGAAGCTAGAAAGTTGCCCACGTGGACACAACAGAATGAGGCCGATATCCAGCTGGCACGCGAGCTGATGCTGACGTGTTGGGGCATGTACAAGTATATGGCAACGGGACTGGCAGCCGAGATCACGTACTTCAACATTGATAACCCGCCGCTCCCAGAGTCGGCGCCGCACAACCCTCCAGAGGACCTTGATCCGTCCCCTGATGCTGAATGGCGCAAGGATTTCTCAGTCAAGCAGTACGACAGCCACAATCTGCAGCGCCCAGAAACGGTCGAGAGCCTGTTTTACATGTGGCGCATCACGGGTGATGTCAAGTACCGCGAGTGGGGCTGGGAAATCTTCAAGAGTTTCATAAATTACACAGCTGTCGAAGACAGCGGTGGCTTCACCAGCCTGTCCAACGCCAACGTCATCCCACCCACGATGCGTGACAACATGGAGAGCTTCTGGCTCGCCGAGACACTTAAGTACTTCTACCTGCTCTTTTCGCCAAACGATTTGCTGCCGTTGGATAAAATTGTGTTCAACACCGAAGCACATCCACTTCCTCGCTTTGATATGGGTCCACTCTTCTCGACAGGTTGGACGAGAAAGCCAAGGGATGCTGATGGGAAGATAATTCGATCTTGATATGATGCCAGAGTGGAAGATAAAAACTTGATTGTTGAAGGGTTTGATGACACGATAGACAACGACTGTAACTCCCTCTTTCTGTACATGCCATGAAGAAACGTCGATATCATCCTACCTAGTACTGGGGAATTGAGTATAGCCAACGACAGCATCTATATCGCTGCTACAAATTGAACAAGGACGACTGAATTGATAGGAACGAACCTTTCCGTGCAGGGTTAGGGTTATAAATATGCCTACATAAGTTCTGTTGGCCAGCCCACCGGTAGCAAAGCGGGGCCCTGTCCCCGCCCGCGGTGGTTGCCGTTTGATAACCGGGGCGGATAAGGCACCCGCTCACTGTGCCCACGCAGCCCTCACAAGTTTGGGGGGTCGCAGCGGAGCTCTGGGCCCCAAGCAGCCGTTCTCCTCTTCCTTTTTAAGGCTGACTGTTCTGTTTGTAACGACTGGTCGGATCAATGCGACCTAACCCTACCTACATAGGTATGGACCTACACGCAGGCTCAGCTGGACTTGGCCGCAGCCAAGCAGCAAGCTGAGCCGCTTTTTTATCAGGGCTCCGCCCTCCGAACAGTTGCGAGAGGCGCTCTGGATTCTGGGTTCTGATGATTTGATATCTCTCTAATCTCCCCAGCCCTCGTTACTGTGTGCACTAAACAGTCCCCTTATCTGCCAAAGCAACCTGGCCGAATCCCCGAAACCCAACGCCTGGGCCGAGGTCAGACATGCATGTGCGGTTCCTGGAGTGCGCTCCGAGTGCGTGTGCCTGGCACAACGACAGCGCGTGGTTTGGGCTAGACTTTCGCGCAAGTCCTAATCCATAAGAGAGACTAGGACGTACCTGAGGAAGCATCCGTCTTGCCGACATCCACTTCCAGCCTCATGGCGGCCTGAGTGGATCTTGGATCATTGGATGGTTGGAGAGTGAAGATCGACAATCCGTGAGTCTTTCATGCTTGTCATAGTGCCTACAGCACATCGCCGGCATCCAGGGTCCAATCAAGCCCCAAGACCGTCGGCCTGAACGGAATCTGGACTCGCGTGAGTGAGCAACGGCCGAGTTTGGACCGTCCCTATCAGCTCCAGAGCTCTGCCGTCTTACCCTTCTTCATTTTGCCTTATCTTACGTGCTTGACGCTCTAAGCTCCTTTAATCGTTGCATCTTCCCAATCTACGCCGCCTCTACCTTCATCTCGCAGCCAATTGATGATGAAACGATGCCTACATCCAACAACGTCGAGATGGCCAACATGAACCAGGGCCGGGAGACAGGCACGTCTCCTGCTCCCTCAAGAAGCTCCAACAATAAAAAGAAGGACTCTTGGCCTGGCAGTACAAGCACAAGCATTCGCCATGATAGTGCGACTAGCGGCGTTGTGCTAGGCACAAGCTATCCCATTTACGATCCTGACAACACTAGCCAAAGCTATCAACACTTCCGCCGTCAGTCCTACCGCCAGAGCTACCAGTTCAAGTCAGTCCAGGAGAAAGAGAGTCCTTTTCGACGATGGCTCGACTCCTTTCGTCGGGACCCCGGCCGGAGGATCGCTCCTCCTGACTTTGTAGCGCACGCTGCGACAGATGAGGAAGACGAGTACTGCGATGCCGAGGATTCTGGGGAGAGGAGACGACGTTACTACTTCGACTTGCATGCGGCCAATGTAAACACGGCCAACACGCTGCTGTCGAGGGAGCTGAAGGGCAGACATATGCAGATGATCGCCATCGGCGGAAGTATTGGTGAGTTACTCTCATCGTCATATAATGGTTATTGAATGGAATGAGAATGGCATTCTGACATTCTCGGTGACAAGGCACTGGACTCTTCGTTGCCTCGGGGAAGTCGCTCAGCACAGGCGGTCCGGCTTCACTCCTGATCGCCTATGGCTTCGTCGGGATCATGCTCTACTGTACTATCCAGGCCTTGGGTGAACTGGCCGTCACCTTCCCGGTTGCTGGCTCATTCTCAGCCTATTCTACTCGTTTTCTCGACCCTGCCTGGGGGTTTGCCATGGGATGGAAGTGAGTTTTGCCCCTTGACCTTCAGCCCTAACGTCACCCGTAAAAACTAAGACGTTTGTCCATTTTGTTTTAGCTACGCGTTACAATGGCTCACGGTGCTGCCCCTTGAAATCATCGCTGCATCTATTACAGTTGGCTACTGGAATAGTGATATCCCTCGCTCCGTCTTCATCACAATATTCCTTCTCGCAATTCTGATCATCAACCTCTTCGGCGTTAAGATCTATGGCGAAGCCGAGTTCACATTTGCCTTGGTCAAAATCACAGCAGTTATAGGTTTCATGTAGGTTTTGCTTTACCCCTTGTTCGCGCATCCCCCCCCCC
>Ga0065720_1019798_pt1 | contig 20024 bp, 24 predicted proteins | sample Thericmetagenome_FD_59107 | JGI IMG/M metagenome (GOLD analysis project Ga0065720, IMG submission 59107) | Thermophilic microbial communities from the Joint Bioenergy Institute, California, USA of rice/straw/compost enrichment - eDNA_2 v2... | ecosystem: Engineered > Solid waste > Grass >...
CCGCCACTTCCAGTCCTCCAGCCCCAGGATGTGGTCCATGGCCACAGCCAGATGAACCCACTCCTGGTAAGTCCTGGCACGGGCCATTTCCCGCCTAAGGCGTGCGGCGTTCCCCCAGATCCTCCACACCTCGGTGAGCCGGATTAAGGCCCGCGTGGCTGAGTAGGCGGCGCAAAGTAAGGCCAAGTAGGCGAGCACCAAGACCAACAGCGGCCACCTGAGCAAGCTGTGGCCCAAGCTGGCGCGCACGTCGTCGATGCTCGGGCGCCTGGGCTGCCTGGGACGATAGTGACGCTGGCGCCGGAGACCGAGGATCGGGTCCTCGTACATCTCCGCCGGAGACGGAGCCGGTGCTTGTAGGACTGGCGCCAACTCGCCTTCTCGCTGGACCTCCCCAGTGGCGGGGACTCTCGAAGAACAAGCGGGGGCGGAGGAGTTGCCGCTGGCGCTGGAGGGGGCAGCCAGGGCGCGGGAGAAGGCGTCCAGATGGTCGGGCTGGACGAACTCGATGTCGACGTCGGGCAGGAGGGTGGGGTCGAACTCCTCGGGGGCAAAACCATAGGAGTTCCTAGAAACTACGTATGTGAGTGCCGTCAATGGGCGGGGCATTTTGTCGGATTTGTTTTCTCTTTCTTTCTCTTTTTTTTTTCTGTTAAAATAGAAACAATCGGCTCTTTAAACAACGCCGAGTTAAAAAAAAAAAGGAGAAAACCGTTTCTTCGCTTACTCGTAGCGTCGCGTGAGGTTATCTGTTGGATGTCGAGAAGGAAAAAGAAAGCTCGAAACCAGATGTAAATATTATGAACTATTTGGAATCTCTTAGGAGACTAATCAGAGCCTTGAGTTTCCCATCACAGAGCCTCAATCTCACATGAAACGGTCTCGATGAAGCAATTCCGAATGGTTATATCGTCCGTGCAACTTGTAAATTGAGAGGAGAACAGACGGTTCGAGAGGTGAAGCCAGACGCTCGGGGCGATGACGTCGGTGTTCGACACAAGTTTGCAGCAGCTGTTTACTCTTGTCACCTGTACCCCACTCGGAGAGCGTCCAAGCCCATAAACACTGCATAACCTTTCAGAAGTATACCCATACTTCAACTTCATAGCGTTGGATGAAACAGGCCCGGGTGAAGCCCAAGGAAGCACTCACTGTCCTATCGCCATAGTCAACAGTACCATCCCCAACATCAACAGAACTGCCACATACCTTAGGATTTTGACGCTGCTCAGATCAAAGACAGCAGAATAACGTCCAAGAGGCGAGCCAATGGGACTAAAACACAAGAGATATATAAGTGAAGTCATATCGATCGTAGCGCAGACAGACTATTGTAATGGTAATTCAGCAGCAACAACACATTCATCCATTCCATTCCCGGCCCCGAACCTAACACCCGCACGCCATCCATCTCTTTCTTGTCCAATCTGGGCCGTGGTCAGACCGCAGCCTCTCTATTACCGTGATATCACATGCCTTCCCCCTTCTAACACCTCTTACCAACTCCTCGTTGCCATTGCCTCGATTAGACATACTGCGACAGCCACCTAATGGCCTCACCATATCCCTGGCGCATAACCACGGAGCACATGAAAACCTCGATGGGACGGATGCCCTCAAGCGGAACCTTGCCCTTGCCGGTGGTTTGGTACAGGCCAAGGTGGTGACGCAGCTCGTCCTCGGAGACGGCATCCGGGTGGTCGATCTTGTTACCCAGGATGACGAAGGGCACCTTGGCCAGGTCCTCCATGGCCAGCAGAGCATCGAGCTCGGCCTTGGCCTCGGGGAACCGCTCGTGGTCCTTGGCGTCGACGAGGAAGACAACGCCATTCACTTCAGGGAAGTAATCCTTCCAGAGGCGGCGGGCTGGACAAAATCCCGTGTTAAACATGCTTGATTCTTTTGCTCTGACGTAGAGATTGAAACGTACCCTGCTGGTGACCACCCAGATCAAATGTGGTGAAGCGCACGTTGCCAATGGTCAGCTCCTCCGAGGCTGTTACTGTCAGCTTCCTGCTCCTGCTCCTGATATGCTCTCTCCTTCATGTTGACACCAGGGGAACGCACTCGGATGCAGCGTCGGCTGCAGAATCGCGACACGGTCATTCTTGAGCATGTGCAGCAGGGTCGTCTTGCCGGCGTTGTCAAGGCCCAGGAACAGGAGCTTGCCGTGCTTGTTCGTCAGGCCGAGCGAGGCCAGAAAGTCCCAAACTATTATTTGTTGTCCGCGTCAGCTCTCTGTTTCGTTGACTTCCCTCAGTTTAACTTCTCTCCGTTTCCCCTCCTCCCCCCCTTTCCCAAACCCAAAAAAGGAACCTAGCTCCCATTCATATGTCATCAGCGCCATCAATGGCACTCCCCCTTTTGGTACCGTCTCTTATCCAAGATACTACTACTCTGCCCCGAAACACAAAACATGCCCAAGCAAAAGGAAATGCTTACTCCAGTTAATAAGGAACATCTTGTTAGGTGTGGATGTGAATGTGGAATATCTCTTTCCTTGCAGTAACAGTCGTCGTCGCCGCCGCCGCCGTCGTCGTCGTCGTCGTAGTAGTAGTAGTAGTAGTAACAGCCGTCGTCAGATCAGAGATCAGATCACACTCTCCTATTTCGAACTGGACAGTTTGTCTCTTTCCTCGATGTCCTTGTCCTTCCGCAGATCGCACTATGCCTTTGTTGCTAATATTAAGACAACCACACCGTCTCAATTCCCTTTGAGCGCGCGCAATCTGTGTCCACTCGCCGTGGCGTTGGAATTTTAGTTGTCGTCGTTGGAAATTGTGTGATAAGAAAAGAAAGTAGAAAATGTGAAGCTTTCCACTGCACGAGTGAGGAAGCGATGCAAGACAAGGCCAGCAAGACCACTGCGAGCCAAGCGAATCGACAGATTGCCTTGTCAGCAGCAAGCATGTGGCCCTTGCTCGCCTTGCAGCCTACTACTCATTGGGGTCCCTCCGGGGCCCGCAGGCTCACCACCACCTGCTGGAACAAGCAATGCTGGCCGGTCAGTCTACCGGCCAGCCAGGCCGTCGCCAGGTGTTGCCAGCAGCCCACGCTCCCACCGCGTGTCTGCCGGCTTGGCATTGGGCAATGTTGGTACGAAGAAAATCTGGGCCTGCCAAAATCCAAGCGGGTTCTTACAGGGAACGCATTGGCCAACCACGGGACTCTTACAGGTTTTGATGCCTGAATATATAGGCATAGAGCATCTGATTTGCTTTCGTTTTCATCTGCCCCACTCCCCGACCGACAGACGCTCGGGCCACCACTCACCGTCGGCTGAGTGTTTGCTTTGCTGGATGAAGCCCCTGGCCCCTGCGTCTCCAAAAACAATCCGTTCCGGCCCCCGAACATATCCCGAAGAGCGGAGAGTCCACCCACCGTGCGGTGGAGGCCAGGAACCATTTGTTGCTGCTGGAGAATGAACACACAAAAACGAAAAAAAAAAAAGGGATTCCATTTTCCGAGAGAACATCCGGACCCTTTGATTTGCTTACGAACAGATGCTCCAGAGCATAGGGCACACACAGAACAGACAGAATGGGGGGGAAACTGTCAGGCTTTCAAACCAGACGGACGGAGTGTGGCCTCGTTGGAGATAACGACTGATGAAGATAGCAGTCTGGCCACCATTGTATCTTGTGACCATGTTTACCCACTGGAGTGTTCCATGTGTTTTTTCTATTGCTTATCTGCGTAGATGATTGTAGAAGCATCATGTCTTCGTCTTCGGGGCATGCTCCTTGGATGGGAGGAGCCCCGTGGCTGGAGATAATGGCACCATGATAGTCATTGCCCGGGAACTTTAGTGTATTATGCGCTTGGATGGAGACGTCTCTGTAGCAAGATGACCATACTTTTCCTTCGTTATCATGATCACACACATCAGCTCACCTTGCACACAATCATTGAAACCAAAAAGTTAGAGGTATGTACAGTGCGGCCGCTCCCTCTCCTCACTGGAGACGAGCGCGCTACACGAGGCTCTATTGCATCTATGTACTCATCCATCCCTCCTTCTATCCCACACTACAACTAGTTGTAAAGATATCAGTAAGAGACGAAATGCGCCCAAAGATGACAAACAGAAGCCTACGCCCTACACCCGGTAACCGTTTTGGAAGCCAAAAAAAAAGAACTCCAACCGTTGCCGAGCAGGCTAGTACAAATACCTCTTTCGCCTCTTTTTTGAACCTCCTCCCCCTCCCCCTTTCTGAAAGAAGACAAGAAACTCCAGTAGATGGATCATGTTAGATGATTACAATGAACAGTGCCGAAAAAATTAAAAATGTAAAAAGACAAATCGAACGCCATAAAAAAACTCCCACCCAGGCTCTCGTGAATTGATGCGTAAAAAGAAACCGAGAAATCATGACTTGCCGCCCTTCTCCCAAAAATATGATGACGAGATATCTTGCAGGCAGATAGGAAAAGGTATGAAGAAAAAAAATGCTTGCTTGCCCCCCGGGGGTATGCAAAGACATGCACCCTGTGCTGAGGTAACTGGTAAAAAACTGTGCCAGATGATGCAGCCCATACCATCCCTTCGCAGGTTCGTTATCACAGTCATTCAGTGACCAGCTGAGTAGGTAGGTAGAGAGTATTGAATCCATCATGAGAGATGTTGAATCGACGAACACAGAGAAATGAGCCTAAGCCTGAGCAGGATCGAGTAGGGAAAAAAAAAAGAAGCCTGTGACACCGAGAAGAGAGCTTAGAAGGAGAGCATATACCTCTTCTCCCTCTTCCCCGCCATCAACAGACCCAACTCCCTCATCCTCTCGGCGCCTGTACCTGGCGGAACCGCCGCGCGTCTGCCCTGCGCAGCCTCCTTGCGGGCACGCTCATAATACTTCTGGAAAAACTTCTCCTTTCTGCGCTGACGCTTCTGCTCTAGGCCCTTAACGATATCAATCGCACCGCGGACGTGGGTCGAAGAGCTACCGTTGTTGTTGTCGGCATCATCCTCCTCATTCACTTCCTCAATGTCCTCGACCATATGATGCGAAACACTCTCGCGGGGAACGAAGGCCGTCGCCCGACGAGTAGGAGGGGGGACTTGCTGGCCAGCAACGGGCTGCAAGTTCGGGAAGAGGACCGCAACGGGCGGGAGCGACTTGGTGTGGTTAGCCACGCTAGTCGGGCCGCCAAAGTGCACGGGCTTGAAAACGACCGGGCCATCAAGCGGGACATCGGCAGGGGACACAGCCATTGGCGATCTGGATGCCATGCGCGGCGGGGCAGGGGAGCGGTAGCGGGGCGAGCGCTGGTCGTTACCCTTGCGGGGAGAGCGAGCGCGGGGCTTAGGAGCAGGCGAGGGACCGCGACGCTTCGGCGGCGGCGAGCGACACCTCTTGGGGGACACAGCAGCACAAGTATCCTTCTTCCTACCGCGCAGGCCCTTGCGGTGGTCACGATCATGATGGAGATCCTCCATCGGGCCGTGGAACCACAGGTGGTCGCTGCTGTCGCCATAGACGTGGCGGCGGCGGCAGATACCGTCGTCCGAATCCTCGGGCTCCGATGCCGGGAAGCTGGGGTCGATGTCCTGTGGAATGGGCTTCTGCTTGGAGCGCTTGCGGGCTTCAACGCACGAGATGTAGGCCTCCTCGAGCGGACGATCCTCGTCTAGCGTGCCGCAGACGAAATCGGTGCTGTCGGGCAGCTCAGGAGTTTCCGGCCGTGAGGGGCTCTTGGCTTTGGCGGAACGCCTCTGCTTGCCACGGCCCCGAGCCAGGCGGCGACTGCCCGAGCTGCTGCCTGACGAGACTGAGGCCATCGACAACCGGCGCGACATGGACACAACACCCGACAGCGGGTACTTACCGATGCGGGTGGTCCACAAAACCAGGTCGTCATCCTCATCGTCGGACTCGGCGAAGCCCGTCTCGTTGTCGGTCTTGTAGCCGTCCGAGGCTACCTCTTCGACGGCGTCGCTGTCGACATCGTCGTTCTGGTCGTTCTCGATCTCGTCGTCATTTACATCATCATCATCCTCTTCATCAAAATCGTCATCATCGTCATCAATAAGAGCCTCGTCATCAACTTCCTCGTCGAGTTCCTCATCGTCCATCTCCCTGTCCATCTCTTCCTCCTCCATCTCGGCCTCCTCTTCAGCCTCCTTGCCCAGCCGCCGGATCTCATTCTCCTTCTTGAGAGTGTCGTTGATGGTCAGTTTAGGCATGGGCGTGATGCTGTCGCGCCGGATCCAGTCATCCTGCTGCGGCTCATCGCTTGCGAACTCGTGAAACCTGGCGCACTCGCTCTCAAGGTCTGCGGGATCAGCCGTCAGGAACTTCTTATTGACTGTTATGGCGGAGTTCCGCACCGCCACGGGGCTACTTGACGGCTTGCGAGTCGCAGTAGGAGAACGAGTGACGCGGGGGCGAGGAGTGCTGGGAGAGACGGTAGATGAGACAGGGGTCGCAGGACGAGTCTCCTTCGGCTGCTGCTCGGATAACTTCGCAGGCCGGCTATCACAGGCGAACTTGATAGACGTTGTCCTCTTCGGAGCAACCGACTGCTCCTTAGCCGCCACATTCTGAGGGGCAATCTTTTGGGCGGGCTGTTGCTGCTGCTGCTGCTGCTGCTGAGGAACAGTTGCCTTGTCGGCCGTGTTCGGCTTGGCCGGGCAGGCAAACGAGATGCACCGCTTCTTCTCCAGGGCTTGCACGGCAGGGTCCTTCTTCGCCTGTTGTTGCTGCTGTTGCTGTTGCTGCTGCTGCTTCTCCCTGGAGGGCAGGGCAAATGTGATGCCTGCCTGGCGCGGGCTCGGCGATGTGGTACGAGCCGGCGTGGTGATGCCGGTGCTGCAGTTGAAGTCAACAGTCGAAGCAACGCTGGTAGTGCTGGTGATGGAGCGGCGGCGGGAGTACCAATTGGTCGAGGATGCCGAGTCATTCGAGTCCTCGTCCGACTGGCTCTGCAGCGCCTTGGTCAAGAGCGACTCGTGCTGGACGCTGGGCCGGCGGATGGGCGTGCGCTTGAACTGGGTCTGAGCCGGAGCCGGCTGAGACTGCAGACGATTATCCGGCGGCTCATCAGTGTCGGCGCCTGCGTCCTCTTCCACCGATGGTTCTATGTTGGTGGAGTGTGTGGCGGCCCATGCCAGCACATTTGATGTCGTAAGGTCGCGCACCCAGTGATGCTCCATGTTGGCAGAGCACGGCGTGTGCGTCGAGTATGCAGTATCAGTATAGACAAGACTGTCGCCTTGTGGGAGTGTGGTCGCGATGGCTCTATTCGCTATCACTATCAAAGGGGTTGGCGCGTTCTGAAAGCTTGAGCTAGCAGGGATGTGTTGCTGACTTGCTGTCGCCTAACAGGACGCAGGAACCGTATTGATAAAGGATATCGAAGTCGTGAGGAGCGTAGGTGATATCTTGGAAGTCGAATATGGTTTGCGTGTGTGCGTGTGTGCGCGTGTGTATGTATGTGTGTGTGTGTGTGTGTATGTGTATGTGTGTATGTGTGTGTATGTGTGTAGGGAAGGGGGGGGGCTGGCTCGCAGTCTGCAACGCGATTGCAGCACGAACACTGGGTTAGAGGTGTCCCTAGGGACCGAACGGCTATAACTGGAGCGCCATCTTGGCTATCTGGTCACAAGTCGCAGGCCTGGTGTGTTTGAGGAAGGTGGGAGGGTTGTAAGAGTCGCAAGGCAGCGGCCTTGACCAGCGTCAGAGTGTGTTGTTCGCTGATGTGGTGAATAGAATGGAACGGCCTGTCGAAAGATCTAGGAGATCGGAGCGAAGTCGGCCTTCGGTATAGAGGGCGATCGAAGGCCAGTGAAGAGGTGCGGGACTAAGAATGACGTACAAGCTGAGCCACAGATCTCGTGTCGTGGTCACAGACTCCAGTAGCTGGTTGTGATGGCGAAGCAAAGGATCAGAACAAGTAGAGTGGGAGCAAAAATAACAGGAGTGAGACGGGTTAGGCTGAGGGGAGACAGGAAATGCGGCAAAATATCAGGATTTTCGATGGGCGGAGTCTCGCAGGGCTGCTGCTACTTCTGCTTCCACAGCACTTGCACTTGGACTTCCCCTTCCAGCGCAGGCATGATGCGGTTCCAGTTTGTGCAACTGGCAGCTGTCGCCTGTGGCCGCGGCGGCCTGCAGGGACCAGACGTCCAGGGTTTGCAGCGTGGGGATAGGCCTCAGAAAGGAAGGACTCCACAGCACGTCCCAACAACGACAAAAGAGGGCGGAGAGAGGGGGGGCCGAGGCGCTAACCAGATGTTACCAGAACGGCAGGGTTGTCAGCCTTCGATGGGATGGAAAGAGTGGGATGAGGTCGCAGTAGTCCCCCGCCCAATTCGCGGAAACGCTGCTGGTGGAGTGTCAAAGCAAGTTGTTAGCGCTGAGGTCACTTGTGGCAGAGCCCGGAGCCAGCAGAGGGTCGCGCAGTCACTCGCCGAGCATCGCAGACTGCCAAAATAGCAGCAAAACCATTGTGATGAAAAAGCTTTTCACTGCATGGCAAAAAAAAATTCCTGTTCACAACCGTCCAATCTTATGAACACTATGCATCATGGCAAACGTCGGTGTTTCCATCGCCGCGGCAGAGGCGCAATAGGATCTCACAAGCTCATGGGGCGTCCTGCAAATTTTGAAAGACAGACTGACCACGAGGTCAGTCTTGTCATTCATTGTTGCAAGCTTCTAAATACTGCCATGGCCATGGCAAAGACGCTGTCCGTCGTCTTTGTGCAACGCCGTCGCGCTCGCCATCGTCATTTCATACAACCACATGCTGGTCGTCGTGCTGCCGTCATACCCATCCCCATGGAACATCGGAAGATTTTTCTTCACCCGCGCCACCTGCCCAGCCATACCATGTGCCCGTAGTTGCTTTGTGCGACACATCCCATCGCCATGATCATCCATGATGGTGGTTTCTGGAAAAGCGACCCGGCCTGAGCCTCTGAGGTAGATACTTCCAACCTTAGCAGAGGTACCCGGCGAGCTCCCAGCCTGACATCGGGCCCACCGAAATGTGGGGACGATTTCTGCAAATCCGGCAAATGGCGATTGGCGAGCAGTGCATCGTCTTGGCACAGCGTTTTCAGATCGCCTTCGACAGGAGGGGTTATTGCGTTCGTTTGTTCCGCGGTGTTTCCTTTCTACGCTCCTTCTTTCTGAATGGTGTCACCTGTGGACCTCTTCAACTTTGTTAACGTTGCACGGACCACTTGCATGGGAAAGACACCCAGTGCGTTTTGCTCCGCAGCTATCCTTGGGCGCCACCGGCATTCGCCTTCACAAACCGGCGGAGCAGCAAGGAAGAAATAGAGTACAAAAAAGTTTGTTTTTTTTTTTCCAAATATCCCCTCCAGCTCCCCGGCTGCCAAGTGTCCGCGAGAAAAGACCGCCGCGGCCGCCGAACGTCCAGTCAGTTGCGGTCACTGCTTTACCGCTTTGCTGCGGTCGGCCAGCGACCAGAAACTCCATAAAAACGGTCCAGTAACAAGCTGTTCACCAGGGCTCAGCATAACATACCGGTAGCTGACTCGACCGCTGTCGGACAACCGTTTCGGTAACGGGACAGGCCGCGAAAGTGAGACGGTTCATCCTGGGCGCTCTGCATCATCCGACTGGCCAACTCCCCGTACACAGTAGATTCTCCCCCCCCATAAATCATGCACGCAAGTCCAACAGCAGATTTCTCCTCGATGGGAGCGCTCTCTGCTGCACGTGCTCATGCTCCATGCAAGAGGTGTAAAGCTGTTAGGTTGGGGTTCTTTCGATCGTGGTCGGAGAGTGTTGCAATAGTGGCGTTGTCAGCGTCCAGCGCTGCCCCCCTCGTCATCGACATCAGCCATCGGCGGCGGTCGGCGACGATATCGACATCTGACGGGGCAGGCAAAGCAACGTGCTGGCAACCACTGGCCAGTGGTTGTTGTTGCGGTAGCGAGTCCCCTCCCTTCGTCCATCCATCCATCCCCAGTGGTGTGTGTAGGCTCCGCCGGGGCCGCCGTCCGACTGCAAATTTGAACTTGCAGATGGAACTACCAGGTCGTAAGCACACTCTCCCGCAGCAGTTGAACAGCGAACATCGGCGCTCGATCGCTCCACTCCACTTCCTTGGTCTTCCCCCCTTTGACTTGCGATGCATCACCAGCTCGTCACTCTCACTGGTTCTCGTGCAAGCTGAGATGGGGGCTCTCACATGCTGCTGATCAAGCCCAAAGCGCCAGCCAAGGGAGACAAACCACTTGCAGCCCTCTGCACGCCAAAAGGAATCCTGGTGTGTCAGCGTTGCTGCAGTCGATCAAAGCGCTTGAAGCCTGATTTGCAGGAGACCGGGAACGGACTGCAGCAGCTCGTCCCTCACAGTCGGCCGTTTTCAGTGGCTGATGCTCTATATGCCTAAGTACTGTATAGGCCATAACGCTGCGTCACTTGGCTTGCTGTTCACTGCTGACCGAACGAAAAGGAGGGAAGAGGTCCGTTTTCTATGCTGCGCGCTCCAAGCATGCAGCGAGCGGGTGTGGCCAAAGCCCAGAGGGAGCTGTTCCGCTGCAGCAATCTGCAGTGCAACAACGGGGGAAAGCGGCGAGCCCCCGTTAGCTGTTCCCTGTCCACTGTGTCCTGCAGTATGTCCTGATCCTCGCCCCGTCCCGTTGCCCAGCCAAGGACCCCTTATGAAGGCGACGGAGATGAGATGGGTTGGTTTGGGTAAACAAGTGATCGATCAATTTAAAACTTTGCCTTCTCTTGGCTTTGGCTGATGTCTTGGGCTTGAAGCATCCAGAAAAGGAAACTTTCTCGTGTGTAAGTTGAGAGGTCATCTTCCATCTCGGGGTCAGTTGGTGAGGATGATATTGTCCGCTGCTATGCTATCATCCTTACCATCGCGATCTAGTTCTGCTCTTACGGCCTGCCGATGCCATCTGATGCAGTCCGACCATGGTGATAGGGGACGTTTTGGATCCCTACTCCTCTCTCCGGTCCTCGGCTCGAGGCTTGCTTGCTCGCTCATCTCTTTGCATGTCCCGTGTCTTTTTACACCATGCAAACCCGGAAAGGATAATTGGGCGGATGTAAAACGCTGCTCGTGGTTGTTGACTTGATAAATTACCCTACTTTGATGCCAAGTTAAACGGGTAATCGGCATCTACTTCTCCAACCTTTCTATACGTACTCCATACTTCAGAAACGAATTCTTATTCGTAACCGTGGTGACGTCGCATCGCATCGCATCGCATCGCCTACATCCACAAACACCGAAAGCGTGGGCTAGCAAGTGGGAGGTAACTCCACCTCCTCGGCTTAACGCTACACTCCAGCTGTGATCTGTGGTCTGTGGTCTGGTGGTGGAACATCTGCTTCGCGTACTGCTCTTCTCAGCTTCTCACAACGTGCCAAGTGGCTGCTCTCCTTTGGTTCGCTGGCGGCTTCAGGCTCACAGTCATTTGATGATGAGCAGCCCTTCCCCTCCTCCTTCTTCTTCTTCTTCTTCTTCTCCTCCTCCTCATCATCATCGAACCCCTCACGATGATCGACATCATCATCCAACCCCATGCCATGAACGAAACGGAGGGGGAAGGGGAAGCGTTCAATGGATGAGATCCCTTTTTCCGGGGTAGAGTACCCCAACCTACCAACCCACCCGCTCCCCAACGCAACCTACTGCAGCATCCTATGTACATGCCAACATGCTTCTCACTTGACTTGCATAGGTCTTCTCGGAACCATTCTTTCTTCAGCTCGACAATGGAACGCTAGGCCCGACTTTGGACCCAGATGGAGGGAGAGACCCCGCATTTTCTAACGCTGTCGTCCATTCGCTCGCTGTTGACGAAAGAAAGTCGCGAGCGAATGGCACAAAAACGGTTTCAACCGGAACACTTCCGCCCTTCCATCCAATCCAACAGCAGCATTTCCTGCGACCGACCCCATCCACGGCGAAGTCCACAAGCAACGCTCACTCACCACCCACCAACCAAATGAACCGACGAGTGAGAGAAAAGCGTGGGGGTTGGGCTTGGGCTGACGAACGGACAGGAACTCGAACTGGTCGCCTGCTCTGCTTGCTGTGCTAGCAAAAAGGGTAACCCGACGCAAGCAAGGCAAAAAGGTTAAGCTTTGAAGCTAAAAACATCGTAGATTGAAGCAGCATTACGTAGGACGAGCCCCTTAGCGCGGGACAGATCTCGCGATTACTGGATCTCGCAGTACACCTTGTGTGGTGTTTCACAGGTCTGGTTGGTTAGCTTCTTTGTGAGGCTGGAGGATTAGAGGAGCAGCTGCGCTGTGATGTCATGTGAGAGCGACACTACACATTCCCCCCCGGACCATAGATCGGTGCTATTGTGTTTGGCAACACCTATCACCGCGACATCCTTTCAGCTAACGGACGTGAGATTGGTATCAGAGTCTGCCGTCATTACAGTCCATGGACTCGGGGAAATTGGGATGAACAATACGCCGTTTCAAACACACTGCACAATGGTTTGATTGTGGTGGGGTCGACTTCAGAACTTTAATGCTGTCCTGTCAAAGCAGGTCCCCGGTCGACGGAAAAGCCAAATCCAGGGCAGCATGGATGACGGCTCTTTGTAAAAAGTTTCACCGTTCGCCGGTTCGCCAGCACTACTCGGTCGAGTCAAGCGACGACTGCGCCAGCGCCGAAAGATCCATGCGCTGAATGGAAGATTGAGGACGGGCCCGAGACTGGTGTGGAGGAGAAGGAGGACGCTAAAACGCAGCGAAGATCAAAGGTCTAGGATGTGGCCTCTTCTCTCTCCCTCGCGTACTCGCGCTACGGCCGGCGCTTTCTTGGTGAAAAGGGCCGGTTGAACTTTGTCCGTGTCTGTGTGGACACTTTTACAGTCGTGTGCTCGGAAGATGTGGAAACCACAAATCTTTGCTTTGGCATGCAGTCCCCTGGCGGTATTTTCAAGTATGTACGGTCTCCAACTAGTGCCCATTGCCTGAATGCTGGTTTTGTCGAGAGGCTCAACCATTACGGTCTCTTCAAGTTCAATCCACCTACCTACCTAAGGTAATCATGGCTGGTCGGTTGTCTTCACAGCAATGCTTTCCTGGTAGTTTCACAGATAGCCATCCAGGCTACCTAGTGCCCTATTGTACATATCTATATGCATCCTACCAACTTCAAACACATTCCGACGCTATCCAGCATGTGTGAAATCTCCATGCTAAAAAGTATCCTCTGTGGCACCATCACCATGCCGCCGATTGTTGAGACAAACGCAACAACACCGAGGACCATCAACAGCCAAGTCCTCCTACCTAAGCTCCCGAACAAAAAAAAAAAATCCCGGTAGAAGCACCGATAGCTTGACCAAAATTTGCTGTGATTACTAGCCTCCTGGGAGCCCGTGTCTGGTATCATAACCACCGTCTCCATGCTTCCTCACTTCCTCCTCGACCTGCTCCAACATCTCCCTCAAATCGAAATCAATTAAGCGCATCCAATGAACGAGTTCGATAAACCCCAGCTCGAGATAGATTCCAAAGAACGAGCCCACAGTCAGCCAAGACATCAGCCAACCCCTTTTGACTCGTTGTACTCTCTTCAGCTCTTAACTCTCTCGGAATGCCAATAATACAAAGGCATATAACGGCCATAGCAATACTAGGGAAGACTGGTAATACCCAAGCGTATTGAAGTAGTTTACAGCGCGATTTTAGCGCCTGAGGTTGTCTTCGCTGTTTCGATCCTATCATAGTATGCAACCCCGGATGTGATTGTGTCCCCAAAGCGCCAGATTACTGCGGCTTTAACACAATCCGCCGATGCCTCCGGCCAATGGCTGATTGATTGAGAAACTCGGTTGAAGCCACGCCAGTCTAACTGGTCATAACGCGTTCTAATACCCAGGTTGAGCTTTCGCGGTCTTCTGAGACAACTTTCCACTGAGTCTAATATAAAACGTCGTGTTTTATATCAGTCTGCTTATCCGGGACAACTCTCCAGGCCACGCTATCAAAGAAACAATGAGGACGACGTTCTGCTTCATCCATTTCTTCAGATCATATATAAGGTAGCAGGTAGGGTAGTTGGGAGTCAAACGCATCGGCCAGACAGTTGAACAACGATATAACGAGGTATGGGGTTACAGTCAGCGCAGATGCCGCAGAACCGTATCGTGAAAGTTGACCTCTGCGTGCTCGATAAAGGGTATAATAACCAGCTACAATAATTGGCAACATCCCCAGGATAGATTTTGCGAGATTGTATAAGGATATAGTATCATAGGTTGTGCGCGACCAACACTGTTGTCAACAAGATCGGAAGGATGGATGGAGTTGCATGTTAGGATTTCAGCATTTTCCGGGACGCTTATCAGAATATGCTCGTGACCGAGGTTGAGACAACCATGGACCCAGCAGCCTTAAAGCGCTAGCCTACTAAACAGAACAGTACCGACAGGCAGGTCAGGCCCCATCCATGAGAGATAGTGGACGTCGTAGGAACACTAGATGGGTTGAAGTCCCTCTAGTTCAACACTGCAGGGAGGGTTAGGACCTTGTTATGACAACAGATCCGACAACTTGGGGTGCGTATACACCACGCATCTAGTAGGCTGTTCCTGCATTTTGTTCTCAAGGTTTGCGTAGATAGAATCTCCAACTTGTGGCCGCCAGTCTTGGAGAGATCAAGCGACCATTGTAAGCGCACCAGCTCGTGCCGCTCTCTGGAATTCATCTTTACGGTTACGAACAAACCATGAACGACGCGCAATGCCATCAAGTGCCCGAAGCAAACCTGCAGTGGGAAGGAACAACTACACCAATGCGGCCAAGAAGTGACTTCTTCTCCTCTCACCAGGTAGCGATCCGACAGTAGAACAGTGTGTAACGTAATTGACTAGAAAGAACTTCACAACCATCCACCATGTTGCTGGCTTACAGATGAGAGCTAAGGATCGCTGTGATTGAGAACAGTTGTGTTGATTAGGGGTACTGTTGAGGATTATGGAGTCCATAGATGGATGAATCTCGTCTCTACACGTGTTGCTGCTCGACAACCGACAGAAGGAAGGTTTGCAGAAGTTATCAAGAATAAAAGAGAGTGTGTCTTCCCGAAGTTTCTATGCAATGGCTTCATTCAGCTCGCGGTCTACACTGATTTGGCTGTTCAGATCACTCCCAGCCTTGTAGCGGGTGTTATATAAGGACAGGGTCATGGTATGGTTCAATGCTGTCAATTGGGATAAACTTGATTAATGCCCCGTGCTCACAGCCACCAGCATGAGCTGACTTTTCGAACTTAAAAGCTGCGCGCGGAAAGAAACTTTCATTCCATGGTTGATGTTGATAGCGAAGAGGCCGAGACGTCATCTCTGAGCAGATCAGGCTAACTCGACGACTGAATGCTGCTGGCTCTTGGTCAGCCCTTGCAAAGCCAGGGCATTGTAGGACTCCCTCTTCACCACTGCCCTCCGACATGGATAAGGGATAAAAAAGGCCATCCGTTGTCAACCCTTGTCAACATCGCTGTTCATTCATGGTTGAGTAGAAACCGGAGATTGGATGGAACTGGGAGTCGAGAGTATGGCAAACCGACCAGATGACGCAGCAGCTTGGACATGCAACCAGGCCAAATATCGGATTACCTTTTGTGGTTGCGGCTCTTGGAAGTCCTGCCGCTGCCAGGATCAGAACCAGCAAAAAGAACCAAGAAATCAAGGCCATGCAGTGCCAGGATGCCGTGGTCGTTGTCTAGGGAGACGCGCCCACCTTGGAACTGGAGATCGGACGTGTGGCCAATCCACGTGCTCGCGAGCAATCGACGGCCGTTAGACAAAGGCTAAGAGGCAGTTGCTTGAAGCTCACCTCAGCAACATGAGCGCGTGACATCAGTATCGCTTATTCTCAAGATCTCAATGGCTCCTTTTTTTTAAAAAAAATCTCATATACGGATTACTCATGCTCGCATTCCATGCAAGCTGCCTCAAAGGTAGCCGGTGGCTGGCTGTTGTGTGAACGAAGTTTTCGGACAAAAGTGCGGGTCGGATTTCGGCGGGCCCGGTGATGGCGCCGGAAAAACAAGCCCGCCAAGAAGCGCGTCGCTGATATGCACATAGCAATGATAGATACTATATGCATGTATCGTAAGTTTTGTCAGAAACAGATGCGCCAAGAAAAGCCCCGCGCAAACGTTGTTCCCTCCGGCGGGTCAGGGCCGCCCGGACAATCCCGGCTAAGCGAATTTGGGAGGGTAGGCAAATCTGAATCTGACGACGAACGACAGTGGCCTCGCCGACGAGCTCTGCCCCCCAATTGAGTCCGCAAACCACCATGAACTCGCTCCGCTTCGCACGTGCGGCTCTTCGGGCGCGCCCTGCCCTCCTGCGCGCTCCGATCCAGCGCAGAGGCTATGCTGAGGCCGTCTCCGACAAGGTGAGTCTGTGGAGATAGCATCGTCCAAGTCCAGCTGTTAACACCTCCCCCAGATCAAGCTGAGCTTGTCGCTCCCGCACCAGGTATGCTTCCGCACCGAGTCTGCCCCCGCCCGACCCGTCTGCGATGGTTCCGAAGTTTTTTGGGGGAGAGGAGAGGGGAGAGATGGCGATCGATCGAGAAATCACCGCAAACGAGCTGCGACCGCTGCCCGAACCGCTTCTAACTGGTTATTCCCGCATTTAGGCCATCTACACCTCTCAGGACGTCGTCCAGGTCAACATCCCCGCCGAGTCGGGTGAAATGGGTGTTCTCGCCAACCACGTGCCCTCCATTGAGCAGCTCAAGCCCGGCGTTGTCGAGGTCATTGAGGAGAGCGGCACCACCAAGAAGTTCTTCCGTACGTCTTGCCGTTGATATTGCGACCCTGGCTTGGAGGAGACTCTCTGAAAGAACTGGGGAGGAGATATTGGGATGGAAACAGTTTGGCTGACACATATGCAGTGTCTGGGGGTTTCGCCATTGTCCAACCCAAGTCTCGCCTGAGCATCAACGCTGTTGAGGGCTACCCCCTGGAGGACTTTAGCGCCGAAGCCGTGCGCGCCCAGATCGCCGAGGCCCAGAAGGTTGCTAGCGGCAACGGCACCGAGCAGGAGATCGCGGAGGCCAAAATTGAGCTGGAGGTGCGTATTTTTCTTCTTCCAGAAAGGTCTGGGTGTTGAGACAGCTGCTAACGCCCGTCCAGGTTCTCGAGAGCCTCCAGGCCCATCTCAAATAGATTTACAGACCCCCTTAAACCCTCCCTGTAGTATACCTCGATTCCCTAGTTCAAGAAATGTATCTCGAGGCTGTGAGCCAGCTTTGATTTCCTGACGATGATGGAAGTCTTGTCCCTGGGTTTGTCAGTGTTGTGACTGCCATTTGTGAGCCGGTGTGATGTGTCAGGGGCGGTTTCTGCATGAGGTAAACCCGAGCTAGGAAAGCCCAGATAGCGTTGATACGCTTCGGGTTTGCCTGATTTAAGTCCAATCTCAACCTCTTGTCTTGTTCGGTCCCAGGCTCATCCAACCAGCATTTCGCACCAGTCAGTATCCATACCTTGAAAGTCTTACCCCTGACAGCATTAGCCCAGACTCTCTGTTCCTGCAATCAAAGCAAGGACTTGCAATTCAGTAGCATTCAAGTTCAGCTCTTCTAACCGCCAGTCATTCTACTCAACACATCATTTCTTATCCTGCTATATCTCTCACATATCAACTTCGTAATCCTATCTAAGACTTGAATCAAACCTAACCCATCATGGCTTCCCGTCGTCCACAGTCTCCCCCCCTTGATGCCTTTGACTGGATGTCCCAAGACGACTACGCACGCATGACACAAGCCCAACCAGCAGGCGCCCCCCAAGACGACATGGGGAACTGGCAGTTTGAGGGTACCGCCGAGGCGATCTTTGGTTCCTCCAAATCCCCCGTTGTATGCCATCTTTTTCTTTCTCAATCCTCCTGTATCTGCCATGACTAACAAACCAACTTTTCATATGATAGAAAACCAGCCCCTTTATTCTAGCCGATCAAGAAGCCAAAACCAAGTCCCCAACAACAACAACGGTTCCGAAACAGGACTCGAGTTCAAACCCCTCTAAGCCCGTTAGTCCGGGGGGCCTCCTCCGCCAGAAGAGCCTCGGTCCTGGACCGTCCACTCACGAGCGCTGGGATGACCACCCCGAGAGACTGTCGCATAGCCATATTCAGCCGAGGAGCAGTGTCAACTTGGGCAGAACTTCGAGCCAAAAGAGCACCGAATCCGCCCCGGCTGCGGCGGTCAATGTGTTTTCCCTGAAGGGAAAGGGCAAAGCACCGCTCTACGCAGCCCCGTCAAGTGCTACCACAACGACGGTGTCCCTGACAACTACCGCAGTGACTGCCACGTCGACCGCAGAAGAAAAGGGGATGCTAGCTAGGGCGAAGGAGAAGCTCTTCGGGGCGAAAGGGCAACAGCAGGATACCTCGCAGACAACAAAGGTGATCGAAGTTGAACACGATCATATTCGCAGGGAGGTTCAAATCTCTGCAGAGACTGAAGAAGTCAGGCACTCCCAAGAGACGGGAGAGGAGCAGGATATCCTTGACAGGCTCCGCCGGCTGGAAGGCATGCCTCCTCGCAAGCCCTCTCGTTCGTTGCGGGCCCCGTCAAGCGAACAAAAGGACGGCAAGGAAAAAGAGAAAGAGACAAATCCCGAACTTGCGAACCGGCCCCTGGGACGGAGGTCCTTGGGCAGAAGAGACGTAAGGCCGGAAACCGGGCTGTCAGTTGATATGGACAATGACAACGGTGAGGAAACTAATGTTGGCGCGCCTGGACGCTCAGGTTATAACGAGACCAATACCCAAGGGCGCTCGGGGTACAACGGCATCAGCACCCAGCGGCATTCAAGTTATCATGGCATAAACACACAGCTGACTGTCGACGAAACGTTTGTTGCTACATCTGGTCGTTCAGGATACGACGGGATCAACACTCAGAGCCGATTGGGTTACAACGGTGTAAGCAAACAAATTGCTGACGAGGACGCAGCCGTTGGCATGTCCGGTCGTTTAGGGTACAATGGCATCAACGCTCAGGGGCGGTCTGGCTATGGTAGCATCAACACACGAGGTAATGATGAGGCGATGCCTGTCGGCTCATCTGGACGCTCTGGCTACAACGGCATCAACAAGCAAGTCAGCGACCAAGACACGACCATCGGCACAACGGGGCGCTCTGGGTATAACGGTATCAGCATCCAAGGGCGTTCAGGCTACGATGGCATCAACATTGAAGGACGTTCCAGGCACAATGGCATCAACAGGCATGTCAATAACGAGGAAAAGGCCGTCGGTGCATCTGGCCATTCAGGTTACAACGGTATCAACACACAGGGGCGTTCTGGTTACAACGGGATGCATCTCCACGTGGAAGGAAATGGAGTTGAGGAGGACATTGATGTTCGTCCGACTGGACGTTCCGGATACGACAGCATCAACAAGAAGGTCAGCGATGAAGAAATGGCTGGTGGCACATCTGGACGGTCGGGCTACAATGGCATACATTTGCATGTGGAAGCAAATGGCGTCAACAACCCCAACGCGGCGCCGAGCCCCGGTGCTGATGCGGCTGGCTGCTCAGGCTACAACGGCATCCATCCTCAAAACCGCGGTCGTTCGGGATACAATGGCATTGACAAGCACCGCAGGGCGACAGGTGATGAAGTTGATGTCGAGGGGCGCTCCGGATACAACCTTGTCAACACTCAGATCGTTGATGACGACACATCCGTTGGTGAATCAGGCCGCTCAGGGTATAATGGCATTCATCCTCATCCACAAGAGAGTGGCCGTTCGGGATACAATGGCATCAGTACGCAGGTCACCCAAAACGAGACGTCCGTTGATGCATTCGGACGCTCCGGCTCCAACGGCGAACACCCGGTGCAGGCAACCAACGAAGAGGAGGAAGAAGTTGGCATCGATGGGCTGACGATTGTCCTGCACCTGAGGGGCAAGGAGGACCTGGTGATCAGTGCCGATCTGAGGGGTGAGAAGCATGTTGCCTGAGCGAAAAAAGGAGTGCTATGATCGTGTTGGGGTTTGGACTCTGTTGAAAAAAAAAGGAGGG
>Ga0065720_1019799_pt1 | contig 20009 bp, 19 predicted proteins | sample Thericmetagenome_FD_59107 | JGI IMG/M metagenome (GOLD analysis project Ga0065720, IMG submission 59107) | Thermophilic microbial communities from the Joint Bioenergy Institute, California, USA of rice/straw/compost enrichment - eDNA_2 v2... | ecosystem: Engineered > Solid waste > Grass >...
TTTTTTTTTTTTTTTTTTTTTTTTTTGAAAAAAAGCAAACAAATAAAGAAAATCTCAATTAATTTATTCAACAAGATAAACATATTGAACCCTATAAATGAGCGGATCTGAAGTCCTGAATCATGAATATGTTATTTTAGTCTCTTCTGATAAGCAGGAATTCTTTGTGGATAAGGAAATAGCAAATATGAGCGAAGTTCTAAGAGATAAATTGATTATTGGAAAAACTGAAGGAAAATACAGAAAGGCAGAGTTGAATAATATCAAAGGTGACACTCTGGAAGTGGTGATACAATATCTTCATTTTAAATCTCAATACATCAAGACTGACTTCGAACATCACCCAAAATTCGGCAATGGCAAGGTAAAGTTCAATGTGAAGCCAGAATTAGCTTTAGATGTCTTGAAGGCAGCAATTTTCTTGAAAATATAATATATTTTGTCTTTGTATAAGGAGCTATCTTTTATGAGTTTGACCAATCATAATATCCTCTTACTTAGAAAGAGAAACTGTCCTCATATTAGTTTGATATGTTCGTTTATTAAATAAAAGTTATTTCATTTTCAATTCAGAATCTTCCATGTCCGAACAAGAAATTCAGGAACTGCTGTTTAAGAATGGAGACAAGTATATTGGCCCTTTTGTAGACAACAAATTTGAAGGAGAAGGTGAATATATTTTTTCAAATGGAAATCGATATAAGGGACAATTCAAAAATGGGCTTTTTCATGGCAAAGGGACATTTTTTGATAAATCTAGCAATCTTCTAATCGAGGCAACTTTTGAGAATAATGTCTGGACCAATCCAGTTAGAATGATCAATCAGTTTGATGGGAGTGAGTATTATGGAGAGCTAGTTGATGGAGTTAGAGAAGGAAAAGGGATATATAGATTCCCAAAGGATGATAAAATTTGCTCTGTTTATGAAGGGGACTTTAAGAATGATACCTTCCACGGGAAGGGTAAATTGTATTATAAGGATGGGAGTATATATGAAGGAGAATTCCAAAATAATAAAATCACTGGATATGGAAAAACCGTGAATAGTATATATGAATATGAAGGAGACTTCAGAGATGGTATGAAGGATGGAAACGGAAAGATTGTTTATAAAAAGACTGGAGAAGTCTATGAAGGCACTTTCAAGGATGATCTGAGAAATGGATTTGGAATGTATACGTATAAAGACGGAAGTGTATATGAGGGAAATTTTAAAGAGGATAGAAAACATGGGAAGGGAGAACTTATAATAAATCAACATGAAAAATATGTTGGAGAATTTAAACATGGAGCTTTTGATGGCCCAGGAACATATTATACTAAAGATTATATTTTTAAGGGACAGTTTAAAGAGAATTATGCTGAAGGAGATGGAGTGATAGAGTTCCCAAATGGAAATAAATTCATTGGAAAGTTCCAGCAAAATATGAAAATGGGACCTGCTAGATTCTTTTTGAATTATAAAGGAAATGTACATGAATATAAGGGAGAGTTTTCTTATAATGTGGAGAAGACAAGTGATTTTGGGAAAAGGTTCTAATGAAAGCAAAGGCTTTTTATATGTAATATTACACAATGTACACATAAATATAATTAGTAGAAGTGGACATTTACTACTTAAATATGACCTGTTTGTGTTTTTTATTTTCGTCTTCTAAGTCTTTTAGGCTCATTAGTTCCCCCTAAAAATTTTATTTCCTTCATCTTTCTCTTTTACCGTATCCAGGTTCTTAATTAAAAATTCCCCAGAAACCTGGCTAGGATGTGAGTGATATTTATTTAGTGTAGGATCTTTCAAATTTTCTTTCCCATCCATGGTTCCAGTTGCCGAGACTGTATTATACTGCTTCTTATCGAATATTTTTTTCTTATCTCCTGTTGGGCTAAGATGAGGGCTAGAATCAGTATCTCCAAGGGAAGTGCGAATTTGTGGATGATGAATCGTACTCTTAGCATATTTAAGTAACTTTAAATTATCCAGACTGCTATGAATTTCCAAATTCAGAGATCTTTGTCTTCCAATGTCCTTAATTCCTGGTTTATTCTGTAGTGGGTCAGATTTGGGAGGAGGAGGAGTAGTATCATCGAATATCAGTTTTCGTCTTTGGAGTTGGGCACCCGGGGATGAGAGATTCTCCCCTTTACTGTGTCTGGGCTTATTGATAATTAAAGGGCTATTACTCTTGAGGAACTCATCAGATTCGACCTTCTGAATTACACTCTTGACTAAATCATTTTTGTTCAGTTGTTGAGGACGTTTTGGAATTTCAACTCCCAGTTCAAATCCACTAACTGTAATATCTCTTCCTCCAGTGCTCACTTTTCCTGTCCTGACTTGCTGAGAATCGCTTAGCTTGACAGTTTCAGATAAGCTATATCCTTGAATTTTTCCACCTGATGGAGTTTTGTTTGGGTAATGAGACCAATTATTTGTTTCAATAACTTTTGTTTCTTCCTCATCTGGCTGGGTTGTTTTTGACATATTTACAACATTAAGCGGCTCAATACCAGGATGGAAATGATGTACATTGATAGTAAATTCAGAACTTCTCTTGTGGATGGAACCAGGGCGATCACTGCCATCAGAAACAGGATTGATAGGGATAACTGAATTTCTCTTGACCATTTGATAGTACAGGAAATAATTGCTTTCTCTCAATTGATCTGAGTGTTGAATTCCTTGATCCTCAGGAAGGACTAAATCTCTTTGGTCTATGCTTCCTAGTTCGCTTTCTGGTAGATTTACATGATCCTTATAGACTGAGAAGATAGGGAATTTAAGGCCAGTTTGATCTGAAACACTAGGCCTTGGCTTGATTTCAACTTTGCTCTTGAAAATATTTTTCAAATCCATAATCTTTTCTCGATTAAGTTTAGGGAACATCTGGATCTGTTTGTTCATAACTGCGACCTCCTTTTGATTATATTGTCTAAGAGATGTATTTCGACTGTGATGACCAGCTTTTTTACTTGAGTTCAATTTTTCCTTATTCAGTTTGTAATAATATTTCACCAAGTAGGGGAACAAATCAATCTTTTCTGGGCTAAAATACATTTGAGTTGAGTTTCTAATCTGTGGTCCGTTTATAGAATCAAGAAGGCTCAGTGCTTTAGGATTTAATACATCTATAAAGCCAGTGCTAGTTTTCAGAGGTTCATTATTTAAGTTGTTTAATTCTCTCAAAGATCTGATAAAAGCAGAAACTTCGTCTTTAAAGTCTGTCCATTTCTTTTTCATGACTACATCACAATAATATACGAGTTCAAAACTTTCTTCAATGAAAGTTGTGAACATCTAGACAATGATTTGGCTGTTAAGACTTATTACCATTGTTTTGTGAATCTCGTTCATAATTTGGAACTCCTTTGGCAAACTTTCAATATATTTCTTGAAGTCGAAGATCTCAGAAGCTGGATATTTTTGGTTTGGCTCTTCATTCTCAGGGATGATAAAATTTTTCAAGTAATTATTGAAAAGCATTAGTAAAAATATGTGGAAGTAGTGTCTGGTTTTGAGGGTACAGTCTACCAATATCATCTATCATATTACTTTTCTTTATAACAAGAGTACATCAGATTTCTTTCTTCCCATGTTTTTGATAACTTTAGAAATTTCCTCAAGCTTTGTGAACAAGTAATCATGGAGTTTCTTAGGAAATTCCATTGGATCAGTCCCCATAACTTCATCTTTATCTAGATCCACAACCAGCTTGTCACTCACATCGATATTAGAAAGTACCTACAAATTTCAGCAAACTTAAAAAAATGGGTACGAGTTTCTTATACTTGGAAGACAGTCCAATTAAATATGGCATCAGCGCATGGCATGTCTCCCAAAGCTCTGCAGGTAAATTAGGGATGTATACACAGCCCCAAGTTAATGGAGAAATTAATGAAAGAAGGGCTTCGGTAATATAAGGAATTTCCCCTGGAGCTCTGGCAAAGAAAATAATTTGTTTTTCTTGAAGAATGCCCTTGAAGAGTTTGATTATGTTTGCTGCTGAAAGTCTTCTAAATAAATATTTGAAAGAAACATTAGGAAGGTTGGTTGAAGAAACTTCTTGATACACTCTGTATCGTAAGAGCTCTTCATTTTCATCTTCTATTAATTTAAGAACAATTCTCTCTGCTGGCCCTCTTGTGAGATCAAGGACAGAGAAAATAGCTGAAATATAAAATTCTCGGAGGCTGGATTCCCTAATGGTAAATTCTTCTTCTTTTATGTAATGTTTCATATAGACAGTTCTATCGTAGGAAAACGTCTTATCCCATTCAGCGTCTATTTGGTCAGTGCCTTCATAGTCTCTTATGACTTCTTCAAGCTGATTGATATATTTCCTGGGAATTCTAATTGATTTTTCGTTGTTTGTTCTCTCTTTTCTTCGCATCATTTCATAAATATATTTCAGTATTTGCTTTTGGAGGTCAAAGACCGGCATCTCTGACATAAGAGTGATTGACTTTGGGACATAGATTAGGTCATGGTCGCTCATAGTGAAGGGGTATTTGTTAAGTAGAGTTTGAATCGAAGTTTTTGGCATCTATTTATTAGAACGGCTAAATTGATGACGTACTAAAGTGGAAGTTTTTTCCTTCTTATTAAAGGCCTGGTCATTCTTTATGTAGAGCCGCTCCTATTTCGTGATTAATATTCTTATTCACTTTACAATACATGGATAAGGAGAGTAGTGCAGTATCGTTTATGATAATGCTGATCAGTCATGACAAAGCTGAAAATGTCATTTTTTGTATCAATGGGATCTATATCATCAGGTAACTTTTCTTTTCGTTTGGGGTCAATGGGTTCATCTTCGAACCCATTTAAAACCTTCAAGTTTTCATTATAAATCTTGAATCCGTCTGGAAAAGTCCACTAGCAAATCAAATAAAGATCAACAATTTATACCAATTGAAAATTCTCAAAGTATGGAGGAAGAGGTTCATCCCCAAAGCCGGGATAAATGTCCAAGATAGTAGGCTTGACTTGATTTTGTGAAATTTTTGAATAAGTAAGGGCTAAAAAATTTACAAGAATTAGTATGATGTGGTACTGTCATTCTCAGGGTCTATTCCCATTACTATCAAGTTAGTAATGAGCCTGAGATCCTTTAGGATGTCATTCATGAAATTCGGAATAGAGTCTGTTTCTTTCTTCAATAATTAAATTCTTTATTGTAGTTGGATTAATTTCGAAGAAAAATATATTTATTTTGAAATGGACGTTGACTGCAGCTCGCATATATCAATACAGCAAAACTTGATTGCAATGGCTAAGCATTACTTATTGATATACATTGACATAAGGTAATACTTAAAAAAAACAAGGAAACAAGCAAGATTATAAAAGAGCAGTGCAAGGATTATTTCTTGTTGGGATCATTTGTGTTATCTTCGTGCTTGACAACAACATCATTTCCCGGTTTTCCAATGTTGGCTAAATTTTGAAGCAATTGAAGGTTAGGATTTTGCAACAAATTCATATTTTCAGACTTCACTTGAAGATTTCCTGGAGCCCCTTGGGCAAGATTCTGTCCAAGGGCTGCAGAAAGTAAATTAGCATTCAAGTTAAGTCCTCCTTTTTGCAACAACTGTTGGAATTGAGCATTTATATTTTGTTGAATATTTGCATTGGAATTATTGCTGACAGGATTTTGTATGTTGGAGGGAAGGTTGCTTGGTAGGTTGGTGGGCATTTGAGGTCTTTGATTTCCAAGTTGCTGATTCATCTTGTTTTGCATCATTATCATAAGAATTGGATCCATACTAGGTCTATTAGCATTAGTATTTGGCACTCTTGAAGCAAGAGAGTTAGTATTTGCCTGAAGAGGATTTAAGATAGGATTAGTATTTCCAGTTAATCCTCTTGTTAATTGTGAAAGATTTGAAAGGTTCGGATTCAGAGCTGAGGCATCTGGTGTTTTGTTTTGAAGGAGATTTAACAAAAGAGTGTTGTTAATCCCTCCTAAGTTAACCAGTGGATTAGTGAGATCATTGTTGCCTACTTTGTCATCATTTTTCTGCTTTGCGGCATTTTCTTTGTAGGAGATGGTACGGGCTTCCATCATATTAGGAGCTGCAGAATTGCTATCATTCTTTAGTTTTTTCTTGGGTTCATCGTCGTACAGAGAAGCCTCAAGATATTTGCTCCAGTCACTCGAGTTGCTGGGAACATTGTCGTGTGCCAGGTTGATAACTTGTCTCTCAGGAGGAGCAGTCTTCTCAGGCGGTTCCTCATCTTCAGGTTCTTCGTCCTTAGAGTAGTTCTTTGCTCTTGCTATCAATCTTGAGTAGGATTTGGAATAAAGCTCAATCATCCATTTCTAAGAAATTAGATAACTGGGAGAATAAGAATACTAGATCAGTGAATTGGACGAAATGATTAGGAATTTCTGCTTTGCTAAAGGCAACAGTTAGTGATCTGCATCTGACTGGACTGAGTAATTCAAGAATCTGAACAATTAGAATAGTCTAAGTTTTTTATACCTTCTTTTTCTTAGCTTTATCCTCGAGAGCATCTTTGTCAATATACATCAAGAAAACTGATTCCTCAGCCTTGATGTCTCTTGACGAAAGGACTCTATCCATATCATCAAAAAGAAGATTCTGAAGAACTTCAACGAAGTTACTTTTCTAATAAATTAGAAGTTTCACAATATTTCTTTACATCAGCTTCGCTCAGCTCATTAGCATTGTAATATAACGAAATGCATTTAGAAAATCTTATGCTCAAAAAAATAGGGTGTTTGACCTTCGAAGTTAAATCTTGACTTGATTGGAGATACCTTGTGACGAATATTTGGAGCAGTGAGATAAGAGTATAGACCCTCTATGCTATTTTGAATATCTTCTTCAATAGACTCTTTCTTCTTTGTTTCTCTCTTAATGAACTTTTTTGTGAAATTATCTGGGAAGAATGGATCAATATATAGGTGCAACTTGTTTTCCTATGAGAAGTTACAATAACTCCTATTGCTCTTACATTAAACTTTTCGGTTTCTCGGACAGACTTTCTCGAATCCACAAAAATGGGTGGTGAAACAATGGCTTTTAACATCTTTGGTTTTGTGTCTTCACTAATTTGAAGATAAAGGCATATCAACAAGTGAAACTTAACTCCCTATTGGTTAGATGGAGAAAATATATTCGTCTACTTCGTTATTGTAAGAAGTGGAGGCAAATTTCAAAGTTTGAAAAGAGGCCTTTCCATCAATCAGTTCAAGTTTATTTGATCCTTTGAGGCCAACATCTGCAAGATAAAGTTTGTTGTTGCTATCGACAAGAGGTTTAACGGCGAAAATATGAACCTAAAACGAATGAGTCATAATAGCAACCACTAATACAAAAATGTCTTTAGGACAAAGAAGGATTTCATTGGTTTCAACATCTGTAATCTATGTTTTTAAGCTTAACATTTCGGCTAAAGATACCTCGAGCTGAACTGATATTGTGGGTAGTTTCCAACTCTTATGCCAATTCCAACCCAACTCTTCAGAATATTGGAAAGACTTTTCTGTGTCAACCAGGAGCTTGATGTTTGGGTCAGGGCCCTAATTTATTAAAAAAAAGAAAGAAAAACAATCTTACCTGGCCAGACGGATGAGAAAGAGCAATAGATGGTTGCAATGTCCATTGAGTGTTTTCTCCATTAATAATTTGTTTAAGTGGAAGGTTACAGATGATCCAGTTCCATTTTCCTTGCGCTTCTATATTGTAAAAAAAGTGAGGTAAGTTGTTACGGGCCTTTTCCATTAGTGCTTTGTTGTGTAGATGCTGATAAAATTAATTTGATTTAATATGTACTTAGCAAAAATTCATAAGTTTACTCAATTTAGCTCTTAGAATAGAAATTAATTTTCTCCATCCAGTAACTCAATCCAAGAAAAACCAGTAGAGTCCCGATATATGTATGAGGTTTTTACGAGATACTGTAGATATGACTGATATCGGTTGAAATCGATAAATTCTTGTAATCCACGCTATAGGAAAAGAATGTTGGCTTTTAACTAGATGACTTACTTTGAGGAAGAACACTAATCAAAAGTAAGTTTTAAAATAGGATTCTCGAAAGGTTTTTGTAGAGAAAGGCTCGTTTAGAAGTCTGATTGAGATAAATTTCTTGTGAGGACTTTTTCATGCAGTTTTAATTGATCCCTGATGATGCGCTCTTAATTAGAGCATTAATCAGAAAACATTAGCTGAAGTTAACGATTTCAGAGAAATCAGAAGGGTTCAAAAGGCAAAGCATCTTATAGAGAGAAATGATTTATTAATTTTTTTACTGAAAGAAAGAAGCAACATTCTAATATCATGCAATTTTGAGTGTTAGTAAGGTTGAGAAAAAGACTCAAATAGTAGCTTCTTAATTTCCCTTCTAGAAAAATAAGGAATTCTATTCAACTAAAAAACCTGTACCTTTAAACCAGAATTACTATACGTAGATTACTAATTTATTGCAAGATCAAGACACCATAGTGTTTTCTTAGAATCATTCATTCTCAATGTGCAGTCTCATTAACTGTCTTTGGTGATGATTTTTCTCATATAAGATGCTGTTCTCAAGACAGGGCAAGTTAATGGAGGGTCAACATGCAAGAGAATGTAAGAGGAGATAATATACAAAATAGTCAAGATATATGTAATGATCTGTTATTTATTCAAAAAGTTCAAATCTTGGAGCGAAGCAATATTTAATTTAACTTAAATATGTCTGACTATTATAAGAAAAAATTCATAGCAGACCTGAAGCCTGGATTCGCAGCCTTTAAGGTGTGCGTTACAGGAGTTGTCACCAACGTTAAAGTCAAGGAAAAATATATCCACTTTACAATAGACGATAGTACAGGTGTTTTGGATTGTCTTTTGTTCCGGTCTAGTGAAATAAAGAATGATATCATTGTGGGTTCTATTATATCTGCAATAGGAGAGTATGCAACAGATGAATATAGGGATGAGACAATGACCAGACTGAAGGTCTCCAAGTATTCCTTGATCACAGATATAAATGAAGAATTGCACAACTATCTGGCCACTTTTACAGAAAATATGATAGCCTCCAAGAAAGATCTAAATGAGAGAATAAAGCAAGAAGTCATAGAGGAAGAGGAGGGAAAAATCTCAGTTGAAAAAACTCAAAAAAGGATTCCTCTTTCAAAAGAAACCATTGGTTTAAGACTTAGAACATATATTTTTAAATGTCTTAAGAGCTGTGTTGTCAAGAATCAAATGGAAGAACAGCCATCAATCACTTTTACTGATATTCTCACATTTCAACCTCTTGTAGAATTCTGTCAGAAGGAGGGAGTAGATATTAGGGACTATCTTGAAAATTGTCTATTGAATTTGGAGATTATGGGAATAGTTACTGCTATCCTGGATCACTCTCAGGATGAAGTTGAAGGACCTAAGTATATCATAAATAGAAATCTAGTTGATAGAGTGGAAGATCTTGCATTAGATATTATCAAGAAAAAAGGAAGTGTTGGGATACATATAGACGACTTGTTCAAAGAACTGAATGAAATGTATAGTTTACAGGTGTTTATATTTTCGAAGGAATATATCTGGGAAATTTTGGATAGATTCTTTGAGAAGAATAAGATATATTTATCTAAGAAAAATGTGTTCCACTATGTAGAAAATTTGTAATAAGACCTTATTTGAATTATGTGTTAACCATTTCTCAATGCAAACCATGTTATTCAAATCCGTTATAGCCTTGTATACTTAAAAATTTAAATCAAAAATCAAAAATATAAAAGAAGATGATGCAAGATGACCTCATTAAACAAGTGGCCTCACCCCTTAGAGTCCAAGACGCCAAGGCCGAAAGCCAGCTCATGGAAAAAATTGCTCTTCTCCAAAGAGAATTCGCTGATATCGATGCTGATCACAATCAATGGATATCAAGAGAGGAACTTTACAGCTATCTTGACAGAAAGTCTGGAAAAGAATTTGACCGTGCCATAGCGAATGAAATCTTTGATCATATGGACAAGAACCAAGATAATCGTGTCACTATAAACGAGTTCATCAAAGTTTACATTGAAGCAGATGAAATCCTCAGGAAAAAGATTGAGACCGCTAAGATCAACAAGGAATACTACAGAAAGCAAGAAGAAGATTGTCTTAAGAAGGCCGAAGAAGCCAAGCTCAACGAAAGATACACTCCATATGGAATTACTCAAAATAGTATTGTCCATGTTGTAATAATTGAGGCCAAGTCCTTGAAGCCTGCTGGTTTCGTTGGAATCAGTCAATCTTATGTTGAAGCCTCTCTTGACAGACAACAAATCGCCAAGACCAAGGCCATCCCAGGAGCCGAGCCTATTTGGAACGAGAAATTTACCTTTGAAGTCGTAAATCCTGACAGCCAACTTAGGTTCGCTGTGTATGATCAGTCTAGAAGTGACTTCGATGGAGAAGTTATCGTACCCTTGAAGGAACTAAAAGACCAAAATATCCATGATGTTTGGCTGGATCTCTTTGAGAAAAATGGTTTTAAGGGAAAGGGTCAACTTCATGTTAAACTTCAATGGATCCACTCTAAGGTATAGTTTGTATGCTGAGTCGGTAACGCTTTAGGTTAAATATTATGCTATGGTTGCTCAAAAGTGGCGTGAAAATTACATTAAAGAAGAAGAGGAACTGGCTGAATATGACAGATATCTTAAAGCTCTCCATGAACCCTTCGCTGGTCTCAAGGCTATTTCTAAAGTTGAAGCTGAGACTAGAGCATTCCACGATGTTCAAGGCTTAAATGAACTTGACAAACAATTTGTTAATCTGATGAACAAAGCTGCCGCTGCAGTTGGTACTAATAATATTAACTTTCATAACAAGAATTAGCTAATGAAGCTAACCCAACTGAAAGTTTCTGGAAAAAGCTTGCCATATTTGCTTCCTTGATTGAAGTTGTTCTTGCTATTTTCATTATGTTTGCCAGACCTGCCTTTTTCGATGTATTAATCCTTAAAAGCAACTTAATCTGATAGGTCATGTTGCCAGTTATGCTCTTGCTTTACTTACAACACAATCTTTTCAAAGAACTCATCAGTGCCAGAATTGTCTCTTTCATTATACTTGGATCTGTTGTTATCCTTGACTTTACCTGGATCAGCATTTACTCAGGAGTAGCAAATTTATTGCTTATTGATAATTTAGTAGAATTGGAGTAGTGGAAAAGATGCTGCAGGAGAGAGCGGAACTAGAAGCTTTGTTGTCTTCCTTAGTTACATAAATGTTCTTGTCAAGGTAATATTGTTTAATCGGTTTAGTAATCTCCCTAGCTTGTCCTTGCTGCAATTTGTTACATGCTTAACATCCAATTGTATAAACAAAGAGGATCAGTTCCCAGAATTGTCATGAGTAAGAAACGAAAAAATTAAAGCTAAATTTTATAGGAGAAGTAGACAGATCCATTAGAGATACATCTATGGTATAAGAAAGCAATTTTCCTCTAGACTTGAGATATTTTAATTAGAGAATGAATATTTATTGCGTAAAAACAATATATAATAACATATCCTCTCTATCATCTTTTTGTACAAAGTTATTCACTAATATAGAATGAAATACAATTCTGTATCCAAATTAGCTGGGAAGGGTCAACGAGACAAAACTAAATTTTATTGCACAGCTAACAATTTTAAATTTTAAACAAGAACGACTTAATTAGCAGTTGCTATTTGAATATGAGAAGCAATCAACAAGATTCTTCACCCAAAGTAGTAGTGGTTCACTCAATCCTAACCTTTTAAGAGTACTGCAGAAAGAAAATCCGAATTAATCAAGCTTGAACTTCAAAAATATAGATTATTGAAAGCCAAAACATCAGCACTCAAGGGAGAACCTATTCCAGAAATTCAGACGGAGCACGAACAACCCAAATTCAATCCTCCTTTGAATAAAAACAGGATTTCTCTAGCTGAACTACTCAGTCCTCGTAAGTTGAATGTTTTGCATATTTAACTGTCAAAAGAAACTTATCAAAACCTTATGATGGTCAAGGATGATAAATTCAACAAAAGTATAGCAGAATCTCAAGCCCCAGCCAAAAAACCACAGACTGAAAATGTTGAATCCCTTGAAATTGAGAATAAGAATATTGCTGAAGCCTTGGCGCATTATGAGACTGTCAACTTTTCCAAGGGAATAAGTAACCCTCTAATCCCCTTCACCTAATCTATAGAACCCATGGAGATAAAAAGTCCCGATTTTAGACCTTCAACTTCTGAATCCTTCCTTTCTCCAACAGCTTCAATCAAAAAAGAACTTGAAGACAAAATTTCTACTACATCCTTTGATTCCAGGAGTAATTCCAAAAATGAAAAGAGACAGAATATAGCTACTAGAGGAAGAAGCCCTAGTATCCAATCTCAGAAGACTCCAATTCCAAAGAAAAATACTCCTGAAAAGAATGTTAGAAAATCGATAACACGCCAAACTCCTCAGAAAAACCAATTGCTTCAAAGTAACTCCAGGTTTGACTTCAGCACACCCGCAAGTATCATGATTGATGATGGATCAATTGATGGTATACTCCTAACCTGATGAAATAATTGGTAGGAATTGATGACAGAGTAAAGAGAAGTGAAACTAGAGTTTCAAGAGGCTCCCCTTTTATTAGGACTGATGACTTGTTGGAAGACATAAAGAAACAATTATCAAATCAAAAGAAGAGTCCATCGGCTCCAGGTTCTCCAAATAGATCCTGTAGCACAGGGGCTAGAAGACTTTTCAATCAAAATTCAGTCAATAAAAGATCCACTCCAGATCTAAGCAAGAAAGCTATGAATCTATCTGCTACAAGGGATTCAGGATCCAAATTCTATCCTAGAAAGACTCTTGATCCTAAAACCTCTTCGAATGCAAATTTGTCTAATTCAAAGAAAATAGATGCAGACCTTACTGAAGAGGTGAACAAATGGAAACAATTTGGAAAGATGATGGCTGAGTCTTATGAGGACCTGAATAAAAAGTTTATAAATTATAACAAGGAAAGAGAAAAAGATAAGAAAGTGATAGCAGCATTGAAAGAGCAAGTATTTTTTAATTTTTCCATTACTGAACACTTAGGTGAACACCTTAAAGCAACTCTTGAAAATGTCTCAAGATGAAACTTTGAAAACCCGTGACTTTTTCACTACAAAGGCTGATACAAATACAAAGGACTCAGCACGTACATTGTATACAGACAGAGATAGGGATCAATACTTAAGAGAAGAAATTGAGTTCCTCAGGAATGAAAATGAAGCTTTGAAAAAAGCAGCTAGCGAAACAGAAAAATATAAGGAAGAAGCTGAATATTACAGAAAATTATCCGAAGCCAAGTTTAAGGAATGCTCTGCCTTGGCTGAGGAGATCATCTGTCTCAGAACAGAACTCGACAGATCACATTCCAATTACTTAAGAATACAGAGGGAACAACTTTCACAACTCTCGGGCAGTAAGCCAAATTCTAGTCAGGTTCTCAAGCCTAGACAGAATCAGGAGAATACTCCAGAAAGAGATATTCCTTCGACAAAAATTCTTAGGAAATCTATCACAGATATGTCAGGATATTCAAATGCTGAGGAAGTTGATGATGTACCACCTTCTCCTATAAAAATGAGTATAATGCCAACTAAGGAGGAGAGAAAAGGCCTGAGATAAAGGAGAAAGTTCAGGAGGAGTTTTGAAATTTGAATTTGTTGTAATTCATTTTTGTAAATTGGGAAAGGATTGTATATTCAAATCACTTTTAAATCTTGAATTGTCGTTAGTTTATAAATTTAAATGTCACAAAAGGATCCCAGATATAACATGTACGATCCCCAACAGGTTTTAATGCAACAAAAACAATTTGCTGAACAACATGGCATCAGCCTCTCACCATATCCTAAGAGAATAATTACTCCAGAAGAGTCTGCTGAAAAAAATGTTAATCGCCTGCCCACTGGTTACGAAAACTATGTCGAGGACTTAAAAAAGGCTGTTGAAGAACCCCAAGAGAAAGAGCTCTTAATTATGACTATTGAAATCGGCGATGGTAAGAAAGACACTCTTCGTGTTTTTGAGAATGATGACCCTAATGAATTGGCAAAAGCATTCTGCCAGAAACATGGTTTGAATCCTAATATAATTTATCCTCTTGCTCAAAACATCTATAACAACATGGAGCAAGTTCTTCAAGAGCGTCTTGATGCCTTAAACTATGGTGTGAACGAATATAATGAAAATAAAAGTATTCAAGATGATGCCCAGAAATTCCCAGAACAACAAACTGGGGCTTTCAACGCTGATCATTTGCATGACTCTACTAGTCAACAAGAACTCCCTCTTGGTGCAAGAGAAAATGACCAGAAATATACTTTTGAAACTGCTGACTCCAAGACCAATGACTATCCCTACCAAGGCAATAGTCCTAATGAAAATCAGTCACAAGAACATGGAAAAGAGAATGTTCCTTATGCCTTCCCTCAGCAAAACGGGAGCCACTTCACCCTGAATAATGAGAATGAATCTAGACGATATAGCACATCTAAGAAAGGAAACGTTTCTCCCAATAAATTGAATGTCTCCCACAGAAAAACCCCTGATAGGATGGATAGAAGACATAATTCTGACTATCCTTCAGACCAACAAATCAAGAAATCTATATACTACCCTGAACATTTTCAAACAGGTACTTATACAATCCCCCTTTTATAATTCCCTTATAGAAGAAGAATATATTGACCATCTCATTGAAAATCAGCTCTCAGGAAACACTAAGCAAAGCGGCCCTAACACTGAGCTTACCTTTGTCCCTCAAATCAACCCTAACAGCAAGCTGATCCTTGAAAGCAAGTATCAGAACAATAGAATAAGTGTCTATGACAGACTCCACAATCATGCTAAGCTCAAACTCCAAAAGAGCAAACAGAACCTTAGCCCTAGAAAGTCTGCTACTAACAATACAACCCAACATCATATATCCTCACAAAGCAGTAGTGGTAAGATTATGATTTATCATTCCTGATTTCAAGAAATAAATTATGGATCTTTATTGTATCATAAAGGACTAAAGAGAAAGGAAGAAATGAACAAGATCTTGACTGATAAGAGAAAGGAAATGATTGAAAAGCAAGAAAAGGAATGTACTTTCCACCCTAACATCAACCCCATTTCTAACGAAATCATGAATGTAAAATCTTCATTAAAGTGGACTAAAAAAATAGAATAAACCCAGATATGAGCCTACTGAGGAAGCACTCATCAAGAATGGAAAGGCCCTAAAGGATAAAATTGAAAGAGCTAGAAGCCTGAAAAAGATTCAAGAAATCGAGGAGTGCACCTTCAAACCCACAATCAATAGCATCAGCGAGAGAATCATTCAAGAAAAGGAAAAGATGATTCCAGCTATTGGCAAGAATAGATTCTTAAGACTCTATCATGACTCAAAAGTCAGACAGGCCCAGCAAGAAGTGAGATCAAGAGCCTACCATGACGAATGCACTTTCACTCCTGCAATTACTAACTACCACAGCAGCTCAATTGAACAAACCACCTTTGAACAGAGAATTCAGAAGTTCAAGGAAAAGCAGGCCAAGATAGAACAGTAAATACCAGCGAAATATGTCTAAATATAACTAGAATGAGAGAAGAAAAATACATGTCAGAGCTCATTGACCCTGAAACTGGCAGACCATTCTTCCATCCCCAAGTTGGAAGACCCCCTAGAACGAATGTACAAATTCAATGAATTATTTAATATCTTTAGAGAAATACTGGAGGGCAGTCCATTGGAGAATACCTTTACAATCAAAGACTCGAAATTGAAAATAGACAAAGAAGTTTATATGAGAAGGAGCTCAGAACCCAAGAGGCTAATATGGCTAGATCCAATGAGAAATCACATCAAATTATTGAGAATATCAAGAGGAAAAAACTGTGTGAGATCTTCAAGTTACTAGACTCTGATGGAGATGGTTATATTTCCTCAACAAAGATTGATATTGCCTCTGTTGGAACTGACATTCTTGAGGCCTTTGCCCCACTTCTTTGTGAAATGGAGGAATTAAATCAAACCCTTAGCCTTCAAGAATTTATTGAAGCAGCTGAAAAACTTTTGAAAGTAAATAACAAATATTTTCAGTTGATTTTTTAGACTCTTACTGTCGCTGAAAGAGATAAATTGCTTCTTGGAAAGAGGGAACATGAACATAGCCTACAAGCTCAGGGTTATACATTCCATGTACAACAGTTAGAATCATCTTTTTATTTTATAGCCTGAAATTAACAAAAGATCCGCAAAGATTGCTGAAAGTATAAGACCTTATGGCAATTTTGATGCTTTGTACGAAATATATATTGGTGAAAAAAAGGTAACATGATTTAAAAGTTAGGCTTAGAATTATCTTAGGCTACAGAAGAAAGACTGCAAATGGAAAAGGCAAGAAGAGAGGAAGAAGAACTAAGGGAATGTAGTTTCAAGCCAGTGCTCATCAGCCAACAATCAGTCCCTATGATGTCAATGAATAATGGAGATTACTATGCCAATAACCTCTACTAAGGGAAGAATATTCCTTTAGCAACTGTCTAATTGTAGTAATTAAATAAGTGAGAGTATTGTAACAATCTTGATCCCTTTTTGTTCTGTAAATTGTGCATATGCAGCTAATTTTCTTCCTTCAAGATAAACAAATTGCATTACACATCTACACTTTTCTTGAACAAAATTGTCCTAGCGAAATGCCTATATACTCCAAAGTCTCCTTCCTGTGCCTTTATATCTACTTTCCAAAACACCACCAGATACAGCCATTTAGAAAAAAACTCCTTCTATTTTCTTGATCAGATCTCGAGAAAATCTTAGCTTATTTTCTTAGAGAAATTCTCATTTTCAAACTGTAGAATTATAGAAGTCTTTTTCGTCTTATCATATTCTAAAGACACTATTTTTGAGGATTCATTCTAGTCGTATTATCTATTGAAAGCTAATCAGGCTAATTTTAATAAGCCCAATCCAAGCTTATCATATACATCAATCTTTGGATCCTGTGAAAGTTAATCAAGGTGATATTGTTGAGCTTTGCTGGCAATTTTGGGAAATCTTATTTTGATTTGATTGTGTATTGAAAATCTTCTCGAAGATTTTAACTAAACTACTATACAAATATTTATAATTATGCGGAAGTCAAACAGGTCATAACTAGCTTGAAATTTTTTACACTTGAATCCCTATAGATGGCTGATGTGGAGTTGATTGATTTTTCATAGAAATGTTCTTAAAACCTCAAATAGTGTGCATGAATTTTCAATAATTTGTTAATACCTTCGAGAATAAGTTTAACTATTATTACATTATTTTAATAATTCAACTCTTATTTTTTTAGTTTCAAGTTCGACAACATATAAACTGATTATAGAATGAAGAGGATCTTGTGCATGTCTTTGATTATTTCCCTTTGTGACATCTGCCTTTCTCAAACTACTTCTGAGGACCCTGACAAGCAAAACTGGAGCAAGGCTCAGACTTGGGTTTACGGTATCCTAACAGCTCTGGGGACCTCTTCAACGGGATTTATAATGTCAATGCTTTTTTTACCTCTTATGAAATGGAAATGGGTAACCCAAAACCGACTTAGTGCGATCATAAACGTAATGATCGCCTTTTCTATGGGTTCTGCTATAGGTGACACCTTCTTCCAGATTATGCCAACAGTCTATATTCATGACCCTCTGTCTGGAGAAAAGCCACCTGATAGAAATATTGTCAGTGTTATTATTATAAGCAGCTTTATAGTTTTTGTTCTTATTGATAGAGTCTTTTCTGCTATGGAAGATGCTAAAAATGGACATCACTCTCATGGTCAAGTAATTTTACCCAATCGTGATCCTCAGCAGCCTCAGGAGCAATCTGCAAATTCTGGAACTGTCGTAGCTGAAGTTGAGATAGAAGAAAAGAAAGACCAAATTGACAATAAAAATGAAAAGTGTTTTGACTTTTATTGTGGAATTAAAGGGAGAAAGCGAATAGGGATTATGATCCTTCTCTCAGACCTCTTCCATAACATTACCGATGGTCTAGCTATTGGATCTGCCTTTGCTTCAAGGAAAAGACACTTGGCGATCAGCACTCTTTTGGCAGTCTTTGCTCATGAAATTCCTCAAGAGATTAGTGATATGGGAATTTTGGTTCATGCAAACTTTCCCCCAAAACAGGCAATTGTCTGTAATGGTATGATCAATTGTTCTGCACTAATTGGTGCCGTTATTGGGTTGGCTGTTGGAAATCTGAGTGAAATAGCTAATGCCTATTTGTTCTCCTTTGTAGGCGGTAACTTCATCTATATTTCAGCTGTCCAACTCATGCCTGTGGTCTTAGAAGAAAAGAGAAATGGCGTAGCCTTTGGAATGCTGTTTTCTTTTATTGGCTCTGCTGCTATTCAATATGCCTTGACTGGTCTCCAGTGATCTATTTTGCTTATTTGTCAGTATGCCTGTCTTCGTTGTTTACGACACTCTCTTACTAGTCATGTATATATGCCTCTCTAAGAAGGAACAAGTATACGTATCAAAGGATACTCAGTAGTTAAATTTTGGATAAGAAGACTTATATCAAATGATGCTTATAAGATAATATTGAGGAGTCAACTGCAATATTTTTCATATTTTTTAGGAAGTTAGTCAAAGAGAGAGCACAGGTAACACATGTTAGCATGGCACTTTCTCTTTGAGCCATTTTATAACATATCATCACTGCGCATATTGTAGATGGGATCTGAGGGAATCTATGGGAATCTCCTCAAGCATAACTGTATCGAGGCAATTTGATTATGCTTCCAAAAAATCATTAAACAGTTCCAAATGTATACTTTAACTTTCATAGAAGCTGTAGCCCTAATCAGTTGTTCTATTTAGTATCCTGCCACTTAAGAATTTAAGTTAAGGAATCATGATATGATGAATCTTAAAAAATAATCTGGTATCATGATTCAATTGCTCACAAGCCATATTCTTTCATTAATAGAAATTCATTTTTCTTATTTAAACAACTATCAGAAAACCATGAAGATCTTAGAAACCAAAGCTGACCTTTAGAAAATTTAAAGAAGTCACACATTAATTCAATCACAACCATGTAGCTATATGGTCGTATACTCTACAATAACGTAGTAATACCTTCAAAAATACAACAACTTTAGAAGAGTTTTGGTTTTTAGATTCTCAGTGCTATAATTTCAGGTCATACAGCCTTATTGAAATTATTCTCAGCACTTGTTTGGCTTTTAGTTTTCATTTCATCAATGTCATCCAGGGTTTTATCTTTATTTTTATATTCTAGAATGCTATTACATTGCTTTCGAATAGCTTGATCTCTTGTGATAGGATTTTCAATATCATAATCTGAGAAGAACTGGTGTCTAATAGTGTCATAATCCTGTGCAACTTGTTTATTTTTTCTATATCCACAGCAGAGACATGATGGGCAGACATTAAAGATTACCATACTAGGTAGTGCGAAGAGCACAAAGAACCAGAATGCTAACAACATCTCTCCATTTCTCCAAAAAGGAATTGAGAAGAAAGCAAAGGCATTTCCCATTGCATACCAAAAGGTAATACTTTCAAGCAGTAAAATCATACTATTTTGTATATCACTCCCTAAATATGGAGGTAGTTGTGCTCTTCGAAGGAATATATACTTATCGATCCAATATTTTAGCACCAAAAAGAAGATACTTATTGGCAGAGCTAAAGGAAATATTGGAGTAAAAAATGCTGTCATGTACATCATTGACAGAAGCCTTCCATAGCGAATTTCCATAGCCATATTATCCCCTTCAAATAGTTTGTTTGCTTCTTCTTGTGTTAGGTTGCTTCCTTGCATTTTCTTAGCCCTATACTGCAGGTACAACTTAGATATATATCCTGGACTAAGATAGGTTAAAGCAAGATTTTTAAGTCCTTTAAAGATAAACACATCATCCAAAATGTTAATAACTCCTGATGGCCCATAGACAGTTTCCATCAAGCTAAACGACTC
>Ga0065720_1019800_pt1 | contig 19994 bp, 13 predicted proteins | sample Thericmetagenome_FD_59107 | JGI IMG/M metagenome (GOLD analysis project Ga0065720, IMG submission 59107) | Thermophilic microbial communities from the Joint Bioenergy Institute, California, USA of rice/straw/compost enrichment - eDNA_2 v2... | ecosystem: Engineered > Solid waste > Grass >...
CACTCTATAGGCCTTATTAATTGGTTTGTGTATGGAATGCTGAACTTTAGAGGACTTTCCACCCCTGCACATGATGTGAATAGTGCCATTAAGAAGGGAAAAGCTAAGATAGAGGAGCGCCTCTTAGAGAAGAGCTCAGAGGAGTCTCCACAGTTTGGTGTTAGACAATTTCCACTAACACAGCCTAATGTTTCAATTGGAAATAATGAGAGCAGTCTTGTTGCGGAACTTGTGCGTGCTCATTCTGAAATCGGAATCTAGATCTGCTTTCTTATTGTTATAATTCAATAATTTGTTAGAAGTCAGGGTCCTGATGAAGGGCCCTTTAGTTATAAAAATGGTTTTAATATCTTTATATAAGTTGTACTCATAAATAGATGAGGCTTTTAGTTGTATATTTATAAGAAAGAAAGTTATAGTAAGAGAGTATATTTCCCAAGTAAAGATCTGATTTACAATATCAAACCATTAAACAGGTTGTTATTTAGTTTCAATAAATCTTAGGCGGATTGGCCCTTTAATTTTATCAGGATCAAGCTCTTTGTCTCTTTGCGTGATTCTAAGTTCTCCTCCCTTGGCCATTATTCTAGCTGTACTTCGAACATTTTCCATTTTTTCTCTCCAGTTATCAGGATAAAGCTTTCTGGCAACTTCAGAAGGACAAATACTCTTTCCTGGTCCTCTTTTCTTTAGTAGAGTGAGAATACAATTTTTAATTTCTAGTTCTTCAGCTGAAAAGTTCATATTTTTTTGCAATAAATTTATTTGAGGAATTTGCTAAGAAAAAAATTTTTCTTGCACTCTAAAAATTCAGCAAGGTTTCCAATCTTCTTGGGTTTTACAAAATTTCAATTTTCCTGCTGTAGAATAGTCATTGCTCCTGATGAAATAGCGTATGTAATCCTCAAACCCAGAAATGCTCAATATAGAAAGATCAGCTCGTAGGTCTTTAGCAAGGACTTCTTTTTCCCGAAATGAAGGGTGTCATTAAGAGTATTGGGTTTCGCTAGTCTAGAATCTGTTAAATCCAGTAAGATGATCTGATCTGTGAATAAATTATCTCTGTTACCTATTCGAAATAAAACTGAAATAAATTGAATATGGAGAGTCCAAGAGATCAACTTGAGAACGACTCGAAACGTCAAGACTTCGGTGCCGCTTTGTTAAAGGGTATTGGTCGCGCTGGCAGTCGTAAGGAAACCGTTAAGGACAGTTCAGGCGAATCACGCCAAGTTCAAAAAGACAAGGATGGAAATTATTATGTTATTGAGCGTAAGCACATTAAATTAGTCATCTCATTCCATAGAGGTCGATCTCAGTGACACTGCTTCTGACTTTGATGCTCCTGATGACTTTGCTGATGTCAGTGATATAGATGAGCTCAAAGCAAGCGAAGCTGATTTGAATGATCTCGATAAACTCATCGAGCAGACCAAGCCAGGCAGCCAACGTATCAACTCGCATAGTTCTTTTGATAATTGAATAGCCGAAAGCAAGAAAACTGGACCTTTTGACAAGAAACCTGAAACCAAGGCTGTCCAAAGAGATACTGTTATAGATGACTTCATTAGAAATTTCCTGGTTAAGCATCAAATGAAGAGAACCTTAGAGGCATTCCAGGTATAACATGCCATTATTTTTCTAATTCGGCTAGCAAGAATGGTATGAGCTTTGCCACAAGGGAAAATTCTCTGCTAATGACTTGGGAAATGTCCCTGATGTATACATAAAGAATGAGAAACTCGAAGAAAAGGTCGAAGCTCTCACCGCAGAATTGAATATTGCTAAGATAACTGCCGAAAAGGCCAAGTACTTATAAATTTAGAAAGTTCTCATTTTTTAGGGCAACTTGGGATAAACTTAGAAAAGAAAGAGACTTCCATAAGATGCACCACTCCAGAGTCCAGCAAGAAAAGAACAAATTGAACCACGATATCGAGAAACTTAAGAACCTCCACAAGGAATACGAAGAGAAATACCAAGACCTCAGCAATAAATACGAAGCTGCCATGAAGGAGAAAATGCTCCTTAAGCTCGAGAGAGATAGATTACTTGCTAAGAGCGAATCCCTCCAGAAAACTGTTGACAACCTTGAGGAGAAACTCACTAAGGAAGCTATTGATAAATCCCACGAGAAGGGTGCCAATACTAGCAAAGAAGTCAAAGCAAAGACCAAGACTGGAGCTGTATCTACCAAGGCAAAGTGGACTGCATTCCCTCCTGAGGATAGAATCAATCCTTTCATGAACTTGACTATGGAAAGCTATAACACTAAAGGAGTCACTCTTAATAAGGCCTTCAGAAAGGCCCACATGATGGCCATCAGTTGTATCGCCATGCACCCCAAGAAGTCCATTATTGCTACTGGTAGTGATGATTTGACCTGGAAAATCTGGACCATCCCCAATGGAGAACTCATTATGTCCGGAGAAGGCCATAAAGACTGGATTTCAGGCATAGACTTCCACCCCAAGGGTACCCACTTGGCTACTTGTTCCGGTGACTCCACAATCAAAGTCTGGGATTTCGTCCATGCTAGTTGCGTTCATACATTCAAGGACCATATCCAGCCTGTCTGGTCCGTTGCCTTCAATGATACTGGTGACTTCCTGGTCTCTGCCTCAATGGACCACTCCTGCAAGTTGTTCGATCTGGGAGTCGGAAAGCATAGATCTACTTTCAGAGGACATGTGGACTCTGTAAATAAGGTTTCTTTCATTCCCTATTCCAATCTTTTCGCCACTGCCAGTGCCGATAAGACTGTCTCTCTATGGGATATGAGAACTGGACTCTGCACACAGACATTCTACGGTCACTTGAATGCCGTTAATCATGTTGCTACTTCATTAAGAGTAAAAAGTCTTATAAATTTTCTAAAAATGTTAGGGAGATCTGATTGGTTCTTGTGATTCTGATGGTGTTGTGAAGGTCTGGGATACTAGAATGGTCAAGGAAAGGTAAAGAATATATTGGCTAGGGTAATATTTTAGAATACAAATTGATACAGGAAACTATGCCGCTAATGGTATTGCCTTCGATAAAGCTGGATCCGTTATTGCTGTGGCCTGCGATGACGGATTTGTTAAATTGTTCACTGAAGCTAATGGAAAACTAGAGGCTAACCTTAAGGGACATGAAGACTGTGTCCAGGATGTTGCCTTCGATCATAATTCAAAAATGCTTGTGAGTGTGGGCTCTGATGCTTCATTTATTGTCTGGCAATAAGTTGTGTTCTGATAATTAGAATGCGGCTTATTTATTCCTGATATCTTATATCCCTCATTCACTTCGTCCAATTTTCATTTTGTAGTATTCAATTTGCAAATGTCCTCTATATAAAATTACCCTAATAATTACCCTAAAATTTCCAAAGACTCCATTTTCAATGCCCAAAATGCTAATAATAAAATAAAAAGAGATGCATAAGGTCATTCATAAGAAATTCCATAAATAAATTCATACTATATCTTCACATTTATTACTTAGACGCCTTTAGCCTAGAAGACGTCAAGGTTGTAGTATACTCACTCATCCCACTCATAAGCAGGTTAGCTTTTTCACTCTCCAGCCCTACCTGATCCTTCAACAAACTATCTCTTTGACTCAATATATAATTCATATTCTCATCTTGATGCTTCTCGAGCCGTTTAAGCTCGTTCATATAGCTGAAAAGATCAAAGCCCCTCGTGGTTTTCCTCACAGGAGAATGAAGATTTGTCAAGGAGGTCTTATTAGAGCTTAATTCAATCTTCTTATAGTCCTTTATGGCCCCAAGAGGATCTGCCTGATAGTCCATAGAACTTCTTTTCGAGTGCAGCCCAACCATACTGGCATTCCTGCTTATCGTGGTACTGGGTACATTACTACTTGTCACATTACTTGAAGGTCTAAAGGTAATTTTGCCTGAATAGGCTGATTCTGCCCTTTTATGTGTAAGAGCCCCCTCCTTCTTTCTTTCTGTCTGAGTATTCATAATCGAAAACAGTTCCTGCATGGACTTCCTTGGCTGGTGACCCAGGCTTTGGGAAAAGTCTTTAACCTGACTGACCCTGGCTTCTTGAAGGGATTTATGAGTCTGAAGGATGTCTTGCTTTTCCCTTTCAAGACTACTTTCTCTGTGTCTGATGTGCTCAGCATATTGATCTAGCTCGAATTTAATAGCCCTCAGCTTTTCATTTTCAAGGTCCTTTTCATGCTGCATCTGGTTGACAAGTTCAGCGTTCTCCTTGGCCATTCTGTTGAGCTCGAGGACCTCTTTCTTTTCTTTCTCAACATATTTAAGCTCTCTATCGAGAATTTCCATTTTCTCCTCGATCTGATTGGCCTTACGGAGGGTATCTCTTTCTTTTTCTTGTATTTCCTTTATTTTTATATTCATTTCCTGCTGTTGGATCAGCAACAATCTTCGAATTTCCTCAACCTCTTCCTGTCTTTCTTTGAGCTCCTTCTCTCCCTTTTGAAGAATATCCTCAATACCCTTTCTCTTCTCCTCAAACAGCTTCATCTTTAGCTCCACTTCGTTATTTTTTTCCTTCAATTCTCTCAATAGCTCGATCTTATCCTTTTCAAATTTGAGCTTCTCCTCCTGCAGAGCCTTCTTCTCCTTCTCAATTTCTTTCCTCTTCATCTCCTCGAAATTATTCATCGATTCCTGCAAAGCAGTCAATCTGGCATATTCTGACTTAATCCAAGACCTCTCCTTCTCCAAGGTCTTCTCCATCTCCGCCTCTTTCTCCTCAATCTGAGCCTTAGCCTTCTCCAATCTGCTCTTTTCTCCTGCAAGCATCTGTTTCTCATGTTGTATCCACATCTCCTTTTCTCTCAATTCCTTCTCCTTTTCCAGTAGTTGGACCTCTTTAGTCCTCTCATCCAGAATCTTCCCTGATTCCAATTTGTCCGAAAGTACCATGATCTTAGTTGAGCTCATTCTAATCTCATCTGCTAAACTGTTTAGCTTTGCCTGAGACTCAAATTGTTGTTTTATAGTCTTATATTGCTCCTCGTAGACATGCTTTTGTCTCTCCATTTCGTATTTATGAACTTTTTCCTTACTCTCCATTTCGATCCTGAACAGTTCTTTCATTCTTGCCCTCTCTTGTTCAAGAAGATTGTTCATACTTTCTTTAAACTCATCCTTTTCCTTCTTCATGAGCTCTGATTCCCTCTTAAGATAGTCCTCCATTTGCTTTCTTTCCTGCTCTATGGCGTTCTTAAGAGCCTGATGTCTCTGTTCATAGTACTCTTCCATTTCCTTAATCCTTTTCTTATACATTTCTTCAGTTTCCCTGAGATAGTTCTTCACAAACTGATCATTAGGGTTGGGGAACATGAACTGCAGCTGCTTCTCCATATTGGGAGTCAGCATGGTACTGATATTCTTTTCTTCCTTGAGAGTTTGGTGCAGAGGGGTCCCTAAAGGGGATATATCAAGTTTATTGACTCCAGTTTTCTGGGTCACCGGCATTGCAGCAAACTTGTCAAGTTGTTTATCCAAGCTCGTGTCCCTTGCAGAGACTTGGGGGTCCTGGCCTTCTCTAAAGGTACTTTGTGCTAATCCTTTATTCTCTTCTGCAGGTCCTGACTTTTTAGAAGTATCTGGATTGGATTCTCCTCCTTCATTAAAAGTTTCTAGCCTTAACATGGTTTTCTTTGGAGGAAGTCCTCCTTTAGACTCTGTTTTGACAGGATCCTCGCGTGGGCTCTCCTCAATGCTTGTCTTTATAGGTTTGAACTCATTAGAAGGAGGAATATTCTGTATAGCTCCAGGGGAGGTTGTTGGTCTCTCGGTCTGAACTCGTCCTCTTCTCCTGCTATTTTTCATATCTATTTCTCCGAAATCTTCTATAAAGGTTTGTGGCTTAGGATCTGAAGTAACAGGTCGCCTATCCCTGACGGGTGTTGGCCTCTTGCTTGAGCTGGATCTTACTGTGGGGTCGTACCCGGCAAATATATCTTCGTCTGAGTTATCGCTTACTACTATGTTTACAGCGGACTTCGATCCCGGCATATTTGGTTCTAATTTTCGATTGGCACTGTTTGGGGGAGTTGTATCAGTTTGGAAGCCCCTGAGCTGGGACTTGTCTTCACTTTTTGTGGTTCCATAGGAAGATTGGCCCAAAGCCTCGTTTAAAATTTCCTCAAATTGTTCGAATGATTCTGACAGGTTATTTAGAGAATAAATATGGGTACTCTTATCGTCTAGTTTGGAGGCTTCTTCTTGCTTTTTCTTATTCTGAGCTAGACTGACTGTTGTTTTGACTACTGTAGGTTTTCCTGAGTTATTTTGGTTGAATTCCTTTTCTAATTCTTTGTTTTGCTTGACTGTGGATAGGAGTTGTTTCTGGTCTGACTCTGTCGTTCTATATGACGTCCTATTCAGATTATATGAGGCTAAAACAAAGAAAACTGTTTTCCTTGAGCATCTTTGTTAGATGTTATGAAATTATTAAGGATACTTTCACCTAGAGAATAATGAAAGAAAGGAAAATTAGTACCTAAGGGGTTGTTAAAGCTTGAGGATCCGCCCCACATAAGAAACTTTTCGATAAAATTTATTTAAATGCACGGTTTTTTTGCGAATTTAGCACATTATATCTCATTTTCCCTCCCTTTGAACACCTCCTCTGCACTACAGAATGATTTTCAGGATTTCTTCAGATGATCTTGACATAGATAGGGAGAATGATTTCATTTAAGGAATTTTTCTTAACAGGAATATTGAACTGAAAAAAAATATAATCCAAACAATGAGTCGATGTTTTGGCTAAAAACTTGAAATCAGCACTGAATTGCTTCTTCTTGTGGCTTCTCGAGATTATAACCAAAAATAACGCCAACAATAATAAGTATTTTGGGCAATAAATTTTACGTTATTATTTTGAAGGAGAAAAACCAAGAACTTGCATGTCAAAAGCATTAGCCAAGATCTTAAACAAGAAAAAGTTTTTTCTAAATGTCCTCTCCCAGATGAATACCATTGGAGAGGGCGAAGAAGTCCTTGAAAAATACTTTGTACACTAATATTATGATTTTTTCTCATTTTTCTAGGAATCAGTTGTCTCAATTCTCAAGAACCCTTCCAGCAAGAGAACAACAGACGAAATCTATTTTCTACAAAAGGCCACTACCCATTTCGATTTCTTCAAAAAGTATCGTGAGAAAAAACGATATTTAGATCTAAATATACACCACCGATGCTGCAGAAACTTCACCTACGAGTACCACCCCAAGGGCACTGTGATATTCAAAGAAGGTAACGTGTTTTACAATTTGGCTAATTTCCAGGTGACCCTGGAGACAAAATGTATTTTATTCTTAAAGGCAGACTCAACGCGTATGTGAATAAGCCTCCTGAGGAGTTACGTAAACAAAGAGCACAAAGAGCAGCACAAAGGAAACTTGTGAGCAGAGAGAATAGCGAACCACAGAATTCTAAGTCTGAGATATCAACACATCTAGTTATGAATGGGGCGGGGCTCACCACTGAAGTTCAATTTCCTGACCGATTAGATACAAAGAGTGGAGAGGAAAGCAGAACTTTGTATAGTGTTTTGGATGTAGTAGATTATGACGAGAACTCTAAGGGACTTGACTTGAGTGAGTTTCCTGAAGTGTCCAAGTTTATTGTTGATGGGATATTTATTTTGAAGTATATGGGAACTATGGAGGCGACCCAGGCCTTTGGAGAAGTTGCCTTATTGAGGAATAAGCCCCGGTCTGCAACTGTAATAGCTATTGAGGATTGTCATCTGGCAGTTTTAGATAAACAGAATTTTGAGGAGATACTGATGAAGGCTGAAAAGGAGAAAATAGACCAGAATTTAGAGTTCTTTAACAATGCGTTAGGAGTCTCGATTAATCGAGAAGCGGTATCTAGATTGGCGCATATCTTTGAGAAGAGGAGTGTTCCTTTAGAAGGAACAATCTTCAAGGAGGGAGATGATGTTGAAACTCTTATGATAATTAAGAAGGGAGAAGTTATGGTAGCATTTCACAAATAAATTTCTGATCTTTTTAGCTGTATAAAGATATAGAAATCCCAAGGAAAGAAGTTGCTCCTGCTGGAAATATTAATGAGGTTATACATGATTTTGATAACCAGGCGGTTATCCCTGAGACCAGAAAACCTAAGAACTATACAATGAGATATCCTGTAATACTTTCTTTGTTATGAATAATCAACGTATTAGGTTCAATTATTACCTGCAGGAACTCTCTTAGGAGAAGAAATGCTTCTTGGCCTTGAGAAAAGACTATTCACAGCAGTGGCACATTCAGAAAAAGTTGTCTTGTTCTACACAACTAGAGAGAAGTTCATGATATTTTTGAATGGACTTCCAGAAAAGGACTTCAAAATTCCTATCATCCAGCAGTGTAAGCAAAGGTACAATAGCCGTGCAGAAAGACTAAAATCAAGTCACAATTCGGTTAAGAGCATAGCCAAAATCACTCATGAACTAACCAAGCCTCAAATCAAGTTAACCCACTACATTTCTCGTGTCTCGAGTAACAAAATAGACCAAATTACAGAAAAAATTCAGGCTAAAATAGACGCTAAGCAACAACAAATGATGCTTGTAAATGGAACCTTACCTTCCCAAGAGAGCCCCAAGAAGCAACACGTAATCACTTCGAGGAAGAGAATTTCTGTGAGAAATGAAGATCCAAGGAAGGATACTCTTGCAGACTCCTTCACTAATATTCAGTACATAGTCGAGCAGAACAGCCAGCTTGCAGAAAATGCCATTCCATATGTCGAGCCCGAAGAAACTGTCTACCAAGCTTTCGGGTTCATGCAAAAGCAAAAGAAACTCAAGAGATCATCTTCAGTGGAAATTAGAGAAAGGACCCAGCTCAGACTCAGAATGGAGAAACAGATGGAAAAGACCCCTCCTCCAAACAAGTCCATGATCTATGGAGATAGCTATGGGTCTAAGGTCCTCAAAATGCTGAGTTTTGCCAAGCGATATCACACGGAGATGAGGAGGAGCAATACTCCCCTCGAAAGACCTACTACCAAAGAAACAACCGAAGCAAGATTTGAGACCCGCGCAGGGGACAAAGGCGACTTACAGACTAAAGAGTCTAATAAAACCTTTGAAGCATATCAATTTGTGGCAAATCAAGATCCTAATAAGGTTCCTGTTAAAGGATTCTTTACGTTCAGTGATCAAATTAAGATGATAAGCAGATCTCGCAGCCAGCCTTTATTAACTCGGAAACTCTCCAGAAGCTCTTCAACAAGAATTGATGGCGGTGATTCAACCCGACATGGAGGGGATAGGGATAAGAACAGCTTTTTAACTTCCTATCTGGGAGCACCTCTGAGTGTCAGGTCCATCAGTAGAGAAAAGACTCCTGAAATGAGCAGGGAATCTCTTATTAGGCCTCTTTCAGGAACTACAAAACCTGAACCTACCAGGGTAGAACCTACTGAGTTTATTCCTATCAAGGAAAAAGATAAGGAGGAGGATCTCAATGACACTAAGTCAAAAGTACCCGAGACTCAGGATGTTGAACCTGAAGCCCCACAAGAGAGTAGCTTAGACTATCATGTCACAAAAATCAAGAGAACAAGAACCAATTACTCCGCAGACCAATTAAAGGTAGATCTCATAGCTAAGTCCTCTTCAGAGTCGTTTTTCCCTGCCCAACAGCCTAAGAAGTCTGATTCAGTTGCTCTATTAAAGATGAAAGAAGCCATTCTGGGCCCAGAAAGGAAGATACAGACTTATTTAGGTCCAATAATTCGAACTGCTAATCTAATGGAGAGAAAGTCTGTTCAAGATCTTTTTGGAACGATTAGTGAGAAGGCTTTTAGTGAGAGCCATTTCGAATCTTTCGATAGGGAGTCTGTATTGGTTAAGAAAGTGATTTTTGGTAATGTTGTGGGAGCTGGAGAGAAGACTCTAAAGAAATCAAAGCATAATCTATTTAGATTCAAGACTAAGACTCCTGTATTTGTTAGTGTTCCAGTTACTAATCCACAATTTTTGGCTCATACAAGAACAAGATCAGCCTCGACTGGCAGGCTCCTGCTTAAATAATCTATTGTTTATGACATTTTTGTATAATCATTTTGATGAGTTTTCTATATTTGAGTGAAATTGTTCTCCAAATTAATTATTTTTGGTTCTAAAAATAATGTTCAATGAGCGTTAAGCAATTGCAAATAAATCTTTTCCTGATGATAGCAATGTTACAAACCTACACTGCAACATATAGTTGAAGAATAATACATATAAATTTTTATAGAATACAACAGTGACCCAATCCGAAGTAAATATTCATTATGACCACCCTATAAGCTTCTTAACGATAGACATCCGAACTTACCCCTAACCTCACATTGGCCTTGATTCTGATTCTTTGCTCAAAATTTTCAAATGTCGATCATATGCTTTGAGTGGTAGATCTTGTCCTTTCAACTCCTCATAGACTTTGCTAAGAGCTTCCAATGAATTTTCGACTCTTTGTGTTGGTTTATTACCTTTTTAAGGGACTTTTAGACGGGATGCATGGCAAAATTGTCAGGCCATATATCATAACTGTCTCTTGGGGTAGTCATGTGGTATATTTAGAGCATTTTTACAAGAATATGATAGAACAGGCCAAATGTAGAGCCTTCACGGAACAAAGTTCATGGGCTAAAATGTCAATGAGCCTTTTGAATGTATCTCTTTGAGAGCAATAATAGGATATCTATGAAGGACTTCAACTCTAACTTGCAAAGTCAAAAACTATTATATACATAAGACTTCCAATAGAAGTGTCAATTTACTAAGAATTATAACTTAAATTGAAAGCATTATTGTAAAGAAGCTTCAATGACCAGTTGGTATGCTTCTTGACGATATATATCCAAATTTACCCCTGTGCTCACATGACCTTGATTGATTGCTTTATCTAAGGCTTCAGCCTTACTTTTAAGATATGATGCAATGGTCTTTCTGGTGCTCTCATAGGTTTTCTGAGCAACAAGTTTCTGATTGCACAGATCTGTCTCTGCCCTATAGGCTTCCATAGCATTCTGATAGGCTTTCTCTTGATCTTCAATATGTTTCTGATGATTCTCAAAAGCTTTTTGCTTCTCTTCTTTATAAGTTGCCAGCCTAGCCTGATACTCCAACTTAGCCCACTTATATTCTTCCTTTGCACGATGATCATAGTTTGGTGATTTATCCCAGCATCCATCCCAGCAAGCATCATAGCCCCAGTCAGCGCAAGCATGAAAGCAAGCGCCAATAGAGGCGCCTATAGTGCTCACAAAAATACATGGGAAAGTGAAGAAAAACGAACCATAGACACAGATGGCCCCACAGCACCCTCTATAACATTCATAACTACAACAAGACTCTACACAATGATCTACTTTCTCTCCATACCACTTTGCGATGTTGCAAAAATTACAATAAGTACCATCACAATCGTCTGTTTTATCTCTGAACCAATAACAACACTCAGAACAATTTTTAAAGGTCTTCTTGATGACCCATTGTCCAATGCATTCATAACAGATGCATTGAAAGCAATTGCCACAGGCTGCACAGCATCGGCGGCACCATGGATTGCTGGGAGCTTTCTCTTTGAAAGGAGGATAACTAAACTTTTCTTTTTTGATTGCAGGCTTCACAGGCTCAGATGGCATCACAATGTTAGAAGTGGTCATGCCGTAAAGATATGCAAGAGCATGGATCACATTTGCAACATATTTTCCTCTAGAGATAGCTATATCTATATCACTTCCATGTATAGGAGTTTGAAGAATGGATTCCAGATAATTCTCAGATAAAGCATTATCATTAAGAGCTTGAATAATCTGAATAAATTCATCCTGTGAGGTTGCAACCGCAAAGGCTTCAATATAATAATTCTGATTATTTTCCCATCTTCCGAGGGTAATATATGCATTCATATACCCATTTTTACCAGCTGTCATGAGACCTTTTTTTGCAAGCTCAGTATAGGAAGATCTTTTTGATTTGAGTTTTTCTGAGAATTGAGCCAATGCTTTGGCTGCTTCTCTATTAGTTTCTGACTCTTTACTTAAAAGTTCCAAATGTAAACCATATGCCTTAAGTGCTAGATCTTGATCTTTCAACTTCTCATAGACTTCACCAAGAGTTTCAAATGCATTTTTATCTCCTTGAGCATATTTCCATTCATAATAAGTTTGATAGGCTTGCTTAGCTTCTTGTTGATTACCTGCTTCCAGAGCTAACTCTGCCAAAGCAAGATGGCATTTCTTGCCTTCAGCCAAAATATCAGCTTGCACATAACATTCCTTAGTATTGTTGAGATATTGGTTTTCATTTGTCTCACGATAGAGCCCATGAAAAACTTTGGCTGCTTCAATAAGGGTATCAACTTCTCCTCTTTGTAGTAACCTTTTATAAAGAATATGAAATTCCTTGGGATCAGTTCCTAGGAGACGATGTATGGGATTAGGCTGCTGCTTTCCTTTGATTAAAATTGTCTTTCTTGAGTAAAAGTCTAATAGGGTTGGCCAAGATGTTTGCTCTCCTCCGAGTTCTAGAACTTTCTGACCCTCATTGTTTAATCTAAATCCAGCCATTCTTTCAATAGCTGAAAATGCATTAAGACACTTTCCGGGTTCGGCTCTTAAGAAAGTGGCTTTCAACTCATCAAGAGTCTCTTTTTGAGCAGCTCTGACTTCTCCCATATCTGTGATTTGCTTAGCATATTCAATGCCAACACGTTCAGAATCATCGAGAAGAGGCTGGCGAGTATTCTCTGGAGAGGATTCCATAATGAATCAAAATAAATTTATGAATTTAAATACAGTGAGATAATGAAACAGAGTATTAGAAATTTATAAGGTGATATTGAGGTTAATGAAAAATCGATGTCTAATTACCATAGGGAAAGCTGGTTAGAGCCTTGTATTTTCTCAAGTTCTCTCAAATTAATTATCGACTTGTGCTCAATATCCTATATCTAAACGAAAATTTTCTTGTTTGGATTTCTTTACATAGCGCGGATTCAGATTCTGATGCAAAGAGTTTATCCATTTTGAAATCAAGATAAATTTATGATGTCTATACAGTGCATTAAATTGACACCGAATATTGATCTTACATCATGAAATTCTCAAAAGTGTGTGGACACTTCATCAAAAAACAAATAAAGCGACTTAGAGGTGAAATGTCCAATTTTTTTTACTACCAGAATGATTTCGTTTTCATTTATACTTTACGGTATTAGAATACTTATTTTCTATGTGATTTATTAAACTAACTGGTTTATCAATTAGCATAGGGTCTAGATATAAAGCCCATAATTTAAATACAAGATAATTACAAGTCTCTAGCATCAAAATACATAAATGCTGAAGGTTTCCAGCTCTTAAGATCTTGCGAGTCTGGTTGTGGCTTAATATACTTTGCATAGAAATATGGGCCTGCGTTGAATCCCTTGATGCTAGGCCAGTTCTTTGCAAACTCACAATTAACATCTCGATTATACATGACACTTTCTATTCCCTGATAAGCTGCAATTTGATTAATATACTTAGTTAAGGCTTCTAGCATAGGTCTCAAAAGGCTTTCATCTTCAAGGAATTTGAATGGGCCTATGTATCTCCCTCTGAAAGCGAAGCCAGCCATATTCAACACAAATTTGTTGATGAACAAGTAAACAAAGGAGGTTAACCACACGGGTAGGCCCATGCCAATATAACCTAATAAAGTTTTCCAGAAGGAGTCGATGTTCAAGCTATCCACATATTCTTTAATACTTGAAAGGAATCCACTCATGGCAATAAGAATTGCTGTTAGTCCGAGGGACACAAACCAAAGCTTATTGTGATAAGTAGCTGGGAAGAAGAATCTGGTCAGTCCCATAGAACCACTTTTTCTGATTCTTTGTAGAGTCATTCCCACAGTATTTTTATTGTCCTCAGTTTTTGCAACAAAAGTACCAATATATTCCTGAGAGTCTGTCAGCTCTTTCCAGTTGACTAAGGCTAAATCCTGATTCAAATAGAACTTATTGTACGAATCCAAGGCTTCTTCTCTTGTTAGTCTTTCGAATTTTAGTTTTACGGGTCTTCCATTATGCTCGATTTCAACTTCAGATGGAATAAGGTCATGACTTTGGGGAGGAGTAGTCATAAATCCCATTCTTCTATGACTAATGACGGAATATCCAAGCTTTGTGTAGAGAAATATGGCCTTATTATTATTGTTATTGACACTTAGGTAGATAAATTCACAACCCTTCTCAGCAGCGAGCTTCTCAATCAACTCACAGATTGTTGCACCGATTCCCTTCCTCTGATATCTCTCGCTCACTCTTAGGTCGAATAGCACTCCAGCCTTTACCTTTTTCTGATTGAAATAGATTTCCTTTATACCCAAGCAAGCGCATCCACAGAGATCTTTTTGAGCAGAATTAGGGCGTTGAGCCTCAGCAACCACGATGATGTGGTCAGGGAAGAGCTTGCATTTACTGTCGAAAGGTTCTCTGTGAATTGTGGAAAAATCTGCTATAAGTCTGACGTATTTGTTGCCTTGGCTAGCCTCTTTCTCCAAAGCTATGAGTGGCACATCATCAGATGGCGTGTAAAGTCTGTATGTAATTGACAGGTCGTCAAACTTCTTTGACAGAAGCTCTCTTTCTGTATCTAACAGGGGATTTTGCATTTAGATAATTTTGTTGATCTTTATTTTGAATTTAAACAGGATCTATTTTAAGTGTGCAATCATCTGAAAATAGTTTAAGGCAACGAAATAATGAGCTGCCAGGTGGCACTAACGATGATTTTACAATTTGACTCGTTACTCATAGAGATCAAAATCCAAAATCTTTAACCTCGATTGTAGTCTGATAAAAGAATATATTTCTCAGTTAGGTATTTTTCTTGTGAACTCAGAATAGATTTATCTGAGACTTTGTTAATCGAGAAATGACTACAATAAAAAAGAAAGAGGGTTTAAACAGGTTTAATTAAACAGTGCATGATTCTATTCTTATCGAGTTCTAAATTGAGTATTTCTATCAGAAGGCTATATAGTAAATAGTCTTTTGTCTAAGCGACTTTAGTCCTAGCCTTTATAGGGGATTCTGTGTTTCATAATTAGAATATTTATTTTAATGTCTAGACGAAATCAATCAGTTTCTCCTGATCCATATACATCTCACTATCCAGGTGCTGATGGTGATATTATATACATTAGTAACAACAGAGACCCTGTTGTGTATTCAGTTCCTCCACCACATGGATCAACAGTTATCCAAGTCCAGGAATTAGGCCACACCCATTCTGCACGAAGAAACCCAACTGAAGAGGATTTTATCAGGAAAGGCTTCGTGAAAAAGGTTTACGGAATTTTAATAGTCATACTCTTGTTCACAGCCGGATTTGTGATCGCTATGAACGAGTCTGGAGCATCTGACGCCTTCATAGATGACGATGGTAGTTGGTCTACAGCAGGTGGCATCCTATTCTATCTTTGTATTGGTATAATCATAGCTATATCTATAGTCCTAATTTGCTACCCAAGGGTGGCCAGAAGAGTTCCATGGAATTACCTACTATTGGGCATCTATACTCTAGCCCTGTCATTCATATGTCTACTTGCCACAGTACAGGTAGGGGCAAGATATGTTTATTCTGCACTGGCATTGACTCTAGGGATGACGGCGCTACTAACCTTGTATGCAGTAAAGTCGAAACGAGAAATAACGTTCGCAGGAGCCAGCAAATTCATATGTGTTTGGTTAATAATCGCTCTTCCAACTATGACTTTCCTGTTCATTTGGGCGTTTAATTTCTCTGCGACATATACCTTCCTGAGTATACTGTTTGTCTTGCTCTATGGATTTTATATTGTCTGGGATACAAAATTGATTATAGGACAAAAGAAGAGTGGATGTCAGTTGAGCACTGATGATTATATTCTTGGAGCCTTATTCCTCTATACTGACATCATTGGACTGTTTCTCAACTTACTGAGCCTTATGACTAATGTACGATGAGAAATTGAGATCTATTCTTATATTCAATTTTGTAATCTCTTAAATGGCTTTATATTCTTAATCCTTTTGTTTAGTAAATTCATGATCATTATTACTCTAAATCCATAGACTGTATCTGATAATAACTTTCCAATGATCTCAGAATTCAATCTACCTTATGATTTTGCGTCCGAAATCAAGAAATGAGATGGAACTTATTAAATAGAAATTCACTGTACCTCGTTAAAAAAGATAACTTTTAAAGCATTATTCAATAGAGTTATAGGTTTGGTCTGATGTAGAATGAGCCCTAAATCCATTCTAAATACATTGTACTGTATAGTTGCTCTAAATAATCGAGAGAAAACGCAGCGAATATCAAAAGTTCACCTTAATTCAAATAATTGAATCAATACGAGAGAAATTTAAGAACTAAAACATATTTTTAAACCACTACACTTCCTTGTTGACAGTCGTTATTTAAGCCCAAGAGAAATAAAGCTGTCGGGCCAAACCATATAACTGAGACAGAAATCCTTTTCCAAAGCTCCTAAACAGCAATTCTTCAATGCTTAGGCTCAGTAGATCTGAGTGTAAATGTCTCAGAAAAAGACCTCTTGTCATAAAATTTTTCTTAGTAAGAGTTTGTTTTAAATTCTTTTGTTCTAGCAATTTCTTGGGTTAATTTCCCTATTAAATTATAAATTCAAAGATTGATTTGATGATGGACCTTCCTTTTAATGAATATGTAAGAGTTGACTCAACTCTATATGAGCATTCATTTCATATGTGAATTGCTGGTCGTGAAATCAGTCCAATGAAAACGGACTTCAATTCTGATGGGTTTTATTCTTTCTATTTGATAGGCGCTTATGCTGAGCAATCCAAGATTCCTAAAAAAGATTTTAGGACACAGAGAGTGCGAGTTAATGCTGAGCCAACTATAAAGGATTGATATGATTTTAAGCGATTAAGATTGATGCTTAACTAAGACCCAATAAATAGATTATATTAATAAAAGTTCAGTTCGATTCAAAATCACGACAATGATCTACAAACACATGGCAGCGCCTGCTCGGCCCTCAGACCGATTCATTTTATTGCTTTCAAAGTTGTTATGGTATGAAAAGCATTCTGTCCCAATTCAGTATCTATTTTTCTTTATTTCGAATATTCAGTTTGTATGCCTCATTATCCTGGGTCATTTTCAATTCATCATTCCAGAATCCGAAGAATATTACAGTACTTTCATTAGGAACTTGAGCTCTCTCGTTGCTTATGAGAAAGTTGCCTTCTTCTTCATACAACGAGACCAGATGGCTTTTGTGATTATTGCTTCTGGTGTCTATATAGCAACCCTTCTCTTGGGTTTAATTATTACAATTTGGAATCCTTTTAGAGGGAAAAGAAGAAGGACAATGTCAAAACTCTTGACCAAAGGAGCCTATTTCCATTTCAGTGTGGGCTTTTTTGTGCTTGAAGTCATCCTCATGTTTGTTATCAAGACTTTGGACAACAGCACCTCTGACCAGAGAGAGGGCTTGTTTTACAGTGGTATAGTCTTTCTCATATTGAATAATCTATTGGGAGTATTTTGCTCATTCTTCTGCTTTGATCCCTTCCTCTCTGGGAATGTCTTTGGTTGTCATAGTCCCACTTTTCAGGCAATCATCCTCATTGGTAAAGCTACTATAGTCCCAGTATTTGTTTTCCCAGATGCTAAAGCAAAATGGATTGTGATTGCTCTGATTGGATTATTTGTAACTTTGATTAGACAGATTATTTTAAATATCGAATTTCCCTTTTACAATTTTAAGGGAATGAAGTGGGCCATTATCTGGACTAATATCATTGGAGTTTTCTCTTTTTCCCTGCTTATAGTCTCCCTCTTCTATGATTACAGTGAAATATCTTCCACTCATATGCTCTATATGCAAACTATCCTCATCCCCCTAGTAATTAAGGCTTCCCTTATAGACTACACTAGAAAGATCATTACATACCTTACAATTCCTGACAATCATATCAAAAATGAAAAACAAGTTCTCAAAAGGTGCCTTGCTATTTCTCATTTTATGAATGACCGTATGTTTGAACTTCACAAGGACAATATTAACCTGCTTTACATGATGAATATCATCTCAGAACATAATAAAATTTGTAAGATCCCTGACTGTAAGTGCCGATTCATTCTATGGAAAGATTCCTCTTCTAAAATCAGCCCATTAGGTCAAAGTGAAATTCCAGGCAACTTAAGTGAAAATATCGTGATCAGTCTCTTGAATGATACTACAAAGAAGTTTCCTAACAAGAGCTCTCTTCAGATTGCCTTAGCATTTCTCCAATTAAACAGTTCGTATCTATCACACCCTGAACAAAGCGCCCTCTTTAGCTTGCAAGCTGCTCGAACAGACCATTCTTTCTTCAACAAATTATGTTTTCTTAGCCTGAAGTCCAGAATCCAGGATCAACTTCATGCCAAATACGAAGAAGGGAATGATGGTATTTTGAACATGAAGGCATTTGTTGAATATCATGCTTCTATAGCCAAAATCCTTGAAAAGATGAGCATCGTTACCCAAGGCCATCTTGACTTTTGGCAAGCTTATGAAAAGCCTGATTTTACAATTACTAAGATGCTGAGAAAGAACTTCAAAGTGGAAAAAGAGGGTTCACGATTGAGTACTCTCTGGGATGAATTCGAAAAACGTTATGATGTCAATTCCTTCTATTTATACCCTAAATATGCCCTATTTCTATTAACTGTAAGAAATGCTCCTTATTCTGCTGAGAAGCTAATGAAAAAGTATAGAAAGAAAGTCTTTGCGAAGGTTCATTTGGACACTATGGGGGAGCTCAATAATCATTCTATACAAGATAGAGAAAACATAGTGGTTAGTATATCCCTGGGAAAAAAGAAGGCAGGCACAATCTTGGACATCTCCTCAAATATCAGTAACTTGGGATGGAATCCTCAGGAGCTAAAGGGAAGGAGTATTGGTACAATTCTACCTCCATTTTTCGAAGAAAATGAACATATTTTTCTTTCAAATATTCTCGAGTTACAGGATACTTATAAGATCTTGGACTCAACTTTCCCTTGCTTCTTAAAAACCAAAGATGGATTCTTGAATACTTTCAATGTTCATATTGCTCTCAATCCCTTCCTTTCTAACCAAGTCACATACATCGCCATATTTAGAATGGTGAGGAATAATATGCAATACATGTTAATCAGAAAAAATGGAGACATTGACTGTATGACACCTGAGTTGGCCGCCCATTTAAAAGTCAAGGGGTATCAGAGAATTAATATTACTGGAGTCTGCCCAACCAAATCTCTACACAAGATCACTTCAATGACCACAAGCAATACTGAAAGGACTTTTATTCATGCTACAAGTTTCCAAGAAGAGAGACAAATTCTGACTCTGAATAGCTATGTATCCGCATTACCAAGTATCAGTGAAAGAAATCTTGGATCCAAGGACTTCCTTATGAAAATACATGAGATTTCCTTTAAAGAGGTTTCCATTAGGGTTCTTGAATTGAGTCCTTTTGGAATTATTGATGGGGCAAAATCTGAGGAATCTGAAGATCCTGAGCAAAAGAGCATGAATTGGACTCCACCTGAAACAGAACACCAAGAAGAGGCTTCATTTAACTTTGAGATCTCCTTCGATAATATGTCCAATAAAGAAGATAATGTTATTACCCACTTATTCAAATCCAAGACTCTGAATCTGACTGGACGAATGACCACTGAGAATAAGAATCTAATGACAGATAATTCTGAAATCGTCATGAAAGAACTTCGTCTAGCTAATAACACAAGAAATCAATTAGATTTGACTCCTCAGCTTCTTGACACAACATTTAGACCTGACTCTGGCTTCCAAATAAAGACTCAAAGAAATAAAGATGATACATCCAACAACTTTGGTTCTTTCGATGAAAACCTTCAATATCGACATCATCTGAATGTTGCACAATCTGTCCAATCATCCACTACAAGG
>Ga0065720_1019802_pt1 | contig 19987 bp, 22 predicted proteins | sample Thericmetagenome_FD_59107 | JGI IMG/M metagenome (GOLD analysis project Ga0065720, IMG submission 59107) | Thermophilic microbial communities from the Joint Bioenergy Institute, California, USA of rice/straw/compost enrichment - eDNA_2 v2... | ecosystem: Engineered > Solid waste > Grass >...
TCAAAAATGCCTGGTCTGAAATTAAAGCCCTGTCCGATGTCATTCAAATACAAATCTCCATCGACTTCTCTCTCAACGGCAAGATCTATTGAAATTTATCGTTATTATAGTCCCCGAATTACTAAGCATATCCTGACTGATGTCCAAGCCAACAAATGCATAGCCATATTCCCTAATGACATCTCCACTGAGACCTGAACCACAACCAATATCGAGAAGAAGACAACTGTTGTCAGAGAGGTTCAGCAGCTGAACACATCTAGCTGCCATGAGGGCCTGGATTTCAATAATTCTTGTACTATTTAATGATAAGTCATTTTGAAAATGAAGGAATACTTTTGGGTGTATTTAGCAGCTTCAGTTTCATTGTAATACTATTTGGATTATTTCTTATGGAGTAAAAGGTTACATATTCTGGTGGAAGTTGGTGTTCTGGACGACTCATTGTAAATCTGACTTGATGGAATTATTTTGCCGAGTTAATTTTAATAGATTTCTGGTATAATACAATATACAGATCTTTCACCAGAAAAAGAGTTCAAACGTAGGCCTCTTAGAGAAAAAAGAAGCTCTTCTGCTAGTGCTGTTTACCCAGAAGAACATATTGTTTAAATGTTCATGTAGGTCATAATGATATGAAATCAGTTGGTCAATTCAGCTCTTGGCGAGAGGTTGACTGAAATAGAGCTCTCTTATGAAATATAATCTGCAATCGACTTATAAATCCCTTAAATTTGAAATTCAATAAAACTTAATGTGCCAATACCCTGCAGAACTTGCTACTTAATAATAGAAATTATCATCTAGGGCTCACTTAACTGTTTTGACTTGTTTCACAATGAACGGAAAAGCATCAGAGTTTGGAGACTCTTTATTATTCTATACTGGCGGAATAGGGAATCAATCTCTTCCTTCTTCAAATGACGTCTATTTTATCAAGACTATCATAATTGCTTCTATAAGACTCTAGTATATAGATAGGGCTGATTCTATATCAATGGCTATAATGGATGATTCCTAAACTAGCCCTTTACTTTTCGATCATGAGTGATAGAAGACATGCAGTGACTAAACTTGATACCTCAGGCTCTGAAGAGCAAGCCTAAAAATCAAATTGTAATCAAATTGAGTTTTATTGACATTAACGCCAAGCTAATTTCGGTTCACGATAGAAAACTATAACTTGTATTATCTAAAAATATATTAAACATAATCGTTTGAACTAAGAAAGTCAATATGGCAAAGAAAAAGAATAGTCAGCCAAAACGTATTTCCCGATAGTGCATATCTAATCGGTAGATGACGAAGGGTTCACATGGGGAAAGAAGAACACCCACCATTTCCAAGACCGAGATATCAGAGTTGGAGAGAGTCGTTTAGACTTCCCTGACAACAGGATTAAGACCAGTAAATACAACGCATTAAACTTCTTTCCCAAGAACCTCATGATTCAATTCTCTAGAATGGCTAATATTTATTTCTTGGTAAGTTAAGCTTCCGCTCCTAATTTATTTCTTCATATGAACATTTTCTTATTTCCTAGGTTATTGGTCTTTTGTCTATCATTAAGGCCATATCCACAACTAAGGGAGTTCCTATTATCTTTGTGCCTCTTGCTTTTATCATCTGTGTCTCTATGTTGAAAGATATTGTTGAAGATTATAAGAGACATCTTTCTGACAGCGAAGAAAATAACAGAAAGACAAGGGTCTTACGAAATGGACAATTCGTGGACTGTAAATGGAGAGATCTTCGCGTCGGCAATATTATCCTCGTAAGAGTCATATTTGCTTGTGTAACGCTTCAGGTCAGGGAAGACGAATATTTTCCAGCTGATGTTCTCATTCTGAAGAGTGGAGGAAAGAAAGGAGCTGTTTACATCGAAACTAAGAACCTCGATGGTGAAACTAACCTGAAGTTCAAGACCGCACACAAGGACATTGCTGATGATTTTCTCACCGACGAAATGGTAAAATTTTTAACCCATTGGTTGATAGACCTAGATTAGAAAGGCTAACAATCAATTCAAGTACGAACCTCCTAATGTTTACCTCTATAATTTCGTGGGATCAATTGACACTTCAAAGGGAGTCGTTCCTCTCAGTGAGCAAAACTTCATTCTCAGAGGCTGCAGTTTGAAAAATACTGAGTTCGTTTTAGGCGTTGTCGCCTACACTGGGTACCCAATCTTATTAAGGGTCTAAACTCTAGACACCACACAAAAATTATGATGAATTCAATTAAGGCCAAACCCAAATTATCCAAACTAGAAAGATACCTCAACAAGCAGATCGTTAGAGTGTTTATAGTTCAAATCTTCTTTTGTATCTTCGGAGGTTTTTATGCTGCTATTTGGTATGCTGTTAAGCAAGATAATCTCGATTTCCTTGCCATTGATACTAACGATTACAAAGACCACAATTTTGCTTACAATCTCTTCGTTCGTTTTGGAAACTGGATCTTGCTCTTCGCGTACTATTATATCTAATAATGCCTAAAACTTTAGCAACTTTGTGCCTATCTCCCTTTTGGTCACATTGGAAATGGTCCGTCTTGGTCAAGGAATAATTATGACAAATGATCCAAATATGACCTCATCTGCTGAAAACATCAAAACCACAGTCCAATCTTCCAATCTTACCGAGGAACTTGGACAAGTAGAGTATATCTTCTCAGATAAGACTGGTACATTAACTAAAAATATCATGGAATTCAAGAACCTCAGTGTAAAGGGAGTTAGTTATGGTAACCTTAAAATCACCCTCTATTAATATATAGGTGATAAGAGAGATATCAAGGACCTCTCATCATACCCTGAAGTCACAAATGTCGATTTTAGAGATTCTTCTCTCATCAAGGATATGACCGACCCCTCATCTCCTAATCATCCTCACGTCACTGATTGCCTCAAGTTCTTGGCTGTCTGTCACACGATCATCGCTGAAGAAAAAGAAGGAAAAACCATTTATAATGCGGCTTCCCCAGATGAGCTTGCCTTGGCCAACTTTGCCAGGTTTGTCGGATCCGAATTCAAGGGCACTGACGAAGATGGAAACATGACTATCTCATACAGAGGTAAGGAATTGAAGTATAAGTTGCTCCATGTCCTCGAGTTCAACAGTACCAGAAAGAGAATGTCCGTTATTGTCATAACACCTGAAGGAGAAATAGCCCTATACTGTAAGGGAGCTGATTCCATCCTCTTCGAAAGAATGGATAAGTCAGATCCTACTATTGCCAAGACTCAAGAAAATCTCGTTAAATATGCTAATATCGGTCTCAGAACATTGGTCCTTGCTAAGAGAATCCTCGACCAAAAGACCTATGACGAATGGGCAAAGAGATACCACCAAGCTTCCATCTTACTTGAGAAAAGAGATGAAGCCATGCAAGACTTACAAGCCGAAATTGAACAAAACTTGCAACTTGTTGGTGCTACTGCCATTGAAGATAAACTCCAAGACGAAGTTGATATTACCATCAGTAAGCTCAAGGAATCTGGAATTAAGGTCTGGGTCTTGACAGGTGATAAAGTTGAAACCGCCATTAATATTGGTTATTCTTGCAAGCTTTTGAGCGATGAGTTAAAACAGTTACTAATTGTTGAGAACACTCCTGAAGGAGTGAAGAAAAGCGTTGAAGAAAAGTTGAAGGAGGTTGCAGGAGTCGACCCAGATACTTCTAAGTACGCCTTGATTATCTCAGGAGAAGCTCTTATCATTGCTGCTAACCACAACTTGAACGAAAAGATTATGCAAATTGCTCAAGTCTGTAATGCTGTTCTTGCCTGCAGAGTCTCACCCAAACAAAAGCAGCAAATTGTCTCCATGGTGAGAGTTGCTAGACCTAAAGTTACCACCTTGGCTATCGGTGATGGTGCCAATGATGTTAATATGATTATTGCTGCCCATGTTGGTGTTGGTATTAGAGGTGTCGAAGGTCAACAAGTAAGTACACTTTTAGTCAAAGTTAACAATTCTAGGCTGCTAGAGCTGCTGACTTTGCCATTGGGGAATTCAAGATTTTGAGAAGACTTTTATATTTCCATGGTAGAGAAGCTTACAGAAGAAACGCCAATTTGATCCTCTACAACTTCTACAAGAACATCGTTGCCATTCTTCCTCAATTCTGGTTCGCCTTCTACACTGGTTTCTCAGGAACCTCAGTATATGATCAGGTTATTTACCAAGGTTTCAACATCTTCTACGCTGCCCTCCCAATCGTTATCTATGCTGTTCTCGATTTCGAATACTCAGAAAAGACCCTCATCGATACTCCTTCCTTGTACGTCCAAGGACCTAAAGATAAATTATTCAACAATGGCAGATTCTGGAGATGGTTCATTATGGGTATTTTCGAATCCTTTATTGTCTTGTTCTGGTCGTAAGAAATTATGGTTTCTCCTTTAATAGTTAGATTCTTCGTTCTGGATTGGAGCTTCTCAGACAGCGAAGGAGGAAGAACATTCGGCCTATACGGAGCCGGTATGCTTGCCCACTCAGCAGCTGTGTGGGTTGTCAACTTCAAAATCTTCACCATGACCAATAACTTCTTCTTCCTTAACGTTTTCGTCATTATTGGAAGCATGCTCTTCTACATCGGTTGTTTCGCTGCCGGTAGCGAAACCAACATCACAGATGTTACAGGATTATTCACACCGTAAGATATCTTATGGCTTATCTAAATTTTTAGACTGTTCAGCAGCGGACATTTCTGGTTGGCCTCCATCATCATTGTCTCTATTTGCTACTTCTCCACATTCATCTACAAAAGTTGGGAAGGTATTATCTTTTGTAAATTAATGAAAATATTAGATCTTAACCTTATGGCCATCAAGCAAGTCAATCCTGCTTATATTGAAGCCGAAAACCTTGTTAAGAACGCTCCTACTCCTATAATTGAAATCCAAAGAGGGTATATAAGCCTCTGATATTCTCTTATCTTGTAGAAAAGTGGAAGATGACTCTGAGAATGAAGATGTCAAAGTGTTAGAGAAGAAACCACTTAGAACCACTTCTCTAGAAAATAAACACTGTAAGAATTTGTTGAGAGAAACTTAATTGTTAGATACCGGTTATGCGTTTAGTGCACCTGAGATGGATCCCGCTTTGAAAGGTGCCGAAAACTAACTTAGAGGGCAGAAATAAGTTCTTATAAAAGGAATAACATAAGAAATATCTTTCCAAAGATTCTTTTCGGGACAAGTCCTTACATTTGCATTTTGAGTTGTAACTTACATGAAGCAAACATTTATGTAGGGTATAGCTCAGATCTTTCACCAGAAATTATATATGGTATCAAAAATTATTGTCTCAGACAAGACTCTCAAACTTACGAGTATATTCTACAGAAGATAGAAATCTTAGAGATATCAGCCCATTAAAATTACTTATTATACTAATTTAAAGCATCATAACTCTCGACATTTCTTCCAGAGTCCTAAAATATGGAATCTCCTTCAAGAAAAGCTCGCCCTCTTTGAAGTACAGTAATTTAGCTATTCTAGAAATATTAGAGAAAATAATTTAACCAATACTTGGTAAGAACTTTATTTACATCCTTCTCTGAAGCTAATTCTATATCATTTTTCTTAGCATAGGAGAGGATCTCCTGGAAATGTATAAATAACTTCTTGAGAAGGTTTCTTGGCTTACTGTAAACAATTGTCTGTAAGCAATTCATTTCTCTCATATGGGCCATCAGTATCTTGAATTTAACACCTCCCACCTCACTACAAATTGATTAAGAGAAAGCGGATATTATACACATATTTCTGGAAAATAATGTCTTCCTTTGATATCTTCCCTCCGTCAATAACCATTGTATTTGTTGTTGTATTTGTGAAACCTGTTTTGGCTGTCTGGAAAGAAGATGCACTGATAGCATCAAAATTATTCCCCACTTTTGTAGGACTATTCCCTCCAACTCTTCTCAGATTTTCCCTTGTCAACTTCACAGATTCATTCTTGGGTGGCATGAGAGAAATTTCCATTCTATCCAGCTCTTTCTCCAGAAATTCTGCCTGCTGCTTAGCGAACAAAGCTTCTTTCTGCCTATAATTTTTATCACCATAATTCTCAAATTTACTTCCCCAGGACATCCAAAATTTCAGCATAGTATCCATAGGCTATACACATTCTTGCAATCAAGAATGATTTCCTCTAAAAGATTAGAATGCAAAATACTTTGCTTACGTTCTTGTATTCCTTCTCTCGGAGGGTCGGGTTCTTTGGCCTATCCACAATCAAGAAAATTCTTTAAACATATACTCAAGCATAAAGCAGAAGTTGAAAGCCCTCTCATTGATATAGTTGTATACGGGCTCCTTGTTCTTATTCTTATCAATCTCAGTTTCCATTTTCTCAAGGTATAAGATGACATTGGTTAAAATTTGACTGGCGTCTTCTTGGTTATTCTCATCGATCAGATAAACCAAATTCATAATAACAGTAGAAAGGTGGTACTTTACATAATAACTGCTGTACCTAGTCAAGGCGATGCAGTCAAGAGTCTTCAGTAGAAAATGAATTGCCTTATCGAGCTTATTTCTTTTGAAACTGATAAAAGCAATATTATTAGTGATCTGCAAATAGTATTCCAGAACCAAATAATATGCAAACGTGCCGGCACTCTTGAGTTCTGTGATATCTTTCATTGAAAGGGCATTCTGCAATAAATTGATAATGTTTTCAATCTCTATTTTTGTGCCTCGGTCTGAATCCTTCTCGTTTTGTTGAAAGAAGTAACTTATTTCCCGGTTAGGATCGACATCAGCTGGGAAGTTTCTCAGGGTCTCTGAGCAGATATTTTGTAGCTTGATTAAAACGAAGAGACAGGATTTTAGATGGGATTCATTAAGTAGTTGTGAGCAATATGTCGTATAAGCTTCAAGAAATTCTACAACTTTCTTCCAATTTTTCTGAAAAGAATTGTCGACCAACAGAATTTTTAACATGTCATCACAGGCAGCCTCAAATTCCTTGAGACCGCTCGGCTTTTGCTCGTTCATTTAGAGAAATAAAGTTCTTTAATCAAGTATAAAAAGAATAAAGTTTTAGTCGTTTAAAACATTTGAAATTTCATGTACCCCAACACTTATAACTACGCTGATGTTCTCGGAAGGTCATCAATCAAGCCGGAACAGGTCTTTATCAACCCTACCCCTCAAGCTAACTCTGAAATCTTAAAAAAAGCCGTCTATATCGGTATCAATTACTTTTCAGGTTTCAAAGGTCAAAAAGGTATTTTTCTTTCTAACCGAAAAATAAGGTCATAGTCATTGTTACTGGTGCCTCCAAAGGCGTGGGCAGATTTGTGGCAAAATCTCTTTTAGACGCAGGAGCATACGTTGCCATGGTTTCAAAGAATAAACTTCTTCTTGATTCCTTGGCCAGAAACTACCCGGGCCAAGCTTTCCCCTTTGCATATGATTTAAGTGATCCTGACGAGTTGAATATTTGTTTTAAGAAGGTAGTAACAACAAAAAACTAAGTAACTCTATAGATAATTGAAGTTTTCAGAGGAGAACTTGACATTCTTATCCATTGCAAGGGGACCTATTACAATAAAGCTTTTGAAGAGGCCAGCTTAAAGGACTGGGACGACTGTATGAATACTAACACTAGATGTCTTGTGCATTTCACCAGTCTTTGTATTCCTTTCCTCGAAACTTCAAAGGGAAATAAGTCTATTGTAATCCTCACAACAGAAACCAAGGATAGACCTATCAGCGGAGAACTTCTGTACGCAGTCTCAAAGGTAATGGCACGGTTTTTCTACTAAAATATTTAGTCTATGGTGAACATGTTCATCCAATGTTTGGCCCTTGACGTCGCTGCAAGCAAAATCCGCGTTAATGGAGTTGCTTCAACAGCCTCTAATACTATTTTCAGGGTCTCAAAGGACAAGGGAATCACAGAATTCGAAAACAAGGTCTTCCTTGATGGTGTCTCTGATATTAAACCTCTTCAAGTTCCTAACCAAGAAAAGGTACAGCATTAATCTTAGAGAATCAAAGTTTTAGTTGCCAAACCCCGATGATATTGCTAACGTGATTCTGTGGCTTGCTTCAAACGAATCCTCATATGTAACTGGAGAAATTATCAATATAGATGATGGTATGTCGCTTACCTCTGCATACCCCAAGCCCAAATCAATGATTTCCTAGAAGATTTTGATATTTTTTTATAATACATAATGGCCAAAAAGGCTAATCCATATTTTTAGTAACTTAAAACTGATTACAATATTTATCGTCACATTTTCGCTAACTTCTTACGCGACATAAGAAATGAAACTGTCTTTTGGGAAAAGCCCTAGTGGCAAACTGGCCTGTATTCCAATGATATAATTTAATTAGGGTAACATTTTTCATAAACTCAGTCGGGCAGGACTAAAGATACACCTAGAATTCTTAGCATTGGAAATTAAAATTTGCAATAAGTTTTATTTGTTTTGTGCATACTAAAATGGGTAACTGCGAAGCTAGAGTACAAGAATTAAAAGAAGACGATGTTGAATCCTATGGATGGATCAGTAGAGAAGGCTCAGAGAACGAGTCAGATCATAGTAGTGATGAAGAGGTAAAATTTTGATATACTTACTCATCCTCAGGAGATTGAGGGTGTCGAGAGAACCAAGGTCCGCAAACCATCAAAGAAGGTCCAGGTAAAAGCTTGCTTAATTCTTATTCTCAAACAGCTAGGCAGTTGAAACTGAGAAAGCTCCAACCGGTCCCACTGAAGATACAAATAATCAGGCTTCCAAAGGTGACCTCAAGCTCGGAAGTATCAATAATTCGCTCTCTATAAACGCATTTAGAATCAATAAGTGCTGGAAACCCCTTCCCTGTCGAACAAACCGAACCTTCCAACGGACCCGCAAGGAAGCATAACTTATCTCTGAATACCAAGGAGGTTCCTAGTCAGAGAAACAGCACAAGTCAGAGACAGAGAGCCATCTCTGAGGACAAGAAGTGGAGCGTTGGACAAGATGGTACTCTGGTCCTCCAAGAGGTCCCTCCTTCTCCAGCCAAGAAAGAGAACATTATTGAGAGAAATCGCAATAGTGTTGGAAACCACAGAAGAATCAGCGTTGATAAGAAGGATTCTGCTGCTAACAAGGCCTCTGAATCTATCTATAAAAAGGAAAAGGAAGAGAAAGAAAAAGCTCATGAAAAGAAGAAGGAAGCCTTGAATAAGAGAAAGAATATTCACTACGAAGATAAAAGAGGAGGTATTACCTACTCTAACAAGAACTTACTCGATATTGAAAAGTTCATTGTCCCTGAAATTCTTGAGTCCAAGGACCCAGGTACCATACATGATTTGTAGTTTCTGATTTCTAGATACTGTCATTTATGAAGGAAGTCTCCTCAAGTACAAGCCTGGTAACGGTTTCTTCTGGGTCGAGAGATGGTGCGTCCTCACTAGAACAGAGTTCAGATACTATAAGAAGCAATACCAAGCCTATTGCCCTGATATTAAACCATTGGTTAGTGTTCCTGTTGCTGAATTTTTGGCTGTCTTCAGAGTCAATCTTGACTTGCCTTACTTCTCAAAGAAAAAGGGATATTTCTCATCTGAGCAAAAGAGATATGAAGAACTTTACCAATTCGAAATCTTTAATGAATTGACTGACTACCCCTACCATCAAGAAATTCTTAACAAGGACGGAGACGAAAACGAGGGCGCAAAGGAACAAAGAGCCTCTGAATTTGACGTTGAAAATCTTGAGGGCTTCAAACTTTGGAAGAACTACGAAGAAGAAAAGAGAAATAAGAATAACTCTCCCAGCAAGGCCAGAAAGGTACATTTTATATACTATTCTTGACTTTCAATAGGGATATTTGATGAGACCTCCCATGACTAACAAGAACATCAAAACCCACCATAACCACAACAACTCAAGAGATGGACTTAACAGAAATAGCTATAACAACAGCAATCCTAATTCATCCACTCATCAATATTCCCCTCCTAGACTTAACCCTGACGGAACCCTTAACCTGTAAATTATTTTAGAATTCATGCTAATTTATTAGGTCTCCTCAAAAGAAGCCTAGTCCTGCCACCAAAGCTGTTTACAAGTGGCACAAGGAGCAAGCTGGTAACAATAAAGGATAACTTATTGAATATTTTAGATATGATCTCTTGGACTAACAGAGAAAGAGAATGGTACTATTCTGAGAAGAGACTGTTGTTTGCTATTCCCAAGCTTGAGGAAAGAGAAAAGTGGATTGCTGTTTTGAACTGGGTTCTAGATGAACATAATCTTAACTCCAGCAGAAAACTTTAAAGGGACATCTATATAATCTATATTTTCGTAAAAAATTGAGTCAATATTATATTAAGTGTGTTCGTAACTTATTGGTGAACGTCTAATACTTTGATTAACAAACATGATCTCAAGTCCTATACCTGGCTCAATGGGGTCATTTCACTCAAAATCTCCAAGTATTGTCTCACCTTTTTGGTGAAATTACAAAGAGTTACCCTTCCTTGACTTAAGATTTTATTTTCGCAATACTTTAAGAATTTATTACTATGCAAACGGTTTTGCAGCAAATTACAAAGCCTGGGTCAAACAAGGTCTCGGCAGAACTGGACAGTGGGGTTCCAGGGTTGGCCAGGCTTCTGCATACTGTAAAAGACAAGAAGTATACTTAAAATTTTCCTATACCTAAGCCTATACAGAGCGTTAAGTCCAGTCAGGCAAGATTTCATGCTGGACTGTGTTGCATACTCACACAATAAAAGAGAGATCAATATGGCTCGTGACAAGCTAGAGAAAATGAACTTGTTTGTGAATAAGGAGCCGCAGGCGATGCCTGTAGGGTCGATAATGGCATCAGAAGTATAAATATAAAATTCCTTTTCGTATTTTAAAGAGATATAGAAGGCTGGACAGTAAGACACCCAACATGACAAAAAGAATTCCTGATACCGTGTCTCATCGGTTGGAACCAAAACATTTCGAGACGGATGAGGAAGTACAGAGAATATAATTTGATTTCTTAACTTGGACAGATCATTGAGGATTTCTTCAAGAAAATGAAGGAAAAAGAGAAACATTTCCGTCAAGATCTATCGACCCTATTAGTATAGTTATTTATTTTTTTCCTAACAAAACTAAGGACAAAGAAGCCAACTTCAGGGATAAATACCCAGCCATACCCTATGATAAGATATTTGAGACATATAATAAGAAGGTACTGGGCCAGAACAGCCTTCTTAATAGGACTTTTGAGTACCCAGTAAGAATAACCCCACATACTGAAGCAAAGTTAAAAATTGCTTTAAAACGAGAAGTCAGTCCTGGCATGCCTCAGAAGGGAGTGTCTAGTCTCAGGGAAAATAACTCCTCAGAACGCAGGGCAAGCAATGGATTTGACATGTTGGATATGCCTAGAGGACCTTTTGAGTCTCCACTGGAGTCAAACTTCATGAAGACATTTACTCGTCCTTCTGAATTGCCTTCAGAAGAGACTCGCAAAGCAAATGTCTCTGCAATATTAGGAGAAATAAAGGAACTTCGCAGTACTACGAATGAGGACGTGGGTAATAAGAAGTTTTCCTTTATAGAAATCTACGAAAAAAGCATAAAAAATAGAAAGGGCAGTGTTCCCAGAAATCAGCCTAAGACCCAGCCCAAACGAAATGCAATCACTCCTTTAAGGCTTCAAGCTGGCAACACAGGCTCAAAAAATGGAGGTTCTAGTGATCAATTTAAAAGGACAAATCTCAGGGTTTCATCAAATCCAACTGATCGTAGCATACATGAAGGAATGCACTCCCCAGACCATAGAGAAAGAAGCCCACTAACAGGAAATAAAACACCAGTCCCCAAAACTGCGGGAATCCGATCGAATAGCCTCACAAAAGGTCAGAGAATTATTGCAGAAGCCCGTAGCATGCTTGAAAAAGAGACTAAGGTCAGACCTCAAGAGAGAAGGTCCTCTTCAAGCAGGAACTCACGCTACCAGAACGGCTATCTAGGTGGAATTGGACCAGATAGTCCATCTGATAAATTTCAAAAGCCTTCAATTTCAAACCCAGTCAGGCATGTTGACGATAATGGTCTTGACATGAGAAGACCTGGCATTATGCCCATTAAAGAGTCAAGAGAGTCCTCTGAAGTCTCAATAAATTCCTTCCCAAAAAAGGCTAACAACACTAACGATAATTCCAAAATGAATTCTTCCAAAGATACTGAAGCACTTAGAGAGGAAATTTTGAATGGAAGTGCCTTCAACTCCAAGGAGGACCTGCAAGCTGGTGATTTCCATAAGGCCTCTGGCAGTTCAAAACTCAATCATAACAAAAAGACGACCTCAAGTTCTAGAGCAGGATCTCATCCTTTTGGTCAAGGAACTATTCAGAATAGTGAATCCTATGACTATGAGAAAACACTAACTTCTCCCCTGATTTCCTATACACCTGGCAACCAAAGCACTGATAGAAGTGGAGCTTTTGGTAGGATTCCTTACTCAAATACCACTTCTGAACACATCCATGTCCAGGAGAACTTCCTAGAAACATTTGAGCCCAACACAAATGTGAAAGTCCCACCTTCAAAAGATGTTTTCTATGAATGCACGAGTCTAACTAGGCTCAGCCACGTCCCTGATGATGCAACTTCAGTGAGTAAGGAAGCAGCATCTAGGAATGCCAGCAAGTCTGAGCAGGAATACCTGGCTAGCAAGAAGCAAATGAACATAGACTTTCCACAAAGGGAAAGTTCTCATGAGCTATTCAGACAAACTTTTAGCTCCCATAATAAACCACAAGTGTCAAACAATCAGAGAATAGACACAGAATCTAGTCAATATTATGGGCCTAGTGAAGAGGTCAGCAGCAATATTATGAGTTATAATGCCTCAAAGGAGATAAGAGAATCACCCGATAGGGCTCAACTGTCCTCTTTTAATAACAGAACAAATTCTAATAGAAGCAAGTCTAAAGCAAATAAAGAAAATGAGGATTTGGAAATAAAGCCTCGTAAGAGTCCTATGAAGGATTCGGCTTTGGGTCAAGGAGATGACTACGATGAAGATTTTGACTTCGATGAAATAGAGGATGAAGTCAAAGTCTCGGCCTCAAAGAAAAATATCAATGATCGAGGTAATGAGAGACAGAATATACTGCGATACACCTTTAATCCTGATGAATATAGAAATGAGCAGTTTGAGAATGAGTGAAGATTTTGAGGGCGAATTAGAGCCAAATCCAGGATTTATTAAATCACAATTTATTTAACTGCTTTAGCCAATTTTGTGCATTTACTTTGTATTATATATATTCTTTGCAACTTGTACGAGGAGTACTCAGGTCACCTTTGCTAAAATGTCTGAATAAATGTTATGATTCTATTCATTTCCTAAAATATCGTATCAAAAAACCACTCTCTAAAGCCCAATTTAAGTTTAAAATTATATCTTTGGAATTACCTGCCTTCTACGATGCCATTCCAGCTCTTAGAATTCCTTATTTTATAATAATAAGGCTCCCTGAAAGCCCCAAAATATCACAGACTGCATTTAAGGGAGGCGTCACTTTTAGATCTTAAAATATAAACAATACAAAAGTTTAGGCCTCTTTGGATGCGATCTGAACATTCAAAGAAGAAAAGAGTGGAATTTGGGGAATCTTTAGGTCCTGAAGAATGGATCAATTTCACTTTTTCTGAATAATAGTAGCAGAAAAAGCTAAAAACCTCAAGAGACGATTCTGCAGGTTTAGTTAAATTTCACTTTTCAATTATAACCCATAAAATACAAACAGCGCAGGGCAGAATTGCCAACGAAATTAGGATTAATATGTCTCATGCGTTCAACCTCATGTCCAATCTGCTTTCGTTGAGTTACTTTCTCGAACCTCTTGCTAATGAAGACTTTGGTAGAGGTGTATTAGAGAACTTCTTGCTGTAATTGTATTATTCTTCTTAAGACTATTGTGCGACTTATAAAGAAGATTCTAGGACTTTCTGGCTCGAAGGGTCTAAATTGTTAAAATGAAAATTTTGAAGAATAGAAAAAGAATTTTGGAATGAAGAAGAGAGAGAGTAACAGCTTCTGGAGAGGAGAGAGAAGCCAAGCAGGGTAGGTTTGTGAGTTGTTAGTGTAGTTTGATGGTTATTTAGTTGAGTTTTAATTGGTTCGAAAGATACAATTAATTGATATACACGCGCCAGTGTCCTAAATTATAAACTAAAAATAGGTTTTCAATAAGAAACTTGGATATTCATAAAATGGTCGACGTAATAACTTCACCTCAACCTTTTCGTAATCTGTATAGGCTGACATCTCTCAAAAACTTCAAGATCTTGCCAATGTGTGCAGAATTGACTGTATTGAAATGGTTGAAGCTGCTGGATCTGGGTAAAATTACTCATTTAGGGAATATTAACGATTTTCTTAGTCACCCAACCACCTGCTCATCAGCTGCTGATCTCCTTGCCGTCCTCTTCTTCCACCCTGACGGTATGCACTATCACCCTGACCAACCAAAGAATTTCGCTAATGACAGATTCGTCCTCTCCAAGGGTCATGCCGCTCCTTTGTTATACTCCCTCTGGTATCACAATGGATTCCTTACCAAGGAAAGTCTTTCTACCCTTAGAAGAATCGACTCTCCTCTTGAAGGACACCCTACTCCTAAGCTCGACTTCGTCGATGTTGGTACTGGATCCCTCGGACAGGGTCTTTCTGTCGCCTGTGGTATGGCTTATGCCTCTAAATACATTGATAAAATCCCTAACAGATACTACTGTATGATGGGAGATGGTGAAACCGTTGAAGGTTCCGTTTGGGAAGCTGCTCACTTTGCTGCTCACTACAAACTCGACAACCTTACTGCCATTGTCGATGTCAACGGTCTTGGACAATCCGGATACACCTCCTTGAGAGTAAGTTCAAAAAGAAATTTTTCTAAGTGTTTTAGAATGAAGGTCTCCAACCCTATGCTGACAGATTCAAGTCCTTCGGTTGGGAAACCATCATTATTGACGGTCACAACATCGATGAGTGCATCAAGGCCTTCCAAGAAGCCAGAAAGGACCACAATGGAAAGCCCTTCGCTATCATTGCTAAGACCCTCAAGGGAAGAAACTTCACTGCTAACATTGAAGACCAATTGAACTGGCACGGTAAGGCTTTGGGAAAGGAAGCTCCTAAGGTTATTGAATACCTTAAATCCTTGATCAAGGATCCCAACGTCAAGCTCACCCCTGCCAAGCCTGACTTCGAAGCCAAGACCCCTGAAGAACCTACTTTCAGCATGCCCGAGTCCCTCGACTACGATCCTTCCAAGCAAGTTGCCATCAGAACTGGATACGGTAATGCCTTGAAGAGACTCGCTGGAAGTGACAAGGTCAATGCTTTGTTCGCTGTTGATGGTGACACCAAGGCTTCCACCTACTCTTGCGTCTTAGAAGCTGCTTACCCTGAAAAGTTCATTGAAGGTTTCATTGCTGAACAAAACATGGTCGGTGTTGCTCAAGGTTTGGCCTGCAGAAAGAAGGTTCCCTTCTGTTCCACTTTCGCTGCTTTCTTCACTAGAGCTTTCGATCAAATGAGAATGGGTAGCATCTCCCTCTCCAACGTCAAGTACGTCGGTTCCCACGCTGGTGTCTCCCTCGGTGAAGATGGTGCCTCCCAAATGGGTCTTGAAGATTTCGCCCAATTCAGATCCCTTATTGGATCCATTGTCTTCTATCCTTCTGATGCTGTCTCTTGCGAAAGAGCTGTCTGCCTCGCTGCCAACTACAAGGGTGCCGTCTATATCAGAACCTCCAGACCTAACTCTCCCGTAAGAAACAGAAAATGAATGTTCTAATTAGGTTAGATCATCTACAAGAATGATGAAAAATTCGAAATCGGTCAAGCTAAGGTCATCTACAAGCACGATGAAGACAAGTTGACCATTGCCTCTGCTGGTATCACCTTGATTGAAGCCAAGAAAGCTGTTGAAAAGCTCAAGGCTGAAGGAATCCACATCAGATTGGTCGATCTCTTCTGCATCAAGCCCATTGATGAAAAGACCCTCGTTGAATGCGTCTCCGGAACCAACGGCAAGCTCTATGTCGTTGAAGAACACGGTGAAGCTGGTGGTATCTTCGGTAAAAAATTTCAATGATTCTCAGTCTTATTTTCATAGAGGCCGTCTCTGGTGCTCTTGCTCAACACGGTTTCAAGATTTACCATACTTGCGTCGACAAGCTTCCTAGATCTGGTAAGCCCGATGATCTTCTTAGAATGTACAACTTGACTGCTCCTCAAATTGAAGAAAGAATCAGACAATTGATCTAAACAATTGTGCACAGCTTTCTCGTACTCGCTCGTGATATCTAAGCTAATATAAATATGATTACGTATCTCACAAACTGATAATTTATCTGGGTTTTCGTTTGAATCCATTTATGCTAAGCCTAAATTTAACCTCTCTCTCAATCCTATCTATACCACTAGGAGCCCTATTTAAGTTTCCAGGATTCTCGCGGGTGCTAAATTTAATATTCGAAACTTCGCATAAAACAAACTTTGAAACAAACTCCCTTAATTTAATTTATTAACAACAACTAACTGTCCGAATTCTTTGCATGGACACTCTAGATACGTCAAATATTCTCACTGAGCACAACACTTCACTCCCTCAGCAACCTAAATTTGTTGTCAACACAACCGCCAAATACTCTTTCCAGAAGGCTCAACTTTGCCTTGACCAAAAAGCTTTACAGCAAAGAGATCAAACTCCTCTCGAAACTCTGTCAGCTCATAAAACCCCAAATTCTTCCAGAAGTTCACGTTTCCCCACCTCCAATATATTCGCATTAAATTTCTCTAAAAGGGACCTCATAATTCTGCCCACTTCCATCTTTGATCATGCGAATAATTTGTTAATTCTTGATCTCTCCAGGAACAAGTTTACTGAATTTCCATTGGAGCTTTTGAAACTCACAAAGCTCACCACATTGAAAATGGAATCTAATTACCTCAAAAAAATCCCTTCAGAAATTAGCGAGCTTACTCAGCTTGAAAATCTTTCATTCTCCCATAACTATATTCTCACAGTCCCCAAGACCATCAATAAGCTTGCTAAAACCCTAGTATCCTTGAATCTAGCGAATAATCATATTGAAAACTTACCCAGGGAAATTACCGAACTCCACAATCTCAAGATATTATGGATCCAGAGTAACTCCTTCATATCCCTTCCAAGCTCCTTCAATCAGCTCACCAACCTCAAAGAACTCGGCCTGGAATGGTTCAAATATACTAGCCCCCCTTTACCAGTTATCTTGAACGAGAAATCCAGAGCCTCAGTACAAAGGCTATACGATCTATGCGCTATAAATGCTCAGGCAGGCAAGCCAGAAGTTTCCTTTGAAGACTTCATCACCTATTTCTCTGAAGGGAAAGACACTCTCTTGAATGCTAAGGATACTTTACATAGAAATATCTTGCATATTGCCACGCTTGAGGAAGAACTGGGAATAGTAAGATATCTCGTCACTCACCGTGAAGATTTGGTCAACGAATTGGACCAAGACAAACAGACTCCACTCTCTTTGGCCGTCAGAGAAGAAAAATATTTCGTGGCCAAGCTCTTGCTATTGCATGGAGCAGATCCTAAAAAGGGTGGTGGAGCATTCGGATCAGCTCTTCATATGGCTACTACGAAGCTTCAAGTTGGTCTTGTGAAGGAGCTTCTTAAGCATGGAGCTAACCCTAATTCCTTGGACTTTGAGGGAAACACTCCTTTGCACCTTTTGTTGAGTATTTACTCAAAGGATAATAAATCTTCCTATCAAATTGCCCAAGCACTCATGGAACATGGTGCCCAACCCAATATTTTCAATGCTGACTTATGGACTCCAGTTCATTTGGCAGTCAGAAGAGGGCAGACTGAGGCCTTGAAGTGGATTGTCAAGCATAATTTCAATATGAGATATGAAGGAAAAGATGATAAATTATTCGATCTGAACCTCAAGGGAGGTAGCGATCAATGGACTCCTCTCCATTTGGCCGCAAGTTTGGGCCATTATGAGATGATTTACCTCCTCTTGGAGAACGATGCTGACATTAATGAAAGAACTAGAACAGGAAAGTCCATCCGTGATGTTGCAGCTAATAATGTGGCAGTCAGCAAGATGCTCAGAAGGCTTGAAAGTGAATGGATCTCAAAGAACATCTTCAAAAATCGTGATTTGGGTGACAAACTAAAAGAAATATCCAACAGCACCAATGTTATGCATTTAAAGAGTATGATCCACACCACTACAAACCGCAACGTCCCTAACCTCAACATCTTGAGGATGGGCCCTGCCAAGAACAAATTTATCCTTCCCGAAAAGGCACTCCCTGCTAAGCCAAAAGCTCTCCAACGCCAAAGAGAAAGAGAAAATAGAGAGAGCATTACTACTCAAGAAGATAGTTTACACCTCGGAGATGTCGATGAGGTTGTTGAGCCTAAGGAAACTGCCAGATCAATCCCCAGAAGCCCTAACAATATACAGAAGATTCATATTGCCCAAAGCTATAGGCATCATCTCCTCAGCTTATTTAGTCAAAATGTGGACCCTAACATGACCTCCACTGTCAAGGAAAGTGCAAGAAGTACCAAGTCAACATTTTCTTCTAACTCTCTTCCTGCCTTTGCTACTGGAACTCACAAAACTCACCAAAATAAGAACTTTTTATTCCCTAGTGACTTCAATATGTACATTAAGAACTTTGATAACTACCATGACGAGATCAAGAACTTCCAGAAAACAATTCTTGATGATTTTGATGTTGCACTTCCAGAGAAGCTCAAGGCCCTTTTCTTCTTGAAGACAATCCACTTGAAGATCAGCCAAACCCTTAAGAAGATCTACTCTGAGCTCCTTCCTGTTGAGCTTTTCATCATTTGTGAGTACATAGATGACGAATATAAGAGAACCAAATACCTCTCAAATAAAAGTCATCTTAACAACTCCCAAAATGCTGATCTTATACCTAGAACTCTCCTTTTCATCTTCGAGAATCTTGACCATCAAAAGAACTCTGTATGTTCTTTCTTGAAAGGCCAGATCTCTCAATGCTTTGGAGAGTTCAACTACCATTCTGCTAGACACTTCCTAGAGCAATTCCTAGAAAAGTTCCCCAAAAACAAATATCTTAAATCCCAGATCACTATTGCCCTACGTAGCATCTCAATAGACCCTGTTATTCCCAAGACCCATAACAGATCTGCCAGTAAGGGATCAATTAATTACCTTGCAGCTTCGAAAGAAAATTTAATGTCCAGAAAGAACTATCAACAATATTCCACTGCAACTCCTCATTCAGGAAAGAAATTTAACAGGCATCTCATGGAGAAATGTGAGAATGTTGAGGATGACGATGATGATAAGTCTGAGAACTATAACACTCTTCTTATGACTGACAAGAAACCACTAACTGGAATCCCTAGACTCCAATTATTACAAGACTCAGAAGGTCCTAAAAAGCCTCATGACCATGCCGTATCTAGGGTGAAAACTAGCCTTATCCTAAGTGAACGTGGAGACACCCCACGCCCCTTCGAAATAAAAGAGTCTCCCAAGAATCTCAGGGTCGAAAATTATTTCAGCCAGATATAAAAAATCTCTTTTTGTAGAGACATTTCCTTTCAATTATCTTGTAAATTATTTGAATAAAAAAACTTGATATTATTTATTCCATAAGCCTTGACTGCTTATTTGTTGCATACAGCTTTAATTTAAGCCTAACTCTAATGACATTCTAACATTCTGGTTGATAATTGTAGTAGCAAATCCTTAATTAAAGATTTGGTTTTGACACGACTTTGCAAAAAACTCAATAAATTTTATTTTGATATTGGTCATGTCAAAAGCCAACAAGCACCAAAAGAAGAAGGGTAAGAAGATTTTTGATTTTATAGCTGATCATATAATAGATCACGACGTCGACTTAGACAAAGAAGAGGAAAAAATCAAAAAGCTTTTA
>Ga0065720_1019801_pt1 | contig 19986 bp, 8 predicted proteins | sample Thericmetagenome_FD_59107 | JGI IMG/M metagenome (GOLD analysis project Ga0065720, IMG submission 59107) | Thermophilic microbial communities from the Joint Bioenergy Institute, California, USA of rice/straw/compost enrichment - eDNA_2 v2... | ecosystem: Engineered > Solid waste > Grass >...
AGTTTTAAGAATCATCCTGAACAATCATTTTATGAGCGATAACTCTTATACACATGTTTTTCTGAGCATACTGACTTGATATACTTAGTCAAGTTCAGTCTTAATTCCTACTAATTCGGGCTTAATTCCTGCTCAAATAAAGTAAACTTATATTTTTAAAGAAAATACAAGGTTTAAGTAAAATAATAACAATATTTCAAACTATTTGTAGAAGTGCTTCCACTAATTTAAATGTTAATCATTTTCCCATGTTAAGGTTTGACTGTCTTTTCAATTAAAATTTGCAGGTCTCAATTAATTAACCTATTGACTACTTTAAAGAAGTAAGTCATAAGGATTATAAAACTTAAGCTCTCCCTTGAGTTCATTTGAGAGGCTTATGTGTGCCTTAATTTCCTATTGCAAATTCAGTTTAAAATCAGTTAATAAATTATATGAGAACACAGAAGCATGGAAAACATTAATGACATGGTTATTAAACTAGAAAACAGACTGGTTAGCTCTATTCTGTATTAGTCAGTTGCCTATTGTGGCAATGATCTCGCGGTTTTCTCATGTAAAATGATAGAAAAAATGCTAGAATAGAAAGTATATATTATTCAAGTGGTTTAGCAGGTCAAGAACTGCCCAACGATCTTCAAGTGAGTTGTATGACTTCTGTAGTAGTAACATTCTTCAAAAAAATCAGCTTACTATTTACTTTTCAACTGTCACTTATTACTCAAAATTTTGAATAATTAATTTATAGAAGCTGATATTTTTAAGTGACTCTAGTCTTATTCTAATTCTCCCTTCGTTACCTACTAAACCATGCACTCATTACATTGATGGCTTAGGCAAGCTTTGAAATGTGCATGAGATCTTTGACAAAGCCCTGTAGGTGGCATGCTTTTTTATAAAATTATAATATAGTCAAAGTGGTGGTGTCAGACGCCTGCTATATCATAAGTAGATAATCTCTAAGCCCAACCACTGCTTTAAGCATAGTCTGCATTTTGTGCTGTTCTGACTAAAATATAAAGGCCTGGCTTTTGGTTCTCAGCATCACCTATCTAAACTGCGATTAAATCGAAGTTGATTTCTTGGTGAAAAGGGTATCCTCAGTTCTATAGATTGGACAGCTCTAAAAGAGAAAATGTGTCTCAGCTGAATTGATTGAGAAGAAAGGCCTGTTGAGAAATACTTCTGCGCCAAGACCCTTTTTATTAGTATTAATTTTGACTCAAATTTTAGACACGTATTGTACATACTGTATGTTCTCAGATAGACTCAATGCAAAAAAACCAACATCAGTAAGCTTCAGTTTTTCATGTAATCTAGAATTTGGTAAGAGATATTAAGGGAGTTTAACATAGAAAATTTGTTTTGAGCAAGGAACCAGACTGAATTAATATATTATCATCAGTGTGACACAAGAAATTAGATTTATGAAAGAGTAAAATTAAGAACCGATGCATCACTGCAGTTCTACCCAGTAGAAACCTATTAGGATCAATAATAAACTGTGAACATATTAGGACACTATTATTAGATTTATCACAAAATCATCATCTAACAAAATAAAATACATATTCGCCTAAATGGTGAGGAATAAGGAACCTCCAGGCTTAATTCTGACTGGCATGACCCTTCTAATGATACAGGAAACGAAAGTCCAATCAATAATGCCTTGTTAAATGGTACTCTAGACTGAGTCTTATTGCTTATCCATTACGTAAATAACTCTTTAGGAACTCCATATATTCTACAAATATGGAAAGGAATATGATTTTTCAGTGCTATATTTTAAAATTCGAGTAGATCAGTAGTTAAGGGGATATAGCATGATAAAAAGATAAATTTGAACCAAGAAAAAAGGAAGGTGTTAAATCTTTAGGAAGTCTCTAGTTTTGAAGTATATATTCGTCTGGAAATTCAATATGTCTCGAAGAACTGACACTTAGTACATTACAAAAGGCTAGATTGAGGACTAGGAAAATAAACCGAAAAAGAAGAGTTGCGGCCTACTCAGAAAGTGCTTATCTTGGCATATATCAAGTTTTTTCTCAGATCTGAAAAGGATTCATAACAGACTAATAGCCTGACTTTGATGCTATTGTAAACAAGGGAATAAAACCCGCTCACCCAACAATATTACACTCACATTCTTAGTTCATTTCCTGAATATGCTTCATTGATACTCCAGAACTAGTATTCAACTGATCATTCAGTTCTAGCTAGAAAACTTACTGATAAACTGTATATAAAGAGAGCTACTTAGGCAGATTTTAATAACAAGCATCGGTTTAGGGTTGAAAGTTTGCATTTTACCTGGACTCAGATGCTATACATTGAGTTAAGAAGTAGCTGAAAGCTTCTGAATGGAATCTAATTTTAGGAAGCTGAGATAGAAATTTATAGTTTTGCCTGCCACTGATAAAATAGAAGTTTTAATGGTCAATCTCATTTACAACTAGCCACTATATTTTCTCAAGTTTTGCTGCGAAAATTGGAGCTATTCATTTTCACAACTTCAGCATCATCTCTTACTTTCTATGCATAGTATCTTGATGTATGAAGTTAATGAATTTTGGAGAAAGAAAAAAATTCTTCTCGTATACACCAAAGTCTATAAATGAGAGATCTTCAGACTGGGTCAAGATAGTTTCTGCTAATTATGATGTATGATCTAAGGATTATTGTGTATATTGTTATCAATTATTCGACTAGCTGGGATTGCTTAGCTGGCAAACTAATTCTGCTTAATCCAGACTAATATAATGTATTCTAAGAGGGTTGCTGACCATTCTTAATAGTGGCTATTCGCTCCTATTAAGGACAGTTCAAGAGACTGGTCTTATTAACTTTTAATTGTACTTTAAAAACTCTAGAACAGAGTTCCGTCGCAAGGTTTTAGGAAACTTGGATAGTAATATGAATGTAGACGTTCATTGTTTCTAATGAAAGTCATAATTCTATTCTTTTCGAAACAATTCTCAGTTTATATCCAGTGTTAACTGCAATGTCGAAAGCACGAAGCACTCAAATAAAAGTCAGTTTTATCCTTCAAAGTGAATCTATCTGTTGCTTTAGATGATAAGATTAATCTTAGCTATTTATAAGTGTGGCCTTAATCAACTATATCAAATATTCAGGTATCAGGCAGAAGCTCACTGGATTCTAATCACAAGTGCCAAATCATCATGTTACAGAAAAGGAAAGATTTACAGAAAGATAAATGAATGAGAATAGGAACCAGGGAATTACACTTATTTTGACCCTAAAGTTCTTATAAATATTTAACCTAGCCTCAGTATTTTTCTCACTCTACAATATTTCCTTGAGAATCTAGTGGTCGAGGAATAGAGCACTTGAGGTGGAAATATGAATTGAGTATTCATTCTGAGATCCCTTGGGATTAGTTATGATTTCCTTTCCTATGAGAATTCATAATAAAGTCCGAGACAAAAGTTAGCAGGTTTGATATATTTAATTTATTTTGCATATTTAAACTTATTTTCAATACTATGAGAGGAAAAAAGTCCAAAGTTTCAATGTCAAGCAAAAGCAAAACAAAACTCTGTTCTACTATGGATGCAGAACTCGACTACAATACCTTCTCGATTCCTAAAGCTCTAAAACCTGACTTTGGATTTTTAAATATAGAAAATGATGGTTTAATGCACCAAATACAGAATAGTGTTCCGAAGATCTCTCAGAGACCCATTCTACAGGAGATAAATAATCAAGAGTCAATAATTTATGCACGTATGAGGGGATACTATCTAAAAGTTGTTAGAATTCCACTTAGCTTGGATCCATACGAGGAAATCTATAACGAAATTAGTGACCAAAAAGTTGGAAGATTGTTACTAAGGACTTATGGAAGAGGATATTCTAAAAAATTCCTAAAGAGAACCCTGACACAGGTTGTAATTGCAGATGATGATGCTAATACACATCATTTGTTTTATCTTTTTAGGGAGATACGAAAACTGGATTACTACCAGGATCAATCCTCATTTCTATTCTCCCATAGATTAGCATTTTTGGTTCGCCATGTGCTACACAAAAGACTTTTTGAGTTTAAAATTTCTGGAAATCTCGAACATGAAATTGATAATTATAGAAATTTCCTCGCAATGATGGTGGCCTTAAAGAAGTTTATGCTTAAGTGCCTTGTTATAAGATCTGAATTTGATATTTTCAATCCTTTTGATCAAGAAAGAACACGACCATTTATCAAAAATATTCTTCGAGTAATGCAAAGATATAAGTGGCTGAACAGTATTCATATAGATCCTCTAAGGAATTTCATTCTGGATACTGTAGGCCTCCATACAGTCCTAAATAAACTACCAAATCTCACTGATCTAATGCTGACTGATTTGGAAAATTCAGTGACAGACGAAAGATTCACTGATAATTTGGTTAATGTAACAAATCTGAAATGCCTTTTTATGAGCTTCAATTCCACACCAGTCAGGTTTTTCCAAAGAGTTATTCAAAAGAGCTATCATTTAAAAACACTGTTCATTTATTTATTACCCAAAAGAATATACAGAACCTCAGATCATAGGACCCACACTATTTTAGTTGATGAAGAATTTCATGATGTTTGGCCTAAACTCTGCCAGATCCAGACATTGGAAGAAATTACTCTGGTCCATTCAGAATTAACAGAACCCGAAAAAATTCCTGCTCCACATTTGATTGATATAAAACCAATCTCAGGTCTGACTAATCTCCGAAGATTGAACATCTCGAGCAATGTGAATGTTAGAAGGAGAATGATCGATTTAAGCGATTTGGGAAAAGCCTTAATGATCACTTCAAAAATAACATATTTAGAACTTCAAAGTTATTTCTCAAATAAAGGATTTTCAGAGTTTCTACACGCAAGCGCCAATAGCATGCCTGAGCTTAAGGAAATTGTAATGCAATTTGAGTTTTATCAAGATATTATAATTGGACCAGAGTTTGTAGACTGGATGAAGACCAAGCAGCAAGTCAAATATTTTTCCATTCAGCTAGGCCTTAAGGCAAGGAAGGATACAGGTGCTGTCATTGTTCCTCAGTCTTTGAAAAATTTGTGTGAAGGAATTGCCTGCCTGCCAAAGTTAACACAACTAAAATTATGTTTAGGCTTAACAGATTCTTATAAATGGAGTGAGAAGAAAGTGAAACCCACTTTCAAGAATTTTAATTCAAGCTTAGAAAAGCAGTTGATTTCAAATTTAATCAAGAGACTTCCTAATTTAACGAAATTGATTCTGAGCATTGGAACAGGGTATCTAGTTGATGCTGAGTTGAGAAGAATAATGCATGTGATAAAAGAAAATACAAAAATTTACTTCCTAGGATTAGGAGGTGATTTCTCAAAAATAACTAATAATGCAATCTATGATTTTATGGAATTTTTGGTTGAAACAGCATACAGATTGAAAAGTTTTTACTTTTCAGCCTTGAATTTCAAAGGGACTAATCTCAATAAAGCAACGGAGCTAATTGAGCAATTATTTGGACCAGAGTCCACAGACTACATTCTTTCTGATTTGGAGCTCTGATTCTTTCAATTCCTTGAGGATGTAGATAGAATTATACTCACTATCAGATTCTTTTTAAATGAATAGACACTGAATAAATGTGTATAAAATTGTAATGAAAAATCTTGGATGTAAATTACATTCTTGTTTTATCCTGTACTTCATGCAGAGAATTGTTGATCATAATTTCAATTTATTTCATAAAAAGACTTAAAATTCTGTCCAGTTTTGATCGACATGTATTAATAGATGAGATCGATATAATGCGGTTCACAGGGTAACTTATGTCAAGAGTAGGTTGTTAAGAAAGTTTCAGAAGCTTTGACAGGGTTCTGAGAATAAATTTACAATCTGTTAGAATCTGCTGAAAATATAATTCCAGAAAATTAGTGACTCTGGGATTCAACCTACAGCAAAATCCAGCATTATTTGTTGCTGGGAATAATTTGACTTCTCATTAGCCTTTATATTTTATCAACAACCTGTCTACTCCACATGGCACTTTTACATTGTCATGAGAGTATTACTAGATTTATCACAGATAATTCTCGCTCAAGTTTTCAGGAAAAAAAGAAGGAAGATGATTAGGTTTAGTTTTACAGAAGGTCTCGCTGCTGTCCAAATTTGGGTTTCCAAAGGAACCTAGGTCTTGAGGGCCTCTCATAAACGACATATATAATTTAGGTCGAGCTACATTCATAGAAAGCATGGTTTAATGAGATTATTGGCTTCTTTAAATAAACCATATGAATCAAAAAGTTCAGTAATTATCTGAGATAACTCATTGGGATGTAAAATATTTTATTTTCTAAAATAAAGAATTGAATTCCAGAAAAGCTTTCCTGTGATCCAGATGTATCAAACCACGCCTTCTCTTCTTTCCCCTTCAAGTTTAGGGAACTTGAACAGGCTTTCTACAAATATACTCTTGCAAACCAGCGACAACTACGATTATCCTCTTGCCTGCATATCTGGGGGTTTATATAATACATCCCTTTTTTTCAAATCTGCCTTATCCTTGCTTTCCTCATAGTTCACAGGTACCAAGCTATCTCAATGATCTCCAACAACTCAATAATCGCCTCAAACTCCTGAATGAAATTCTTCAAAACAATACGCTTACCCCGAGTATTAATGGGCGTCTTGTCAATGGAAACGGCTTTTCGACTGTAGAAGGAATTAACACATTGCAAGTGAAAGTCTCTAACGATAATAATACAGAAGTCAAATTGAAGGTGGAGGTAAAGACTCCACGGTTAGATGGAAAAAGTCTTCATACTGGTAATACCAGTGAAGAATACCATGTAGAATCTGTAGGAAGACAGACGAAACAAGTAAAGTTGGGATAGTCCAAGGAATAATTGTTTTAGGAAGATGCAACTAAAGGACTGAAAAATAAAGCAAAGAAAATTGAAGAACTAAGTAGTCTTCATGCATATTTCCTGCAGAAGCAAAAGAGGCTCAGAAGACCTGCACATCTAATAAAAAGAAACTTCAAATGTCCATTTAAGGAATGCGAAAAGGCCTATGGGTACTTGACCTTTGATTCTAAAATTAATTAGCTAGATCCGAGACTTCCCTATACTTCCATGTCAAATTGAAACATCCTGATCTTGATGAAGTTGAACCCAAAGCTAAATGAAATAATAAGAAGAGTAAAAAGGAAATAGAAAAAAGTTTTCGAAATTTCTAATGATGCTTACTATTTTAGATTTTTTAGGTTTAGGCGTTCTGTTTATTTCCTCATGTAATGCATTTCATTCAGTATGATGTTATCATGAACATTACCTGAGTATTTAGACTCATTTCTCAGATCCACAATATCTTAAGCAATGCTTATATCCTAGAATAAAGTATGAAAGCATAATGTTCGAGCTAGGTTTCTTTTAACTGCAAGTAAAATCAATTTCTTTTTTAGAGCCTATTGATTATAACAAAACAAAAAGTCAGTATTGATTTAAATTCACAAATCGCTATAAAGATTTCGGGTTCCTAGACTTATCATTCATGATATGATGTATAGGAGACGATACTTAGTCTGGCAACAAGCATACCTGCTGCACTATCAAACTTATACAGATCTATCTAATGAAATTCTGATAGACGCACTAATTGTCAATTAGTAGAAGAACCCCCCGAAAATTCCCTCTATTGGTGTAGATCAGAACAAATCTTTCAGTAAAAAAGACTTATTGTTAATGTTAAATATCATTTAAGAATATGAACCCACTATCTTAAGAGAAATTTCCTCTCTCTCTTAAATGCTCACTTTATGCAGTAATTCATGAGGTATTCCGCGCGTTCCATGGATAGTGATCAAATTTCACTTTCTAAAATTTTAAAATTGGTTCTATGACTCTTTAAGTCTTAACAGGGTAGGAGAAATACATAAGGAACAAACGCACTTCAACCAAAACACACCAGAACGGCCCAATGAAGGGGAATATAGAGAATGAGTTTAAAAAGAACTTTTCTCAAATCTGGTGTTGGACACGCGGATTTCTGGTTAAGTTAAGATTCCAAAATATATAAACACACGCAAGATATTGTATAAATTAATATAAAAAAGTTCAAACAAGGATTTATTATGGATTTCAAACAGATTTTATCCAAGGTCCAACTTCCTAAGATCACTTCCTGCACCGGATGTGCCACCTCTGAGAATATTGCCGTCATCGTTCCTGAAGATGACTTTGACGGAGCTCCCTTCAAGGTTGTTGCCGACAATCACATCAGAGAAGAGCTCAAGAAGAACAAGTGCATTCAACTCTATGGCAAAGAAGGTGATGGTTACAAGAAGGCTTGGGTCTGCCTCTATGCTGCCAAAACCACCAGAGAAATCATCTCTGCTGGTGCCGATCTCACAAGAGCTGTCCTTCACAAGGGAAAGGTCACCGATATTGTCCTCCACTTCTCCGAGAAGATCAGTGCTGAACACATTGACCAATTCCTCAGTGGATTCTTCCTCACCAATCACTCCTGGAATGAAAAGACCTCTGAAGGATCTCAACTCAAGAGATATGAATCTGTTACTGTCTGCCACAAAACCTGGAAATATGGTGGTGACGGTTCCTTCCAGATTGACGCTGCCAACTACGTCTTATTCGGAAGAGAAATCGCCAACAGCAGAGCCAACAAGGCTACCCCTTCTTCTATGCTCAAGCTCTGCCAAGACCTCGCTAAGGCCTACAACCTGGATATTGAGTACATCGTTGGCAAGGACTTAGAAGCCAAGGGATTGAATCTCATTTATAGTGTTGGTAAGGGTGCCTCTGAGCCACCTTGCTTGGTTGTCTTGAGATATAATGGTAACCCCAGCAAGCCAGAAGATCTCTATTCCTTGGTCGGTAAGGGTGTCTGCTTCGATGCTGGTGGTCTTAACATCAAGCCCACTGGAAGCATGGAAGAAATGTATGCTGACAAGACCGGTGCCTGCGTCGTTTTGTCCACTTTCTTGGGTATTGTCGAGAAGAAATTGCCCATCAACGTCGTTGTGGGAGTCTTCTGGGTCGAGAACAAGCTCGGATCTGATGCTTACCGCCCCAGCGATATTCTCACCAGCTACAAGGGACTCACCATTGAAATCGGAAACACTGATGCTGAAGGTCGTCTCTGCTTGGCTGACACCATGAGCTATGTCCAAAAGAACTACAAGCCCCATACCTTGGTCGAATTCAGTACCTTGACTGGTGCTTGTGTTATTGCTTTGGGCTTTGACAAGGCTGGTGTCTGGACAAACAGCGACCAACTCTGGGCTGACCTCTCCCAAGCCTCTACTGATGCTGCTGAATTGATCTGGAGAATGCCCATCACTGATGAAGACCGTGAAAACACCAAGACTAAGAATGCTGACCTTGGTAATGCTGTTCCTCAAAAGTTCAATGCCTCTGGTTGCAACAGAGCTGCTGCTTTCCTCGAATTCTTCGTTGAGCAGGGAGTCAACTGGGCCCACGTCGATATTGCTGGACCTGGACTCTTCTTCAACGACAAGTACACTAACTGTGGTGGAGCCAGCGGATATGGTATCAAGTTGATGCTCAACTATTTCAAGAGAAGAGCCCAATCTTCATAAACTTCTAAAGTAAACGAGTCGAAGACTATTTATTTGAGTATTCATAAACTCTAAAAGAACTTTTAAATTTCAGAGTTAATCAAGAAACATATAATGTCTTTCTTATTTAATTTCTAGGTCTTTTTATTTTTTGGAGGAAGTAGTAGGTTGAGATTTATACATGTAAAAGAATGATGTTATTGAGTGTAGGAGTACAATAGATAATAGTGAACAAGTAATTTATTATTGGAACAAATTTAAGCTAACTGAGTTTTCATTTCAATTTCCTTAACACTGTTTGTTCTCTTTAACCCGAAGAAATTTATATCAAAGTCTCTCAATGTGTACATAAAGCTGAGAGTCATAATAAATTTCTTCAGCAACTCAGTATCAAGGCTTATCAGCTGGTTATCTGTCATATTTAACACCAAAGATCTTAGCTTCTTGAGCCTAGTAAAGCAGAAAGCAAGGCTATTAGTGCTATGCTTTCTTGAAAATATCCCCTTCAAAAGTATCAGTTTTAGGTCTGCTAGTTCAGGCAACTTAGACAAGGCAAACGCTAGCTCTCCAAGATGGCTACTATTGATAAAATATTCACTCTTGAAGCTTGGGGCGATCTCTAGATGTAGCTTCTTGAGTGTAGTTTGGTTCGAAATAGCCTCTGATAAGCTTGAAATTCCCATATCGAGCCAGTCCTTTTCAATTGGGCTGAATCTGTCCAGCTTAAGAACTAGACTTTCTAGCCCATGAATTCCATTGATAGCTTGACTAAGGTCTGTTAAGAAGGACTTTCCGCAGTCTTGGCCAAATTGCATGACTAAATTAAGGCTTTTCAGATCTGTTAAGCAGGAGAGAGAATTTTTGATGCTTGATACAGTCCTTGCTCCTAGAATATCAGGCATAATTAGGTTGAGGGATAGGTCTGTCAGATGAGTTAGATTCTGAAGGGAACCAAAGATTTCGGAGAGAGTATTGGCCTTAAGTTTGCTCATTTGGAGATCTTCAGATATACGCTGGGGCAAAAATTTAAGGCTCTTGATAGAGGTAAGTTTCTCTAGGCATTTAACTAGGGTGTTGATGTTATCCTCTCTGAGGATAGGGTATCTAATCTCAAGATGTTCTAGGTTGGTTAAGCTTTGCAGATGTGTGTTCAGAAGATTAATGGACTGAGAAGATACTGGAAAGTTTTCGGAGAGCCAGACTTTGAGGGATCTGAGTCTTGATAGAGAGGATATTCCGTTGGAGAAGCTTGAGATTTCAAAGTCGTCTGGCTTTGCTTGAATAATGCCGAAATGATTTAAGGTTGGCAACCTTTGCAAAGACTTGAAGAAGCTCTCTCTTTCTTTCTTTATGTCAGAATCAAGGGAGATGTCGATACTGGTAAGGGATCTAAGCCCATTAACAGATTTCTCAAATTCATCAAGTCCTGAATTTCCAATTTTTGAGTGGACTCTAAGAACTAAATTCTTCAAGTTACTTAAAGACCCTAAAGCACTCATGACCACAGAGTAGTTTTTGGGGTTGAGGTTGCTATCCACAGGAAGATGGATTTGGAGGAATTGGAGCTTGGTCATGGATGATAAGGATTGCGAGAAGACTTTTAAAGAAGTGTCATCAACATTCATTTCTGAGTTGAAGATAATAGAGAGCTTCTTGACATTATTCAGTTTCTCAAAAGCCTTGAAACAAGAGTTAAGGGTCACGGAGCTTGTAGAGAAGTTTCTCGGCCAAATAATTTGGACCTCTTCAAGGTTTTTAAGTTGGCTAAGATCATAGACTAGACTTTTAATGGTTTCATCTAAGATAGTTCTAGCTGAGCTAAAATTGAGATGGACTATCTTCAGTTTCCTCAGGCTTCTCAAGCAAGAGGAGATATTCTTAAGTCTGCTTGTATTTGTGTTAATTTGCACAAAATTTAGTGAGAGCTTTTCGAGATTTTTCATTCTTGAAATGACATTGAAAACAATACCTCCTGAATTTTCACTCAAATTGCAAGTGTGGACATCCAATTTGAAACTAGTCAGCTGAGATAATTCAGAAAGCAAGTCTTTGAAATCTTTTTTGGAGGATTTTAGAGTCTCAGCTATAATCTGAGTCTCTCTTAAGTTAGGAAATAGTCTTGCTATGCTCTTCATTCTTGATTTTGATTCTTTGTCTTTGTATATGGTGGCATGGAGTATCTGATTAAAAGGGCCTAGCTTTCTAACATATTTATATTGATAATCGTGGATGATATTCAAATTGAGAGAGGATTTTTTTGTCTTTCTAGGGAAATAGCGTGAAGGAGAAATGTCTCCCCCTTGTACTTCCATAATATGAGGATTCTGAAGAGTAGAATTAATGTTATGTTTTGTTTTAGATATATGCAAGCCCATTTATGTTTAATAAATTGAAATAAATTGGATAGAATATTTTTAAGAGTATATGGAGTTATACTTTTGAAAGGGTATTTGATTTAAAAAAAAAAAAAAACTGCCAAGGTGCTACCTTTGATTTGTAACACTCTCTCCGTGCTGTTGTTGTGTTTGTACTTGAAAAGAAGGCCAAAAGATACAATATTGTCTTTGTAGGGCCCCAAGTTTGAACTACTAACCATCTTAAGGCCCTCTGAAAAGCACTCTGGTATATCGGCAACCAAAAGAGAATACTCATTGTTTCTTGGTTTAGAGTTTGTTGGTATAATTCTTATTTAGAGACCTCTAGCTGATATCACCGCTAACATTGTGAAGTGGTATCGAGGACTAATTGTTTATTTTTCTGGTAAGAATTTTGACATTTGGCATGGGAGGTGCCGACTCGTTCTAATCTGATTTCATTGTACTATAAAGTATTTGCTTATATTTCAGGTTGAATTCTTAAACTGTTATGGGGAAAAGCTTGAGGAAAGCTTTTCTAGAATGTTGTTAGTCGAATATTTACCGCCTCTAATTATGAACACAATTTTGTTTAGAGTACTGATCGTAGTGGATTAATGCACTGGACCTTTTTTAATCAATCGGTTATTTATAAGGAATTCAAAGAAATAAAATTATCTTCTACTCAAACAAGTAAAATTATATTCCAGCAAAAAATGGAGGTCATATCATCGATGAGCCCATATGCCGAGTTTACACCATTACCGAAGCTCCTTCGGTCATCAGATACATGTTTTGTTAGGCGATACTCTATAAAATACCCTAAGTCTAAGGGAATTAATACATCCAAAATTACAGAAGTTCGTTTATATTCTGTGGATTATCCTAAATCTCAGATCGCTAAGTGGTTTAGTAAACCCAAACAGATGAAGAATCTTAACAAGTTTTTGATAAGAAACTGTCTTCCGCTCTCTGGATCTGCAAATTCCCTTAAACTCTTCATTCACTTCCTCAAACAACTAAAGCACACAAAGGTTTTCCATGCTCAATACGACTTCATGTTAGAAGTAGTAAATCAGAGACTTCAGCTTAGACTTGCAAGAGCATTTAGATATTTAAGAATAGATACCATGAAAGTAGAGGCCAGTGCTGAAGCATTGGGAGGAGGTCTCCCTGCTGCCTTCTTGCCCATGTTGATGAGAAATAGAACCCTTAAAGGCTTGGAGTTGCAGCTTCTCCAATACTTTTCAGTTCCCTTTGAAAAAACTTTTATCAAAAGCATTTCCCAGTTAGGCTGCCTTCATAAACTGAAATCACTAAAACTCCCCGCTTTTGAGAGCTTTGCCAAACATAAAGAACACTATATTCGCGAGTTAAAGACTGTTGTTCCAAAATTGAAAGAGCTCAGGGATTTATCATTTCTATTGCCAATTAAACATGGAAACGATTCATATGTTCAGATACTTTCTCGCCATTTTTCTAGAGATGGGCTCAACCTGAAACTCGACTCCCAGTTTATTGGCGAGGTTCCATTAGAATCAATTTTTTTCTCTCAGTTGAAGCCCACTTACCTAACTATTGAGGCTACTTCCACAACTTCTACATCAGTGGAAATGTTCCTGGGGAGTCTCCAGGGACTAAAAGGCCTTAGAATTAGGTGCCATGAAAAGGGACAAGAAGGTCTTCTCGAGCCCATATTCAGTCAAGCAAAGAAGCTCACTAAACTCCAAGAGCTTGAATTATGCTACTCCACCTCCAAAATTAAGTCAAATTACCTACAAAAAATGTTCGGTGTGTTCAAGATGTTGCCTGAGTTAAGGCAATTCAGACTGCTCAACTCGGGAAAATTCTTGAACATCGAAAAAGACTTAGTTATCCTGCTAAAGGACCTTTTAAATGCTCCCAATTTGACGACACTAGAACTGGATCTTGCTGAAATACAATATTGCTCAGCCTTTTGTTTAAAGAAAATTTCTAATTTCACGGCCCAATTTATTGCCATGGTGGAATCAGCACTGGCATTAAAAGAAGTGATGTTTTCTACTCCAAAGATGAGAGAAACCGAATATGAGTTATTAGAAGAGACCCTATACGAAATGAAAAATTTGTCCAAGGTTTGTCTTTCTGTTCAGTCTAAAGTCCCTAATGTATCAAAAGTTATTATTTCTTCTTTGACAAAGCTCAAAGCTTTATTTGTATAATATCTTACCTGTCTAGTATAAAATAGTTGTCCTTTATATATTGTAAAACACCATCAAATTCTCTTGTTTTTCAAAATGAACATATGAAGGTGTTTCATCTCTATTCTCAAGAAGAGGAGGGAGAAGTTAGTTGTTAGAGCCATTCGGTTTGGCCCTCTGAACATTTTTCGACAACAAATACTCGCAGCAAATCTTTCTTTATTTTTTTCTTTGCAGACTTTTTGAAATGCAATAAAACCTTAATGGGAGCTATATTTTGCAAATCAATAAACTTTTCAAGCTTAGTCTCAGAAGAAATTATTATCTCTCCCCTCAGGTTCCCTCTTCTAAAGAATAAGCCACTTCCTTTGCGTTTTCACTCAAATTCTTCTATCAACATTATTAATTCAATTCAATTGTCTCATCTATCAAAGAATGGGCTCTCCAAGAGAATTCAGAATGTAGGCATTCTAAAAGGTCGAAATTCGAGGGGAAATTTCCACAGAATGACGAAAAGATTAGCTAATATTAGTTCCCTAAGTCTCCATATCAGCTCTCATGAAGCTGATTTTAGAGACTTTGAGTGGAAAAAATTCTGTATGCTCTATAAACTCAAATCTCTGGATCTATGTTTCATTAAGTATATTCCAGATTCTAATTTCAATCCCATTTGCCTCTCAAAATTGAAGCATCTTAAATTTCTCAAGAATCTATCTCTTTCATTTTATCATTTCGATAATGTGCCCGCTTTCACCAAACAATCCATTCCTATCAAATACCTAGCTTATCTAAGAAAGATCACCTTAAATTTTCACCGTTCCTCTCTTTTATCTCAGACTCCATTTATGAATATGCTTCAAGATATGAGAAGATTTAAGAACCTAAAACTCAACTTAGTCGTGCATCATATTGCTGAAAGAAAAATGCTACAAAACTATATTCAGAAAATTGGGTGCCTGCCCCAATTGAAATCATTCGCATTCGTTCTGGATTCTAAAGACATTGATTCTGAACTCACTTCAATACTCTCAGAAACCACTAACTCCTTGCAAAAGTTGACTTCGTTCAAACTTATTGTAAAAAATGTCAAGACTTCTCATCAAGATTCTATATTAGTTCCTATATTTAGCTCTATTCAGAGACTTAAACATTTGTCGAAATTAAACCTTCAAATTGGCTCCCTCTGTAGTAAAGGAATTGAATCCCCACGTACCTCTAATGGATTTTTTCAATTACAGAAATTGAAAATTCACATTTCAGAACAAGATTCTGGCATACTCTCATTCATAAGCGCTTTGGAACAAATGACTCACCTCCGAGCTCTTGAATGGAATGGCAATTTTATCAATAGTCGTACCTTGAATAAACTCTCTAATCGAATAAACAAATTGACTCAGCTTGAAAATATTTCTCTTTCTCTCACCTTAGAAAATAGTCACAACATTGAAGTGCCTGAGTTTCATAAATTTTCGAAATTGGCAAAGCTGGAAATAGGAGAATTCCCTAATGATCCATATGCAATTTCAGCATTGCTAAGGTCAGTGGCAAATTGTTCTCGTCTGAAGATTTTTACAATCCATGATAAAAATATTATTGATCATTTCCCTGAAGAATTATTTTATTTATGCCAATCTTCTTGTTTGGAGTCAATTTGGCTTGGAACTATCTCAAATCTGAGTCAGAGATATGAAGATTTGATTAGCTTGCTTTCAAGAAGATTACATTTTCTGACAAAAGTTGATCTTTCTTTTTCAATTAAGTGCTCTCTTGAGGCAGACTCTCTGATCAGGATCTTCCAGATTTTGAGCTACAATCTGGGAATTTCTTTGAGGTTAACTCTTTCAATGAGGAATTTGAATGAAACAGACATGAAAGGAATTTCTTACCACCTTGTTAAGCTCAACCATGTTAACAAACTTCATCTTAAATGTGAATTTAATCCCAAAGAAGATGACAATTCCATTTACAACGGTTTTTTGAATCTAAGTACTGCAATTTCTTATTTGAAAAGACTTGAGGATCTGAGTATAGAATTTTACATTGGGACATTAAACCTCAGGAAAGGGATTAAATGCCTCTGTGATGGGTTGAATGATTTAACTCTGATAAAAAGGCTAAATCTCAAGCTCAAGAATTCTCTGGGGCAGTTCATTGAACCTGGGCTCTTGAGAGATTTATATGGAAAAATTTTCTTTATGTTCGAGCTCAAAGAAGTTTCAATATGTTTAGGGCATTATTCTCTGTTTTGGAAAAATAATTGCTCTGGCAAGACTTTTAAATGTTGGTAACACTAAATCTGTAAGTTATGGTGCATATACTACTATCATGTTCTTTCAATATTTATTGTTTAATAACTACCACACTTCGAATTACAAATATAATTGGTTAGGAGGCAAGTTTATGTTCCTGTAATTCTCAATCTCAACGATCATCTTCTTTCAATATTTTGAACTTTCAAATATACAGTTATAATTTATTATTGACCCGGTAACGAATTCAATGGAAGACGGAAAAAGGCCCAGTCAACGGAATCAACAAACCTAACAGATGCAGTACCCTCTACAGTGATCAAAGGTGTAGTTTGCGCAGTATTAGTAGCTCAAAACTGAGATCTAATTTCTTTAAGCGGAAGAACCTAAGAAACACATCCAAGCATTCCTTGTAAAATCTTGGGATTGTTATTGATGCATGATTCAATGATGAAGTTTGTAATAAGTTAGCTTGTTTGGCAAGATTGTGATAATTTTCTGATAGCAACACATCCAAGTGTTTTTATGAGGACTTTCAATGAAATCAAATTGAATCTTAGAAGACTCTTATTTTAAAAAAAAGGCAGATTTTACTAACAATTTAAAACTGTCTTGATTAATGATTAAGAGACTGGAATAGAAGATACAGTCTTTGATCAGAGACAATATTATCCTTGGAAAAGATACCCATTTTCTATTTGTGAGATACCATGGTCTTAGATAGATTAAGAATAGACCTTTACATTTCTAATTTTTGAATCAAGCAAAATAATATCTTATTATTCTGGATTTCTCCAGCCCTGACTCTTACTATGAAATTTGCAAAGATAGAACTAATAGTACATTATTGCTTATTTAAATTAACGAATAAAATATGGGCAACTGCTGTAGTGAAGCCATCCATAAATTCTCAGAGGTCAGTATCTTCGGCCAAGAGTCGTTAATCATTAACCACAAAGGTTCTTCTTACCCTTGGCCCTCAAGATTTTTCCCCAAGAGGATTAAATCATATCACTTATTGAACATCTTGCATGAATGCCAAATTCCCTTCTTCAGAAAGTACGGAATCACCAAGTCCTGGAGAAAACTGGCTGTTCGAGGTAACGGTGAAAGAGATCTGAATCTTCACAAGACCATACGGCCACTCACTAGCCTAAAAAGATTCAGAATTACTGTAGATCATGGAGAAAAATTTCAAACTGACCGATATCTTGCCAAGTTCCTACACAAGAATAATAAGATAAGAGAGTTAGAGCTTTTCGTAAATTCAAGTCCCTTGGCCTGCATTCCCACAAGAGAAATTTCCAATCTCAGAGATTTGGAGTCTCTTACACTATCTTGCTATAATATTCCTTCAGGAGGAAACAAACGACTTCTCTCAATCCCAATCCGCAAAAGTATAAAATTGAAGAGAGTCCATCTGAGTTTCCATAATGTTGATATCATCAGCTCAAGAAAACTTTACCAATTCTTTAGAGAGTTGGTTGCCCTCGAGGCTCTTGAAGAAGTCTCAGTGTATCTGTACCTGGATCCAGAAATTGTTAGCAAAGAGAGTTTAATCAAATGTGTTAACTTACTTTCAAGAATTCAGAGACTCAAGAAATTTGAATTACAGATGTTCCACGATGATGATGAAGACGATGTTTTTGTTAGAGCCTTGGGAAAAACTCTTTCTACAAAGACGACTCTCGAATCCATTAGCATAAAATTTCTTAATGACAAGATCATTGATGTTCATCTTCCCCATTCCTACTCTGCCCTAATTTCTTCTATCTCTAATTTGAAAAAATTAAAGACTTTGGAATTGAGTATAGACAATATTCTGGAGCCAAAAAGCTCTATAAATTTCCCCTATACAGTGACTATGATTGAAAAATCAGAGAATCTTTCAACCATGGGTCTCTCCAACTCGGACCGATACAATAGAGAACTCTTTAACCCGCTGGTTTCTCTTACCCAGCTCTCTCATTTCACTTGGAGCAGCTCGATTCCTATTAATTCAGGCATAACTTCCCTTTTTGAATTTCTAAGAATTTCCTCAAAATTGGAGTTCCTCAAACTGAATATTACAGAGCCATATCGATACAGCAAAGAGGAACTGATTGCTCTTACTGATGGCTTCAAAGCCCTCAAATCCCTGCGACATCTTGAGATTCTAAATTTCTATTGTTCTGGGCAGGAAGTAGTTGAAAAGTTAATGCAAGGCATTTCTTACTGTACTAACCTTAGAAAATTTCTTATCAAATCCGAAGATGTTCTCACCTGCAAGAAAAGGAGAATAGTTTATGAAACCATAGGCAATTTCAAATATCTTGAGTCACTCGAAGTGTACTTTTATGACACCTCGGTCTATATCAGCCCCCTTGCCTTCTATGAAATGCTGGGAAGCCTAAGGAAGTTAAGGACCTTAATTGCGCATATTCAATTTGTGGAGTCGAATATGGACTTTTTCATTAGCGAATTTAGTAAATATATCTCTCCAAAACTCCAATTAGGCTTGACCCTCAGGCTCTCGAATCCAAGAATGTATTTCCTCAAGAAGATCGCTATTGCGATGATGAAGCTTCAGACTCTATTTCAGCTTAAAATAGAACTCTATGTTCTTGATGGAGTAAATGAGTCTATCTATGACGATATAAATTCATTCAACTATACTCTCACACTTTTACCGAATATCAAAGATCTGGACTATTTTGTAAATGCAGGTGAGACCTCTTCAGTCAGGTTTTTGGAATATATTACTCAATTATTCCCTAAAATGTCTAGACTTAGAGCTTTAAAAATTGACATTGAGGGAAATCAAAGGGACACTTGTGAGAGACAAAAAGAGACTTTGATTACAAGATTGGCTCCTATGCAAGAACTTGAGGAGGTCTGTATAAAGGTAAATAGGCAGTTTGTAGTCCAATATCATAAGCACCTCAAGTAGTTTTTAAGTACATTTTTTTCTTGGTATAAATATAATTTTCGTTATTTTTGGTATCTATATTCAGGATTACAAGGATTGTGTTTACAGAAAATAAATTAGATATTTATATCAACAGTTTACCATTTACAATAAGAATCAACGATAACCTATTCAAAGTCAATCGAAGATATGAAAGGAAGAATTTTATTACATAATCCTTTCTATGATTGTTATCGAGGGAAGTTCATACGCCTTTTGGTTAAGAGATCAAAGTACTATAATCATTACTAGATATGAAGATATATCAAGAAAAATAGAGATAATAAAGCCAAAGGGCGCAAAAGATGCTACTCTTATGTAACGCCAAGCCCATTTGTTGAGAATATTAATTTGGCAATAAAGTCTCTTCCGTGAGGAGAATATCGAATAGCTCCGTCAAGAAATGCTAAATCACTCTTCAAAACTATGATTTCAATCAGTGGTGATGCATCGTCTTTAAATTCATGACTGTAGTTATTAACCCCCGTAGGTTGGGTTGACTAGTGGGAGAAAAACAAGAAATTTACAGTATGAATGAGTGTAATCTAGGCTTTATTTATGTGTTGAAACGTATTTGATGAGATAAGTGAATCTGGAAAGTCTTCCATTTCACATTGTTCTGAATTCTGAGAATTAAAGTTATTGGAGTATTCAACCCTTCGAACTATTCGAAATCTTGG
>Ga0065720_1019803_pt1 | contig 19979 bp, 18 predicted proteins | sample Thericmetagenome_FD_59107 | JGI IMG/M metagenome (GOLD analysis project Ga0065720, IMG submission 59107) | Thermophilic microbial communities from the Joint Bioenergy Institute, California, USA of rice/straw/compost enrichment - eDNA_2 v2... | ecosystem: Engineered > Solid waste > Grass >...
GCCAATCAGAAGACTGCTTTAGTCGGAGAGAGTGGCTGTGGCAAATCAACATGCATGCAGCTTATTGAACGTTTCTATGATGCTACAGGTGGCTCAGTCCAAATAGATGGAGTTGATGTCAGGGAATTAAACTTGAAATATCTTAGAAGCTTGATTGGATATGTGGGGCAGGAACCTGTCTTATTTGCTGCCACAATTAAAGAAAACTTGCTCCTTGCTAAGGAAAACGCAACAATGGGTGAGCTTATTGAAGCTACCAAGAAAGCAAAGGTCTATAATTTCATTGAGAGCTTGGAAAAAGGCTTTGATACCTATGTCGGTCCAGGAGGCACCCAGCTCTCTGGAGGACAGAAACAGAGAATTGCTATTGCAAGAGTTATATTGAAGAACCCAAAAATCTTATTATTGGATGAAGCAACAAGTGCACTTGACAGGAAGGTCGAAGCTGAAATCCAAGCGGCATTAGATACTCTTGTTGAGGGAAGAACAACTATTATTGTTGCTCATAGACTTTCGACCATTCAGAATGCAGACAAGATTATCCTTCTTGAGAAGGGAGCGAAGGTCGATGAGGGAAAGCATGAAGAACTGATGGAAAGAAACGAGAAATATAGACTGATGGCTCAGCATCACATTCATGATTCTGATTCAAGCCCAAAGAGAGCCACTGAGATTCGTATATTTGAGATGAGCGATCAGGAAAATGATGAAGAGCCGGAAGAGGAAGAGAAGAATATTGAAGAAAACGTTGATCAGACAGTTGAGACTGTGAGGTCCTTTGATTATGACAAGGACAGTGAAGGAGCAAGTCCAAAGATGACTGGTTTGAGGGCTGGAGATTCTGTTGCTACTGTTGAAGGAAGCAAATTCCGTTTACCATCAACTGTTATGAGAAGAAGACAAAAATCTCATACTAGGGGAGGAAACAGTACTTCCACCAAGATCGATACTAAAGCATTGCGTTCCTTTAAGAACGACAGTGGCGCAGGAATATTGAGCAATATAAAGAAGGCCTCTGAAGGTTCTACTATCGTCCAAAATAAAAATTTCGATGGAAGTTTGTCGGGTAAGGACTTCATTTTGTCTCGCTCAGATTCTGGTCCTGATTTCAAGACAGCTAGTAGTGATGAGGATGCTAAGAGTCCTATTAGGATCAAATTCGACTCAGAAGTTTCTGACAAAGGCAAGTCATGTAAGCTGCCTTACCAGGAACAGAGAAAATATGGTCTGTGTGAAATATTAAGAAGGCTGTTCTACTTTAACAAATCAGGAGTTTGCATATTCTTCCTGTGTATCATCTGTGCCATAGCCACAGGACTCATCTATCCCTTCTTTGCTCTATACTTCTCTCACATGCTAGAAGTACTCAATTCCCCTGAAGACCCCGACTTCCACGATAAGTCAAACCACCTAGCCTTGATGTTCCTCGTCCTGGCTGGTTCTATCTTTCTCTCCTTAGGAACTCAGGTAAGTCTCTCATCCATAATCGGTGAAAACCTCACAAAGGCTCTCCGTATTAATCTCTTCACCAAAATGATCAAAATGGACATGGCTTGGTTCGATCTCCCTGAACATACCCCAGGTGTCCTCTCCGCTAAGCTCTCATCTGATCCTGCTCTTGTTAACAGTCTTATTAGTAGTGTTTTAGCTATCTCTATACAGTCAATCGCCTCCTTGCTTGGTGGAATAGTTATAGCCTTCACTGCATCATGGCAAGTCAGCTCCGTCTCATTCCTTTCAACACCTTTAGTCTTAGTTGGTAGTTATTTCTTCCAAGAAGCCATTATGGGATATTCTGCTAAAAATGATGTCGTCTACAAAGCTTCGGGAGGATTCTTAACAGACATGATCTGTAACATTCGAACCGTTGCAGCCATGGCCCAGGAGAATCTCCTAATTGAGAATTACAGCAAACTCCTCGCAGAGCCTCTCAAAAAAGCCTCAAAAAGAGGGGTTAAAGCAGGTATCTCTTTTGGCTTCTCTCAGTTCTCCAGCTTTGCAGCCTTCGCTCTGGCCTTCTATTGCGGACTCTATTATTTAAATGAAGGGGCCATCACATATCAACGAATGTTCTGTGCAGTATTTGCTTTGGTGTTTGCAGCATTTGGAAGTGGTGCTGCTACCCAGTTCATGCCTGATGCCGGAGCTGCAAGGACTGCTGCAGTCAAATTATTCAACATATTGGATGAAGAATGCCACATAGAAACCAGTAAAGGAACTGTGGTCCTTGACAAAGAGAAATTCCGTGGAAATATTGAATTCAAGGACGTGACATTCAGATATCCTACCCGAGAGAATATGATACTGAAAAAGGTTAACTTCAAAATAGAGCTTGGACAAAAAGTAGCGTTTGTTGGTCCTAGTGGATGTGGAAAATCGACTGTGCTTCAATTGCTTTTGAGATTCTATGACTGTGATGAGGGAGAAATTTTGATTGATGGGCATTCTATTAAAGACATTGATATCCATAGTCTGAGATCACTACTAGGCTTGGTCTCTCAAGAGCCTGTACTTTTCAATGCAACTATAGAGGAGAATATAAAGTAATTATTGATGTGATTCTTTCTAATATTTAGATATGCAAACGAAAATGCCAGTCACGACATGGTCAGGACAGCAGCCAAGGTATCAAATGCCTTAGAATTCATTGAGAATGACGATATGGGTACACTTCCATAGATTTTTGGTTCACTTTTAAGGTACTGAGGAAGATAAAAGAAAATATGGATCAGGATTCCAGAGAAAAGTGGGGCCAAAGGGTTCACAACTATCTGGTGGACAGAAGCAGAGAATTGCCATTGCGAGAGCAGTTCTTAAGAATCCTGCGCTTTTCCTGTTTGATGAGGCTACAAGTGCTTTAGATTCGAGAAATGAAAAGATTGTACAGGAATCTTTGGAACGCCTGATGGACACTACAACCTCAATAACTATAGCTCATCGTTTTTCAACTATCAGAAACTGTGATAACATATTTGTGTTTTTGGATGGAAGGATTGTGGAGTCAGGAAAATATCAGACCCTTGTGGAACAACAAGGAATATTTTATCGTTTGGAAAGAGGCTTACCTTTGGAATAATTAGGACTTATATAAATTTCCGTAGATTTCTTAGCCAAAATGCGCGTATTCACATTAATGTAGTTAACAAATTGTGATAAATATTGTGGGTAAAAATACGTTTCAAAGAATAAATAGGCAAGATGCAAAGTACAAATCAAAATTTATCGTGGACTCTCCAAATTTCTCAAGGCTTCTTCAAGCAGTTTATCATAAGCTTCTTTCATTTCTTCTTTAGAAGGATAGAATCTGATCTTCTTTGGTTTCCCTGTATTAGCCGCATTGGCCGTATTACCAGGATCAGACTTCTCTTTAACTCCAGATTCAGTAGCAGTAATGAATGTAGTGGTCTTTTTGGCACTCTCATCTGGCTTGAGAGTGGGCCTCTGGAGAGTTTTTGGAGTGTTCTTTCTCTCTTCCTATAATTCTAAGATTAGTTCTGTTAGATCCTTACCGCATCTTCTTTCATGTATCTTGCAGCCTTCAACGCAGCCCTATGCTTGTTTTGCACAAAGATTTTTGCATATCTAACTACTTGGGACCTAAGAAGTTAATTTAGCTTTCTCAAGACACTACTCTTTGATTTTGTTGATTTCTTCAGTGTATTTTTTCTTTTTCTTTTTGTTGTCTTCTTCGATCAAACTAAGACAGTACTGAGCCCAACAGGCCATAAAAATCTTGACTCTAGCCTTAAAAACTTCCATTTGATGCTTCCATCTTCTTTGTAACTTGATGACTAAGGGTTTAGAATAAACCAAAAGAGCTTTACTCCTTAATATGTATGCTTCTATGCCACATTTTATAGTACAAGGTGGTATCATATCATGGAATAACTTGGAAAGAGAATTTTCTGCTCTCTTGGTCTTGAATCTTCTGAGAATTAAAGCACTAAGGTTAAGAGCCCTATAATATTACTCAAAATAGCTAAAATTTACTTGTAGACATAGACTCTTTTCCTGATTTTACTGTCAGAGACCTGTTGTATTGTTGATTCTGACAATTTTAGAGAAAGAGGCGACTGCAAAAATTGTCTAGCCTTACGCTGTATTATCCTTGCATTATCATCTCTGATTTTCTGAATGATTCTGAAAATTCTCATAGTCTACTATTAAGAACAATTCAAAAGGAAAATACTCTTTTCTTTTCGACGATTTCCTGGCAAAGGGTGAAAATAGTAATAGTAGTTGCCCAGCTCTTAGCGAAAAGCATCTTTTCCTGGGCTCTTTGTGCTTCTGATTTCTCCCATTCTCTCTAATAAAATTATTAACTGACCAATAGATTTACCTTTAACAAGAGCAACTCTCTCTTCACAGAGTTATATAGCTGCTTCATTTTCTTCTCATGATCTTGGGTGGCCTTATTCAATTTAACTCTTTCTGTATTTTGCATTCTAGCCATTCTCTAAATAACCAATGAAAAACGATATCTCTCTCTTTACAATATGAGCCAGATAAGCTTCTTTGATCTCCCCATAATTCTTGGCTATTTCTCTGTTTTGGTTGACTATATTCTTATTCCCTGAAAATTGCATCATCTTCTGCTTTTTCTCTTTCTTAATGGCATCTTACCTTATAACTCAATAGATTCTGAATATTTACCAATCACTAGCTGCATCTCGAGTTTCTGATCAATAGTCATATCCTCGTGGTAGAGTTCGTAGATCTTGTGTGCCTTTTTCTTGGCTTTTTCTCTCTTAGCTTGCCATTCTCTAAGATGTGCTGTATAGTCTGTTTTTTGCTTTTCTTGCTCTTCTTCTGTAAAGTTGATTAGAATAGTTGCCTTAAGTCTCCCCTTAGTTGTTACAGCTAGATATAGATGGTCCATATCCTTTTTAAAGTCTATCATGAAACTTTCGGTATGGAAATAAAGATCGTAATTATCACTATCAGGATTTGGATTGTTTTGTGAGACAAAGATTTCGAAGGTACCGCTTATGACGGTTATCTTCACGTTAAGAGGGAATTTCTTGTGAAGGCAATCTATTTTGAAGTTTACTTTTGACATGGGGAGTAAGTCAATAACTTCTTTCTTATTCTCTCTCAAGGCTAAAAGGTTAGACTAGACTAATGCTATGTACTTCTGATCTGGCTAGGTTCATTTGTCTGCTTTGTGGTGAACTCCTTCTTGAAGTTTTTCAATATTTCTAAATGATCCTTGGAAAAGAAAACTTCTTTAGAGAGCATTAGCTTCCTTTTCTCACAAGTATTAATCGCTGTGATGCTCTTTCTAAATTTTGTCAAAGAAGCTTGGGTTGTAAGGAGATAAGGCCTCTGCATAGGGTCATCGTAATCATCATCGTTATCAAATGAGAGAGTCTTCAATACTGGCAAAGTCATCTGAGTCTTCATTATGAATCTTGACTCCAAAGAATCCGGATCTACATATGGACGTCTCTTATCGGGACTATTACTCGTTAAACCACCTGCCCTAGGTGTTGGGTCGGTAAATATTCCTGTTTCTAAAGTATTTTTCACTTGGGTTGAATCTTTTGAGTATGACAAAGGATTTTTCATAATAGTAGACTCCTCGGTAATAGGGTTCAAGTCATCCTTGAAAAGTGTGGAGCCTGACTTCAAATAGTAGGTATTTTGTCCGATTTGATCTAGGAATGTTTTACTGCTGCTAATACTATGTTCGGTTGGATTCTTAGGTTTAGAGCCTGAGTTTTTGGTCGAAGAATTTTGATTTCTTGGGGATGCGATATCATTTAAAGGCAGCTTTAGACCCTTTTCCCTGATTCCTGATGCTCTCATAGATCAATAAAATTATTTTATATAACTTATTATGAAAGATACACCCATGGAGAAACCCTAAGCAAAGCAGGGAAATAGGCATTTATGACCAGAGTTACCCTCTTCTTTCGAAAATTGCCAATTCGGAGAGAAATTGGCCCCCAATTAGTATAACACACAATTCATTCATCCTTTCAATTAGGGAAAAGATGTTCGACATTAAACCCTCAGTATAGAGTCTAACTTTCAATTTCGGGTTATTAATTTGCTCAGGAATTCATTTTCAGTCTTCCTGACAAAGATGGTTATGACTTTCCATGCAAAGATTTCAGTTGATTGGTGGAACTGAGGGTGAATTCCCCTGTCAATACTAATATCAGTAAGAATATCAAGACCAGAAACTTGGAAGAAAATTGCGCTCTTATATCAAAGATTAAGTTATGAGATATTTATCTCAACAAACCAGTTCTCTTGTTTTTGACTGTTACAGATGAGTTTCCTAATAAATATACCTAATTTTCTCTAACTAGTCCGCCTCTAAGTGCATACCCAAAGATTCTTTCCCTACTTCCCTCCATTTATATTAAAGGAACTTAGTCATCTTAAGACTAAACAGGATTATCATCAATTTTTTGGACTTGCAGTTAAGGGTACTTCTTTCATTGAAAACCACCAATCCAAAAAAGGCAGGCATTTTCTCTTTGGTTTGATAAAAGGGCTTTATGTTTGCATAAATATATTTTATATGGAGGAGAAAAAATATCAACCGATATATGATAGAAAGACAGTCGAGAAATACGAGGATATCGACTTTACGGGAATAATAGAGAAAGAGGAATTCAAATTTGTCTACCGTCCTGGAGATGATAGCTTCCTTTTCCTGGATGCGTTGAGATTTGAGCTGGATTTTATGTTATCGATGAAACCTGAGTCCTTCTTAGAGATTGGGTAACTTATTATCAAAATATTCTTGAAAGGCACTAGATGTGGGTCTGGATTTCTGATAAATAGTGTAGCAAAATGGTTCAAGGAGAAAAATTATGAAAATTGTCAGTTTATTGGGACAGATATTAACTTTGATGCAGCAAACCTAACCAAAAAAGTCTCTAATCATCTTAAGGTACAGCTTCGAAATATGAGTATAGTGTTAGAATGAAATAGAGGTGTTTCACACAAACATATTGAGTGGATTCAGGAAGAAGCCTGAATTATTTGATATTGTGATCTGCAATCCAGTAACTTCATTGTTAAAGAGTTATAACTAGCCAGCCCTATGTCCCAACAGAGGAAGGTGAGCTGGAGAAATATAAAGAATATCTAAAGAAGCAAAATGAGATCCTGAAAACAAATCCTTCTGGATATAAAAGATCACAGGAATATAACGGAATAGACGCTTCTTATGCTGGAGGCGCTGACGGCAATGAGATTACGGTCCATATCCTTGAGGAAGTTAAAGTAAGATAGAATTTTGGTTTCTTTAAATTCCAGAAAACCCTTTCGAGTAAAGGAGTTTTTTATCTATTGCTGATAGAGGATAATAAACCTGTCCAGCTGTTAGGGGAATATTTCCCTGAGACGGAATTCAAAGTTACAGTAAAATGATCTAATACTGGATAATTATACATTAGTGCCTTCTATCTCAGAAGTTTCACAATGAATTTATCTATATATTTAAAATACAAAGAAGAGAGAAGTGATATCTTCAATTAGAATGATATTTGTTTGTTATAACTTTGGTTTCTGTGTGATCAGACTAGGTCTGAACTTTATGATCGCAATAGGGTTCCCTTTTAGGATCATTTTTTTCTGCAACAATGCCTTCGCAGGCTTTAACTTCCCAGCAACCATCTGCGCTAGAGTATCATCGGAAACATATACACTGGCGTCTGCTCTATAATTTTTCCCAACAGACAATGTTCCAGGATCTAAAAGCAATTAAACTAAGACAATATATTGCTACAATTCTTCAGATCTAGGGTCAGATACACCGTGCCATCCTCTTTTTCGATCTCAAAGTTATATATGGCTCCAACCTAGACAATTAGTTTGGAATTCTAGAATCTCACCTTTGAAACAAGATAGGGCCCTTCTGTAGCCAGATACTTCTGAGCTTTTTCGTAAAGGCTATAACTCTTCAGGGTTTTGAGTTGAGTTTCATCAGTATTTGGAGCGGACTTGAATTGTTCTATCTGCTTTTCTGTCTTTTCCATCATTAATAATTTTATTGCAGTGAATGTGCGTAATTCACGCTATCTCTTATCTTTATTCAAGTTATGAAATCAAATATTCTGACGAATATAAGTGAGGAGCGGAAGAACAAATTTTGGCCAAGAGGTGTTCCATCGCATTATAGAAGGGATGCCATCGTTAGGCTCATAAGAAAATAACTCTCTAAATTCAAATCAAAAATTACCAGAATCTGACATGGATTACAAAAACTTCGAATATAAAATATTCTATATTTAATCCCTTGTATTCAAAATTCTGGCATGATCCTCCAACTTTATTATAATGACACTATGCTTCCATGTTCAGCTCCGCACTCTCTTTCCACCTTACAGACTTATATCTCTGACATATTTCTAAATGACTTAAAATCGTCATTTGGACTCTTCTTTATTAACAGCGACGAAAAAGAGGTTGAAGTTTTAACCCAAGAAGATTATGAGAAGCTGACCAAAGATGTTGGAGCTGTCACAGTCATCATAAAGCCCAATCACATCGAAGTTGGCCAAACCAACCCCCAGATTGGTAGCTCCAAACTAACCAAGAAGGACCTGGAAGAAAAACGATACTATCAGCTTTCTATTGAGAGAATAATAGAAAAGCTTGAACAGAATAACATCTATTTGGAAAAAATTGATTTCTTGGCGGCTGACGACCAAACAATCGAAGCCATCAAGAAGACAGTTTTTAAAGCCGTGGACGATTTCTATATTAGTATTCTGGAGCAATCTAGAATATATGCCAAAATTAGGCGCATCTTACTAGAAGATGGGACTCTAGTTGAAGAAAAGAAGGTTGATTTAATAGAAGATCAGGATAGCGATGCTTCTGTTTACTCAGAGGAAGAATCCCTTGAAGACGAAGAGGATGATCCTGCTATTCAAGAGATTAGGAGGGTCATTGAGGCTTATAAGGCCAGAATTGACATGATTGATACCGCCCTTCAGAACAAAGATCCCACAGGGTTCCCTAGCTTTTTGGATTCATTTGGGACGTTTTTGAGAAGCGATCTCAAATGTGATAAGATCTTTAAATGGTATGTCCTGGAGGAGTTACTCAAGGAGTCTTCTTTAGGAATAGATTTGAGAAAAGAAGAATATAGTGACATATGGAAGTTCCTATATGAATCCCTTTTAAATCTTGCAACGCCTTACCGCTTTAACATCAAGGAAACCACACCTGCCGAAGTGGGTAACCTTGATACCAAATTAGCAGAATACACGGTCGGAAGGACATTTACTTTTTACTTCAAATACTTTTTGGATGCAATTAAAAATGATAGATGGAGTGAGGCCTGTACAGCAGCTCGGTACATTATTGAGGTGATTATTTCTATAAATTTGCTGATATGTTAGCTGGATATCCAAAAGAATTCACTTTTCTTGACCTTGTTGAGAGAGCAGACCAAAGTGCATGGTCTGAGACTTGCCTTACAAATTGAAAAGATTCTTAGAGAAGGCAAGATAGATGAGGTAATATTTGGATGCAACTTATATGATTATTAGGGAATTGAATTATTAGAATATCTGAAAGTAATGGTCAAAGGAATCCTCCAGCCAAAAGATATCCAAACTCAGCAGATTGTTGAGATTATTAACAATATCCATGAGGAATTGAAGAAGAAAATTGGTCATGAGGATCTGATAAAATTCAAAGAGAGCTATCATAATTTCACTAATGCTGCTTACTCTTACTCCGAGCTCCAGAAAATGCCAATTAAGAGTCCAATCAAGGTAATTTTCTTGTTTAGCAATAGTCCTTATTTGATTAGGACTTGGAAACTAGCTTTGACGTCTTTTGTAATCAAAATCATTACTTGTGGATTGATGTTGATACTAACTCTACTTCTACTTTAATTAACGCTCAACTAAAAGAAAATTGTACTATAGAAGTAAGCTTATCAATTATTTCATTAATAAGACTTAAGCCTGTTAATTCGCTACTAAAGAAACTTCTTGTTAAAAAGAAAGTCCTAACCGCCCAAGAAAGAAAAAAGGATGGTTACTATCTTTAAATAATGTAAACAAATACTATCAGATTTAATTACTGTGAACATAATGTTATGAATTCATAAAAAAAATATGTACATATTGTTGGCTTTTTCTTCAATTGAAGTTTTGCCAATATTGAAATCAAATAAAATCTGAAAGTTGGTCTCTAAGTTTAACCCTTAATCTACACAACCCATCTACTACAATAAGAAGAATAGCCTATTGATTATTATTCTACACCATTAGGAAAACTAGGTACTTAGAAAAAATCCTCAAAACGGTCATCAATAATTTTATTTGAGTTATGAGCAATTTGAAAGCACTATTTCTCGTTGCTTTCGTCATCTTAGCAAGATCCTCAAAAAGTCCTGACTTCATCTTGACTTCCAAGGACAAGGACACTCCTATAGAGTTTTCATTCGAGGCATCCCCTTACCTTATGAAGTTCGATATAACACCAAACTCAGAAATCACTTTATCCTCAAGAGACACCAATTTCTTTGAATATAACCCATCTGATGACACTTTTAAGATGCCATTGGACGTCAAGCTTGGCAATGATCTTGTCATGAAAGGAGAACCAACAGACTTGAGCTATATGGACACTCTTCAATGGAAACTTTACTATTTGGACGATTTCCAGGAAACACCCGAAGGATGGAGCGACACCATGACATCAACATGTGGAAACAATCCTAATAGATTCTTAGGTATTGACTTATGGAAAATGGCTAACTAGTTTAGGAGGAAGATGCAATTTTGGAAACCAGACTGTTGAAAAGACATTGAAGGGGTTGCCAGAACATAGCATGGTAAGTATAAGGTTATGAGAAATAACATGAAAGATCAAAGTCAAGTTTAGCGTTCACTTCTTTGGAGAATGGACAGGACAGATGGCATATGCCAAAGTCGATAACGAACTTGTCTGGAGCCATAGTTATACATGGTGTCATAAAATGTTGCCATGGGTTTGTAAAAAGTTTGGCGTATATGCCTGTGGAACTGAATTCCCAGATAAACTCTCTCACCCAGTTGAGTTTACTGGTAAACATCATAGTAGCGAACTTACTTTGGCTTTCTCTTCTACATTAGATGTTGACCCTTGTACTGCATCATGGGGTATTGATGATGTTCAAGTCTATATTCTGTAAGAGATTCTGTGTATTAGTCTTTAAGTTTTACCTGCACTATAATTTATTTTGCTTTAAAGAAAATTTCAAAAAAAATTGCAATTAGATATGTCGAATCAACAAGAAATAGAACACTTTCAGAGCATGGGCTTCGAACTAGTCGAAATTCTTCAAGCCTATGAATTCCTCAAGGGAAGCAAATACAATGAGACCGCGATGATCGAGAAACTAATTGAATTGAGGTAATATTCGCATTAATTCGTCCTCAAAAGTTTTTCAGAGAAAAGAACCAAAAGATGCTCCAAGAGTCTGTACAATATACTCCAGTATGAAGAGCCTTATTCAAGTTTATTTTTAGACTACAGCTGCCCCAGGAATTGGCAGTGAAGACATTGATATTAACAAAGCAATTGAACTTTCTTTAAAAGAACAAAAGAATAACCCCTCTACTTATGAACCTTTGAACCCTGAACAAAGACTAAGAAAAGCCGGAACTCCTATTGGTCTTAAGAATGTGGGAAATAGTATAAATTGGCAAAACCATTACTTATTTTAGCTTGCTATGTCAATTCTCTCTTCCAAACCTACTTCATGAGCCAACAATTTGTCAAGGCAATTCTAGAGTTTGACCCGGAGGTGGATTTGCCTGAAGAACCCAAGAAAGAAGGCAACGCGTATAAGGAAAAATAATGAAATCTAACTGTTAGTGCTGCTGAAAAGGATATTAAGACTGAAAGAATCAGGGTATTAAAAAGCATCTATCGAATAAGTCTCTAGTCCTCCATTAAATTGATCAAGAGTCTTCAAAGGCTTTTTGCAATGATGATTAAGAGTCATAAGAAGTATATTGACCCTACCGATGTCCTCAGCAATGTTGTTGATGATCTTGGTAAAGCAAAAGAATCTTATTGTTAAAGATTAGCTCAAAGAATCCCTGTTGGAGACCAAAAGGATATCACAGAATATCACTTGAACTTCCTTTCAAGAATTGAAGAAGGCCTTTATTACCAAGAAAAATTCCATAAGGTAATTTATTTCTATTGACATTTTATTCAGGGAATAGGCAAAAGAGAGTGGAAACCAGGGTTCTATGCAAATTGAGGATGCCCCAGAAGGATTCACCTCTTCTTCTGGAAGACTATCAACTTCTCACCAGGATAATAGTTTGATTTTGAAGCACTTCTTTGGTATCATGAAGCAATTTAGACAATTCCAACAAGATGGTGATAAGGTATGTTGCAGATAGATACTAAAATAAATGAATTAGGTCGTCCAAGAAGAAGAATCACTCTTCGGTCCTATTATCCTTGACATTGCTCACAAAGAACTTTACTCCAGTCTTGAACACTACTGCAACTTTACTATTGAAGGATTCCGTGCTCCTAATGGCGAGATTACTAAGGCCGAAGGAAGCATGTGGATCCAAAGACCTCCTGAGTTTTTGTTCTTCCAATTGCAAAGAGTTGTATTTGATAAGGAGAATGGAGCAATTAAGATTAATGATCGTTTCGCTTTTGAAAAGGAGATCTACTTGGATAGATTCCTCCTTGAAAATAAAGAAGAAGCTATTCAAATTAACAAGACCATCAATGACTTGAGAAAGAGAGTAAGTTGGGCTCAAAGGTTTCTAATTTTTAGCTTGCTTTACAAGAACTATCCCTTGAGAAAATGAGCAACTATATGAACTCAAATCTAGATATCATTAATGTCCTTGGAATTGCTTCAGAATTCTTGAAAAATCAATTGAGCCAGGATATGAAGTCCTCCCAAGATCTTAATTATGACCCTACAATTATTGGTGAATTAGATGGAAGAGATAAGATCACTGCTTCTTTGGAACTCTTATCAAAATACAAAGAGTCCTTACAAGCTAAAATGGACCACCTCAAGGCCAGTATTGAAGGTATCAAGGTATAAATTCCATCAACACAGTTTAAGTTGTTTAGAAAGAAATTCACAATCTTAACTGCAAACTCAACAAGTATAAATATCACTTAGTAGCTATCCTCATTCATGACGGTGTTGCCGGAAGTGGTCACTATTACTCCTTCAACAGAAATGTTGAAACCGATACTTGGAAGAGATTCAACGACATTCAGGTCAGTGATGAAAAGGAAGAAGTCGTCTTTAAGGAGGCATTGGGTGGCTATGCTAACGTGAGCGCCTATTGTTTGGTCTATCTATCAGACAGCAACATTCAAGCTGAACTCCAAACAAGAAAAGAAGGAGTTCACATCATCGATTCTAATGATATTGAAATCGAAAGACAGCACTATGCTAGATTCCTGACTCCAAAGCTGATCGAGGAAGTTGCCGCTGATAACATTGTCTTCCACGAAGAAATCGAAGAATACAAGTTCAATCAATACCTGAAATCCATCATCGAAGTCTACAAGACTAGATATGATCAGGTTAGCCAGGCTCTTCAAAACAAGGACCCCAAGTCTCCTCCCACTGAGTTGAATAACTTTGCTTTGTTCCTTAAGTCTGACACCCACTTCGAAGGCCTATTTAAATGGTATATTTTGGACACAGCCCTTCGTGAGTCCCAACTTAAGATGCAATTGAAGGACTTGAAATCCTCTCCTAGACTGCTAAAGATCCTAGAAAACAGAGTCTCATCCCTAGGAAAGCCCTACTCCATTGACCATCTGGTCTTGAAACAAGAAGAAGAAACCAAAATCGAGTTCAAAATGGCTGAATATAACGCTGAATACCCTGTTAACATCTACACTAAGCTACTCATGAACGCTTTCATTCAAGAAAATTGGCTTGATGCTTGCTTTGCAGCCAAAACGATCGTCGATGTATATAGATTTTCCCATTAACCTTAACTTCTAGATGGTAAAAGACCCAACCTCCTACATTTCCAAGCTTCTCAAGAACCTTGCTAAGGTCAACGTTCTAAAGCTTGCCTTATATATTGAAAGAGACTTGAAGAATCTTAACGTTGATGCAGCTTTAGAGAAGATAAGCTTTGTAATTGCTCTTGTTAAGGGAGTGCTCAGACAAGAAGACCCGCATGTTCCTCAAGTCAGGATGATCTTAAATGAAGCCTTGACAGAACTTAAAGAAAAAGTCCCTGAAGACCAATATAACAAAGTTAAAACTGAGGTTTATAGATTAGGAACTGCCATGCATGTCGTGTCTGAGTTGGATAAGGTCGTCAAGGACTATAAGCCTAAGGTATTAGGATCTAGTTAAATAGTTAATATTCTAGGATATTGAAGATGAGTTAGCACAATTCAATGCTCAGGACCACTACGCTTGGAGGGAAATTGACGAGAATAGTGCCTCAAACCAAATTAAGAAACTCTTTAACCAATTCAATCAAGAAGCTAAGGTAAGAGAATTGATGATAGTGTATAAGCTTGATAGCTGTTTATTGACTTCCATAACAATCTTCACAACAATAAAATTGCTTTGAAGGCAGAAGATCGTAAGAAGAATAATTTTGTATGTGAATAAATTTTGTGAGTCTTGTTTTTAATTAACAAAATTGCATAAATAAGCATATGTGGACAACCATATAAACAAAATAAATAGAACTATGAAAATCTTACTTATAATAAGAGTGATTTAAGACATTAGATGTATTATGAAAAGAACTATTCAAATTCCCCGCCGAAGTATTAAGCTGATCCTTTTTATTCAAATAAAGATCATGATAAGACTTTCTAGCACCTTCCCTCATGCTACTTGACACTCTTCGCCTTGGCTCATCCACCTTTGCTCCTTTACCTAGAGAATTTTGAAGAATTCTCCTGTATCTATCATTTCCCAAAGGTGTAGTAGATCTAGCTAGAGTAGATTCAGCCGGATTCATGGACTTCTTAAGCCCAAGCTTCTCAAGGCTAGTATTCTCTTTCAAGGCCTTTGTATTCAAAATCTCATTTCTGAGCTCCTCTTCAAGAGTTATTCCCTCAGATTTATTCAATGCAGTTTGACCCGTGAATTCACCCACAGGAGTGTTAGGAATCGATCCTATACTCTGCCTTTGAGTAGTCTCTCTGGAGCCTGTAGTCGCATACTTTTTGAGATTCGATGCACTAGATCTTCTCTCTTGACTGAATCCAAGCTGTCCCTTCTCGGTGTTTCTCTTGATAGGGGTTTGCTGCTCCAGCTGGTCAAGAGTTGTCCTATTGAGGTGGTATGAATCATTTGGAAGTGCTGGACTTGTATGGGGGTGGTGGTACGCCTCTTCTACTCTTCTTTTATGGCTGTTGGCGAATCCTACAACTCTTGTTTCAGGTCGTAAAGTTGAATTGGAAGGGGGATTTTGGGTTGTTGTATTGAAGGTTTCAGCCAAGGGGTCTTGAGCTATCTCCTGAGAGAAGTCAGGCTGCTTTTGGGCTGCCTTATTGGTCTCTAGGAGCTTGTAATACTTTACAAGCAATCTGTTGTACTTGGCATTCATATCGTTGCCCTGGATTCTTTGCTTTATGGAGTAGACATATTGGCTAAGAGCGGCTCCAAGATTCTTCCAGAGCTGTTCATCATAGGACTTGATCTTCTCCACCTCTCCCCTGAGGTTCAGGAAGGCGTAGTCCTTATTAGGATCATAAATAATCAGCTTATCTTCCTCAGGTCTGGTTGAGACGTCTTCCTTTTCTAAGCTTTCAACTAATTCAAATTCCCTCTTTCTTTCTGCAAGGAGCTTGTTTTTCTCTTCCTGCAACTTCTCATAGTCCTTTACCAATAAATGCCATCTAGTATTTGCATAAGTCAGGTCATTTTTGACCTTTTCATATCCCTGTTCTAGTTCAGATTTGCGGCGATACAGCTTTTCAATCTCCTGCTGAGAATCTAACAGTTTCTTATTCAATTCAGAGTTCTCAAGCTCAAGCTTCTTGATAGCCTGTTGCAAGTTGGGAACTGTGCTCTTCAGCATCATGATCTCGTCTTTATTGTGGAATGTTTGCTCTATCTTCTTATGGTAAGCCATCTGATCGTTCTGCATCCTTTCAATCTGAGCAATAAGGTCCAGATTCTGTTTCATGAGAGCTTCTTTGTCTTTCAAAGTTGAGTCATACTTCATTTGAAGATCTCTTAGTTCCTTTGCTTTAGTCTCAATAATCTCTTTATAGGCTCTTTCACTTTCCTTAAGGACTTGAAGCTCGGTCTTCGCGGTTACAAACTTCTCCCTGAATTCCTCGGCCTCTCTTATTCTCTCACTCAGTTCGCTTTCTAGTGCTTTCATTGTGGCTTTATTATTATCATCAATCTTGCTTTTCTTTGAGAGCTTCATCCACTTTTCAGTGATATTCCTCTTCTCATTCTCCATAGTCCTTAATGAATCACTAAGCTCCTTATTCTCTTTTTCAAGCGTGGAGACCTTTTTCTGAAGATTCACATAATTGGCGTTAAGGGACTTTAGCTGTTCATCTAATTTCTTAGCGTGAACAACATACTTATGCTTGTCATCTTCATTGTCCTTGACCTTGTTCAATAAACTCTCATATTTTGCGATATTCATATCCAATTGTTGTCTCATGCCATCATAGGCCATTTGCAACTTATTCACTTTGTCTGAAAGAAACTCATTGCTTTCCACTAGCTTCAATTTCTCGATTTCAAGCTTTTGAATCTTTCTGTAAGTCCCGGCTGCACTGTGAGAATCTGAATTGGTTTCATTAGTGTAGGGAACGGTCGTATGGTTTCTTTGGAGGGCAAGTTCATTTTCAAGTCTGGCGATCTTTTCTATATATTCTCCATTTTGCCTCTCGAGGAACTCTATTCTTGCTCTCAGTTGCTCTGCCTTTTCTAAGCTCATTACATTCGGAGAGACGTTCTCCTTAGACATCGAAAGTCTACGATTCAGCATATTTATTTGCTCGTTTTGGTGCATGAGTTCAATAGTTTGTCTCTCGAGGTAGCTCTTTGCTTCTCTTAGTTCATTTTCAAGCACATACTACAAATTGTTAGCTTTTTGAGATCATTATTTTACATTATTGTGAAGTAAATGACTTAGTTGGGTTGGACTCATGTCATAAGGCTCTCTAACTTGGGCCTTAAGAGTGAAGGAGTGATGATTGTCTTCCTGCTCTGCAGAGGCTTCGGGCACTTGATGTAATTTGTTTTTTAGCTCGTACATTGCATTTTTGATTGAATTTAGTGAAGTTTCATATTTATTCATCAACCCTCTAGAGAATTACTAAGATGGAAATTATCGTACTTGTTGATAAGATCTTTTCTCTGCATGGCAAGTTGCTCGGCGGGGTCTGGTGGGAACTCATACTCGTTCATACTTATCTGTTAAGAACTTTAAAATAAATTTTATTCGGTTGAGGTTTGAATTTCTGAATGAGCTTTTAGGTCAATGCTCAAGTATAAGAAACTAACAGTACAAAAAAACAATGCCTAACTACTATAACAATACAATTAACATTTAGCTTCTACTCCCCTAAGCATAGCCAAATATCTTGGAAATCTTCTCACAAAGAGACTCTAAACAGTTCTTGCTCCTCTTATTAGGATTTTCTCCATCCATAACATCCAGCCTAGTCCCTAAAATTAGTGAATTATTGGAAATTTCCATTTACAATTTTTTCTATGATGTACTTCAGGGTCTTGGTCACTTCTCAACTTGCTCTCTTCTAAAAGAGGTTTATCCATTTCATCGCCTAACTTAAGGTTATATTTTCAAGGCTTACTCAGACTCTGCTGGAAAGAAGCTTGAGTGCTATTTGTAGTAGTTTCATCCTTGGGCTGTTTTTCCAGAGCATTTAAAGTTATTCCAGTCAGTTCAAACGAAGTCCCTCTCTTCTCAACACTCTTTGAGGGCGAATACTTAGGCTGATCTTCCTCATCTACAAACTGGGCATACTTGTCCGGACTCTTATAGGTCTGACCTTCTTTCTTAGGACTCTGCTTTGTTGGACTTTCCTTGATAGGACTAGATCTAGGCTTTTCCTCGATGGGATTTGAAGTATAATCCAGAAGGTTATCTCCTTGTTGAGCTCCATCAGGTTCTCCTAACAGGTCAAGAGTTTTTTCGGGAGTCTCTTTTGGTTCAATTGTGATATTTTCGGGTTGGGATTTAGTCTGTGATTCCACTGTAAGAGAAGCCTGGATCTCTTTCCCCTCCTCAGAGAAGGGCAATGGGTTGCTTTCAGGCTTGTTTGCTGGGAGAAGCAAATCGAAACGGTTTCCTTCATCTAGTGTTGTTAGGAAATTAATCCTAATGAGTACTAATTTTGGTGACAACGTCCTTGACTTTGATTGGCTCTTGAATGATGACTATTGGCTCATTATTTTTAGGTTCTAGATTCCTTTGGGCTAAGTTTTAAAGGTCTAATTTTTATACTTGACTTCTGGGACAGGTTGCTTTTGCACTGGTTTTTCCTCGGTCTCCTCTCTCTTTTGCTTCTTTTGCTCAAGCTCTTTGATGGCTTTTTGCTTCTCTGTTTTCTCCTTGGCAACTTTCTCAAACTTTTGAATGGCACTTTTAACATCAATTTCCTCTCTGACGACATTTTCGCTGATTTCTTCGGGCTGGGGCTTCGGTTTCTCCACTGGAATTGTCTCAACAACTTTTTCGGGAATTTTCTCATCTTTAGCAGGCTCTTCATTTTCAGCTTTGTTCTTGATCCAAGCATTATCACCCTTTAATGTAGTATTTCTTTTCCTATCCTTTTTCTTGTGGTCATCTGGATTCTGATTAGAAGTGTCCTGGTTCTTCTTGGATTCGAACATGTTCTTGATGTCCTTAACAGACTTGTTTTGCTCATGTTGGACTTCTCCGAGATTTTGACTCATATTTATTTCAATAAGATATAATTTATTTCAGTTTTGGTTTGAATGTTGCTTCAGGAAGAAGAAGAAAATTGATATACTAATAAACAGGGCTTGAATATAACGCATACTGATACAGTACTTGATAAAAAAGAGCGAATTCACAGAGAGAGCGTATCTTCTGGAAAACTGTATTGTTTTATATGTCTGCTATCTCGGAGGTCGTTTGACCTGATCGCCTCTAATAGCATTATTTCTTTTTACGACTGTCTAGACACTTTATTGCAATTCGGGGATGAGAATACCAGAAGTCTTCTTGGCAGAATTATCTGCCTTCAAATCTGGTTTGACATCAGTCTGGCTTACTACACCATTTGCCTAGGAATTTCAAATTACTATAACTTAAATTACTTCGTCATTTCCGATTCTATCAATCCTATAGGGAGTTACATTGGAGTCGTGTAGGAGCTTTTCATATTACTAAGTATTGGAAAAATATACATCATTCCAGACAGGTTCGGTAGGCTTCTGTTTTTGTTCAGTGCCTTTCTCGTGCTCAAAATTCAAAGTCAAGGAAGCTCCATCAGCTTTATTGGGTTTGTCATCAAGATTATCGATAACGCCGTCAAAAAGTTTAAGTTTGAATTCATTATGTATCTTTTCGACAGTCTTTTCGATTTTTTGAAGACGACTTTCCATGTTTGCTTTCAGAGTTGTAAAGTCATTCTATTCTATTATTCATTTCTCAACTTGGATGTTACGGTGTCGTTCATCTGCTTTCCCTCAGGTCCAATATTTGCTCCCAATTCTTTTAATTTTTCTTGGATTGATGTATTTATCTTGATAAGGTCCTCAATCTTCTTTTCCTGCAAGAATGTAATCTAAATCTCATTGTCATACCTGAGCCTGTATCTTCGCCATTACACTCTTCGAGGAGTGACAACCCATTTTATCAAATACGAAATTTAAAGTCTTGATAATTACTAATTTAAATATCCTCGATATTCAGGTAAATACTAAGGAATGTCCGTTTCGAGTTAAGACTTGATAATATTTTTTTGTGCGAAAGAGCTAGTTTTCTACTCAGATAATAATAGTTAACCTACTGGAG
>Ga0065720_1003275_pt1 | contig 19978 bp, 17 predicted proteins | sample Thericmetagenome_FD_59107 | JGI IMG/M metagenome (GOLD analysis project Ga0065720, IMG submission 59107) | Thermophilic microbial communities from the Joint Bioenergy Institute, California, USA of rice/straw/compost enrichment - eDNA_2 v2... | ecosystem: Engineered > Solid waste > Grass >...
CCCGCCGTTGAAGCGGACCACGGCGTGGACCGGCTCCGGCCCCCGCGCGCAGAGCCAGTCCACGACGGTGCCCTTCCCGGCGTCCCCGAAGCCGAGGTCCACCACGATGCGGTGGGTCCGGTACGTCGTCGTCATCCCCGCCTCGTCTCCCCCTCGTCTTCGCCTCGTCTCCCCGCCCTGTCGCGGTCCCGGCGGGCCCTCAGCGCAGCCTCGTGTGGCCGCCGCGGCCGTGCCGTACCACGGGGCGGACGTCGAGCGGGGCGAGCGCGCGGGACACCGAGCCGCCCGCCTCGGAGCCGACCTCGGAGAGGTGCTCCAGCCCCTCCGCCAGGTCGATCGCCCGCTCCGACAGGCCGATGGTGAGCGCGATCGTCTCGCTCACCGCGCCGAGGTCGTCGAGGAAGAGCACGTTCTGGCCGAGCAGCCGCCGCCAGAAGTCCCGCAGCCGCGGGTCGGCGGCGTGGTAGCCGTCCTCGGGGATGATGAAGAAGACCTCGTACTTGCGCCGCAGCTCGGCGACGATCCGCTCGATCGGGATGTCCTCGGCGAGCTCGTCGCCGAGGACCTTGGCGACGAGCCGGCGGTCGACCCGCGGGTAGGCGAGCTCGTCACCGATCATGAACAGGTAGCCGCGCCTGCCGCGCTTCTCCAGGCAGTCGAGCGCGGTGTGCCGGGCCATGAAGTACATGGCGAGCTCGTACGACTCCATCATCTGGCCGCCGCCCCCGCCCTCCAGCAGGATCCGGGCGAGGTCGTCGTCCATGCGGTTGTCGGACTCGAACTGGCCGATCTGCAGCGGCGCCCGGTCGCAGGTGGCGTCGCCGACCGCGCCGAACATGATCTGCGGGTGCTCCACGTACCCCTTGCGGAGCAGCAGCCCGAGCAGGCTCGGCAGCTTGGCCTGCAGCACCCGGGGCACGGTGCCCATCGACCCGGTCACGTCGAAGAGCACGGCGATCGCGAGCGACTCGGGGTGCTCGGCGGAGTCGCGGCTCTCCCGTACGGCGACGCCGAAGGGGTCGAGGGCGGGGTGGGTGGTCGCCGCGCCGCTGGCGGTGTAGGCGAAGGCGTCGGCGCCGATCGCGTCGCGGAAGGCGCGCGCCGCCTCGTAGACGTCGGTGGACCAGTGTCCGCTACCCATGGGGGTTCTCCTTCGCGGGCATGCGGAAGGGCCGGAAGCGGCGCGGGCCGTACAGCCCTTCCAGGATCTCGTCGAGTTCGCCGAGCAGCTCCCAGGCGTCGCGCGGGCGGCCCCGCCGGCTCGGCAGGACGCAGCCCTGGATGAACGCCCGCAGCCGTCTGGGCAGTTCGGCGGGGAGGAGGTAGGCCATGCACAGGGTGGCCATGTGGATGTCGGTGGCGGGACTCGCCGGCAGCCGTTCCGGCACCTCGTGCGGGTACCAGTCGGCGTACCGGTCGATCATCGCGGGCACGAGCCGGCTCGGGTCGACGTGGATGTAGCAGCCGGGCACCGAGTAGCACCAGTCGACGAGCACGAGGCCGTGTTTCTCGGGATGGATGAGCACGTGCTCGGGGAGGACCGCGCCGTGCAGCACCGTCGCGTGGTGCGCGAACCCGAGCGCGACGAGCAGCCGCCGCCACATCCAGGCGACGTCGCGCGGATCGAGCCCGTCGGGGTAGGCCTCGCGCACCTCGGCGAGGCTGTGGAACCCCTCCAGCCGGTCGAGCACGTTCACCTGCCGCACCGTGCCGGTCGCGACGTCGCGGTACCGGAAGGTCTCCACGAGCCGCGGCACGTACGGCCGGAAGCGTGGCTCGCCCTCGGCCGCGAGCTGGGCGAGCGCCACGGCCTCCCGCTCGATCAGGTCGCTGTCGGCGGGGTCGGCGGGCACCTTGAGCACCACGCGCTCGCCCCGGCCGGTCACCGCCTCGTACAGCCCGGCAAGATCCCCCCTCGCGATCTGGCCGCCGATGCGGTAGCCGTACCCGGTGGGCTCGACGGCGGGATCGATGGCGGGCCTGCCGGCGGGCTCGGTGCTCCGGCCGGCGACCGCGGGCACCTCGTCCGCGTCGAGGGCGAACAGGTCGTGCGGGGTGCGCGCCCGGGCGAGCAGGGCGAGCGCCTGGTCGAGTTCGTGGCCGTGCACCGTCGTCCCCTCCCGTCGGCCGAGGGCGGCTGAGACATTCTCAGAATGAGATTTTCTCTGTCTCAGAATAACTGTGGCGCCGCCGCGGCGGAAGGGGGTTTGGCGACTTTTCGCCCTGCTTCCCCCCTGCTTCCCCACCAGCGGGGGACCGAGCACACGCCGCCCGGCAGGCAGGGACCCGCCCGGCGGCGCGGGCCCCGGCTAGCGGACCTGGGCCTCGCGGCTGGGACGGAGCAGGGCGGGGTGGAGGAGGCGGGCGTCGCCGGCGCGGTAGAGGCGGGCGCGGGGGCCGCCGCGCCTGCCGCCGCGCTCGGTCGTCTCGCCGGTGCTCTCCACGAAGCCGGGCACCGAGAGGACCTTGCGGTGGAAGTTCCCGGCGTGCAGCTCCTCGCCCCACACCGCCTCGTAGACGGCGCGCAGCTCGGGGATGGTGAACTCGGGGCCGCAGAACGCGGTGGCGAGCGGGGTGTACTCCAGCTTGGCGCGGGCGCGCTCCAGGCCGTCGGCGAGGATGCGCGCGTGGTCGAAGGCGAGCTCGCGCTCGACGCCGGGGCGCTGCGTGCCCTCGGGGGTGAGCCCGAGCGAGTCGACGGGGACCCAGGCCGCGTCGGCGGCGTCGGTGCCCGCCCGCGGGTCGGGCAGCTCGGGGGCGAACGCCAGGTAGGCGACGGAGATCACCCGCATGCGCGGGTCGCGGCCGGGCGTGCCGTACGTGGCGAGCTGCTCCAGGTGCACCCGGGAGGCCATCGCGGCGACGCTGAGCCCGGTCTCCTCGGCGAGCTCGCGCGCGGCCGCGTCGGGCAGGTCCTCGGCGTCGCGGACGCCGCGCACGAACCCGCCGGGCAGCGCCCACCGCCCCTCGTACGGCGGATGCCCCCGGCGGACCAGCAGGACGTGCAGGGCCTGGTCGCGGATCGTCAGGGCGACCACGTCGACCGTGACCGACACGGGGTCGTAGTCGCGCGGGTCGTAGGTCCGCAGGAACTGCTCCTCGCGCTCGGCCGTGCCCACTGAGCGTCCTTTCCGCACGGAGACGATCTCAGGCTCAGAATAACCCCCCCGGCCGGTTGACACGGTGAGCGGCGATGCTAGATTCCGATCGCAATTCTAGTATTCTGTTCCAATTTGCCAGGCATGGGAGGGCGCATGCCGCTGAACCACGACCTGATCGGTGTCGAGTCCGAGCCGGTGGAGAAGAGCTGGACCAGCACGGACGCGCTGCTCTACGCGGTCGGCGTGGGCGCCGGGCTCGACGACCCCACCAGCGAGCTCGCCTTCACCACGGAGAACTCCGCGGGCGTGCCGCAGCAGGTGCTCCCCACGTTCGCGGTGCTCGCCGCGCAGGCCGGCCGCCCCGGAAAGCTCGGCGACTTCGACCCGGCGATGCTCGTCCACGCCGAGCAGGCGTTCGAGCTGCACCGGCCGCTGCAGCCGAACGGCACGGTGCGGGTCACCTCGAAGGTGACCGGCATCTACGACAAGGGCTCCGGGGCGCTCGTGGTCACCGAGTCCCGGGCGGTGGACCCGGCGAGCGGCGAGGAGATGATCACCTCGCGCAGCTCGGTGTTCATCCGGGGCGAGGGCGGGTTCGGCGGCTCGCGCGGGCCGTCCGCGGAGTGGGCGCTGCCCGGCCGGGCGCCGGACCACCAGGTCACCTACCGCACCCGTCCCGAGCAGGCGCTCATCTACCGGCTCTCCGGGGACCGCAACCCGCTCCACTCCGACCCCGCGTTCGCCGCCCGCGCCGGGTTCCCCCGGCCGATCCTGCACGGCCTGTGCACGTACGGCGTGACCGGGCGCGCCCTGCTGCACACCCTCGCCGGCTCCGACCCGGCCCGGTTCGCGGCGATGTCCGGCCGGTTCACCGCGCCCGTGTTCCCGGGCGACTCGCTCACCGTGTCGATGTGGGTGGACGGCGAGACCGCGCTGTTCCGCACCGCCAAGGACGACGGCACGATCGTGATCGACCGCGGGGTGGCGAGGATCCGGCCGTAGCCGGGACGCTCACTCGCCGATGCCGCCGAGGCGGACGTGGCCGTTGAGCAGGTTGCGGGCGATCGTGCGGCGCTGGATCTCGTCGGTGCCCTCGAAGATGCGCAGCACGCGCAGCTCCCGGTACCAGCGCTCGATCGGCAGCTCCTTGGTGTAGCCCATGCCGCCGTGGATCTGCAGCACCCGGTCCACGACCTGGTTCGCCATCACCGCCCCGTTGAGCTTGGCGATCGAGACGGCGTGGCGGGCGTCGAGCCCCTGCTGCACCCGCCACGCCGCGTAGAGCGTCTGCCACTTCACCGCCTCGATCTCCACCTGGGAGTCGGCGATCATCCACTGGATCGCCTGGTAGTCGGCGATCGGGCGGCCCATCGACTCGCGGGTCCGGGCGTGGTCGATCGCCATCTGCAGCAGGCGCTCCGCCGTACCGACCGCCCTCGCCGGGATGCGGTACCGGCCCTGGCCGATCCACCGCATCGCGAGCTCGAAGCCGCCGCCGAGCTCGCCGAGCACGTTCCCGGCGGGCACCCGGACGTCCTGGAACACCAGCGACGCCGGGCCCCACCCGCCCATCGTGGGGATCGGCTCGGAGGTCCAGCCCATCTCGCGGTCGACGAGGAAGCAGGTCACGCCGTACCCCTCGGCCTGGGCGAAGACCATCGCGAAGTCGGCCTCGTGGCCGTAGGTGATGAACGTCTTCTCGCCGTTGAGCACCCAGTCGCCGCCGTCGCGGACCGCCCGCATGCGGATGTTGCGGGCGTCGGAGCCCGCGCCCGGCTCGGTGATCGCGAAGCAGGAGCGCCGCTCGCCCTCGATCGTCGGGATGAGGTAACGCTTCTTCTGCTCCTCGGTGCAGGCGTAGAGGATGTTGTCGGCGCTGCCGCCGAAGGAGAACGGCACGAAGGTACGGCCCAGCTCCATCATGATGATCGCGCACATCAGCGGGCCGAGGTCGGCCCCGCCGTACTCCTCGGGAGTGTCGATGCCCCACAGGCCGGATCGCCTCGCCCGGTCCCGCAGCTCACGCAGGACGCCGGGCTCCAGCGAGGGCCGGCCCTCGCGCTCGTTGCGCAGCACCTCCGGCTCCAGCGGCATGACCTCCTTCTCGATGAAGGAGCGCACGGTGTCGCGGATCTGCCGTTCCTCTGGGCTGAGCGAGAAGTCCATTTCGAATCCGTTTCTAGAATCTTTATCCGGAAATTTAGGAGGTGGCCGTGATGAGCCGCAAGCCCTCCCCCCGCGGCGCCTGGGAGTGGCAGCGCACCGCGCGGACGAGGCTCGGCATGCTCGACGCCGCCCGCGCGGTGTTCGCCGAACGCGGCTTCGCCGAGGCCGGGATCGCCGACGTGGTACGGCGGGCGGGGTGCAGCGTGGGCAGCCTCTACCACCACTTCGGCGGCAAGACCGAGCTGTTCCTCGCGCTCTGGGAGGACCACCAGCGGGCGCACGAGGAGGCCGCCGCGTCCGGCGTCGCCGAAGCGCGCCGGGCCGGGGTGGCCGACCCGGTCGAGCTGTTCATCGCCGGGGCCCGCGCCTACCTGCGCGGCGCCTGGGAGCGGCGGGACCTCACCCGGCTGTTCATGGACGGGGACGCCCCGCCCGGCTTCGAGCTCATCCGCCGCACCCGCGGCCGGGAGTGGGTCCGGCAGAACTCGGTGCTGCTCGGCGCGGACGACACCCCGCTCGACCGGCTCACCACCGCCGTGCTCACCGCCGCGATCGCCGAGGCGGCGCGCGAGGTCGCGGTGTGCGAGACCGGCGCCGAGGCGGAGGCGGTGATCGACGCCTCGATCACGCTCATCCGCCGTCTCGCCGGCCGCTGATCCGCCTCCCCGGCCGCCGTCCCAGCCGTCGCACCGCCCGCCCGCAGGCCCGCTGAACTCCGGTCTTGCAATAGGTGGAAACCCCTATTGACCCCTTTCGGCCAGCGCACACAGGATGTCCACCAGCGAACTTTGATCGTTCGGTGAGGGGGACCCGGCGCATGGGCGACGGAGCGCACGTCCGCCCGGCCCGGTCCGGCCGGCGCCCGGTCCGGGGCGCCGCCCGGCCCCGCCCCGCCGCGATCGACGCGCGTCCGTTCGCCCGACCCCCATCCCACCCGCCGAGGGCGAGCGGCCCGCCGCTCCGTTCGGCCCCTCCCCCTGGAGTGACCCGATGACCGACCCGTTGGACAAGCCGGTGCACGAGCAGGGCCTCGCCGACCTGTGGCACGTCCTCGCCGACGACTACGGCGACCTCGTCGCCGTATCCTGCGGCGACCGGGCCCGCACCTGGAGCGAGATCGAGGAGCGGGCCGCCCGGTTCGCCGGGTACCTGCGCGTCGCCGGCCTCGCCCCCGGCGACCGGGTGGCGGTCGGGCTGCGCAACTCGGTCGAGTACATCGAGGTGCTGTTCGGGCTGTTCAAGGCCGGGCTCACCCCGGTCAACCTGAACGTCCGGTACCGGGCCGCCGAGCTGCGCCACCTGCTCGTCGACTCCGGGGCGCGCGGGCTCGTCGTCGGCTCCTCCGTCGTCCCCGCCGCGATCGAGGCCGCCGAGGGCACGCACGCCAACGTGGCCCGCGTCGCCGTACCGGACCTGGGGGCGGACCCGAACGGGAGGCTCGACGCCGAGTTCATCTGGTACGAGTCGGCGCTCGCCGGGTCGTCGCCCGCGCCACGCGAGCCGCGCGGCGGCGACGACCAGCTCATCCTCTACACCGGCGGGACCACCGGCCTGCCGAAGGGCACGATGTGGCGGCAGGGCGACCTGATCGGCGTCGGCGACAACGAGTGGCGGCGGCGCGGCTTCGAGCCGCCGAAGACGCTCGGCGAGGTGCGGCGGCTCACCGCCCGGCTCGCCCGGTCCGGCGACCGGCCGGTGCTCATGCCCGCCTCGCCGCTCATGCACGGCACCGGCATGTTCGCCGCGTTCGGCGCGCTCGCCGTCGGGGCCGAGGTGGCGCTGCTCGCCGGCGTGTCGTTCTCCCCCCGCGAGCTGTGGGAGACCGTCGAGCGCCGCCGCGTCCAGGAGATCGTGATCATCGGCGACGTGCAGTGCGTGCCGATGGTCGAGGAGCTCGACCGGGCCGCCGCCGAGGGCAGGCCGTACGACCTGTCCAGCCTGCGGCAGGTGCGCAGCGCGGGCATGCGGTGGAGCGCGCCGAGCAAGCTCGCCCTGCTGCGGCACGCCGACATCCGGTGCATGGACGTGATCGCNTCCAGCGAGGGCGGCCCGTACGGCATCAGCACGACNGTNCGCGGCGACGACCCGGAGACCGCGAAGTTCATGCTGCCGCCGAACGCCCGGGTGATCACCGAGGACGGCCGCGACGTGGTGCCCGGCTCCGGNGAGGTNGGCCTGCTCGCCGCGCCCGGCCGGATGCCGCTCGGNTACCTCGGCGACCCGGAGAAGACCGCGGCCACCTTCCGNGTCATCGACGGCGTGCGGTACGCGGTCCCCGGCGACCGGGCGATCCTGCACGAGGACGGCTCGCTCACCCTGCTCGGCCGGGCGAGCGGCGTGATCAACAGCGGCGGCGAGAAGATCGACGCCGAGGAGGTCGAGCACGTGCTCGTCAAGCACCCGGCCGTGTCCGACGCGGTGGTGGTCGGCGTGCCGCACCCGCGCTGGGGGCAGACCCCGAACGCGATCGTGACGCTCCGGGACGGCGCGACGGCGACGGAGCAGGAGCTCATCGAGCACGTGCGCGCGCACCTGGCGAGCTACAAGAAGCCGACGCGCGTGCTGTTCGTCCCCGAGATCGTCCGCACGGCGGCGGGGAAGGCCGACCGGAGGTGGGCGACGGAATACGCCACCTCAACCGCGGCGACGGTTTAGTCCGTCAGGGCGCGTCCGTTACGGCACAGCCGCCTTGGCCGGCCCGCGCCGCACGGGGATCGCCCGGTGCCGCCCGTCTCGGTGCCGCTCCCACTGCCGCGAGGCGAAACGCCAACGGCGGCCTCGCCCCGAGGCCACCTGGGATAGGCACGGTCAGCCTTGACGGCCCGCGCCGTACCGGGAGCGCCAGGTGCCGCCGGTCCCGGCACCTGCCCCTGCGGGAGGCGGAACGCCGACGGCGGCCTTGCCCCGGGAACGCTTGAGTGGACACGGTCGGCTTTGACGGCCCCTCGTATCGAGATCGCCGGGTGCCCGGCCGGCCGTACGGGCAGGGCGGGCTCGTGTCCTACCACCGGGGTCGCCCGGGCCATGCCGCCGAGGCGGCCTCGGCCGTGCCGCGAGTTGGCGGACGCTCTTTCGCCGTGGCCGTAGGCGGAGGAGGATCCGGGTGCGCGGGGATCCCGATGCCCGCTCCGCGGTGAGAGGAGGGCGAGAGGATGCGATCGTGGCTCGGCGGCCGGTCGCGCGCCTGGTCCGCCGTTTTCGCGGTGGTCGCGGCGGTGGCGTCCGCGGCGTCGCTCGCGGCCTGCACGCCGGGGAGGGACGCGGCGGAGCCGCGTGGTTCCGTCGGCGTGTCCGCCTCCGCGTCCGTCACGGCGTCCCCCGGCGGGTCCGCCGGTGCGACGCCCGGCACGGCGACGGTCGTGTCGCGGGAGCGGGTCGGCGAGCGCGGCTACGACCTGGTGGTCCGCTCCCCCGTGCTGGGGCGCAAGACGCCCGTCCGGGTGCTGCTGCCCGAGGGGTGGCGGCCCGGGAGCGGGCCGTGGCCCGTGCTCTACCTGCTGCAGGGCTGCTGCGCGGGCCCGGCCGAGGGCTGGGTGGGGCATCCGGAGACCGAGCGGCACACCGCCCGCGCCCGGATGATCGTGGTGGTTCCGGAGGGCGGCCGGGCCGGGTTCTACTCGGACTGGCTCGACGGGCCCGCCTGGGAGACCTATCACATCGGGGAGCTCATCCCGCTGATCGAGCGGGAGTACGGGGCCGGGCCGAGGCGGGCCATCGCCGGGTTCTCCATGGGCGGGCTCGGCGCGATGACGTACGCGGCCCGGCATCCCGGCATGTTCCAGGCGGCGGCCTCGTACTCGGGCGTGCTCGACACCGGGTACGCGCGGGAGGGGTTGCGCGAGCTGATCCGCACCCAGGGGGAGGACCCGGACGATCTGTGGGGCGACCCGATACGGCAGGCCGCCATCTGGTCCGCGCACAACCCGGCGGAGCTGACCGACGCGCTGCGCGGGGTGCGGCTGTACGTGTCGGCGGGCAACGGGCGGCCGGGCCCGCTCGACCCGCCCGGCGCCCGGTCCGACTCCGAGAGCGTGCAGCTCCGCCAGTCGCGGAACTTCGCCGAGCGCGCCCGCGCCTCCGGGGCCGACCTCACCACCGACTTCTACGGCGACGGCACGCACACCTGGCCGTACTGGGCGCGGGCCCTGGAGCGTTCGCTGCCGCTGCTGCGCGAGGCGATCGGGGCGTGACCAGGGCGAGGGGCCAGAGAGGGGGCCAGGCGAGGGTGACTAGGCGAGGCTGAACCGCTCGGCGTGGATCTGCCGCCGGGGCACGTTGAGCTCGCGCAGGCTCGCCAGCACGGCCTCGGTCATCTTCGGCGGCCCGCACACGTACACGTCGCGGTCGGCGATGTCGGGGACGAGCGAGCGCAGGTTGCGCGGCGCGAACGGCAGGTTCGGCGGGGTGCCGACCCCGGTGCGGCCGGTGAGCAGGTGGAGCCGGGCGCCGCGGCTCTCCGCGAGCGACCGCAGCTCGTCGAGGAGCACGGCGTCCGCCACGCTCTGCACGCGGTAGAGCACGACGATGGGGCCGGTGAGCTCTTCGAGCAGGGCCCGGATCGGCGTGATGCCGACGCCGCCCGCGATGAGGACCACGCCCTCCCGGGTGCGGTGCATGGTGGTGAACGCCCCGTACGGGCCCTCGGCGAAGACGCGGGTGCCGACCGGGAGGTCGCGCAGGCTCGCGCTGGTCGTGCCGACGGCCTTCGCGGTGAGCCGCAGGGTGCGGCCGTCCGGCGCGGCGGAGAGGGAGAACGGGTTCGCCTGCCACCAGCCGTTGTGGCCGGGGAACCGCCAGATGAAGAACTGGCCGGCCCGGGCGGGGAGCCTGTCGAGGTGCCGTCCGGTGACGTACACCGAGGTGACTTCGGGCGACTCGGGCACGACGGCGGCGACCTGGAACCGGTGGTAGGCGTTGCGCCGCAATGGCAGCACGATCCGGCCGGCGATGAGCGAGCCGACGACCAGGGCCCACAGGGTCCACCAGTAGGCGGCCGACAGCGGGGTGGCGGTGAACGTGGTGCCCTCCAGGAACTGGTGCACGAGGGCGAGCATGAGCGCGAGGTAGAGCAGCACGTGCAGCGCGTGCCACGCCTCGTACGACAGGCGGCGGCGGATCGCGCGCATCGACACGATCGCGATGGAGACGATGACGGCGGCGGCGAGCATCCCGAGCAGTGAGGCGGGCACGCCCGCGAGGGCGAGGAAGGTGCGCACCGGCGACGCCTGGTCGAGGGTGGCGTACCCGGTCACCACGAACGTCGCGTGCAGCACGACCGTCCACAGCAGGGTGAAGCCGATCCACCGGTGCCATGCGGTGAGCCGGTCCATGCCGATGCGCCGGTCGAGCCACGGCAGCCGCGCCACCAGGATGAGCTGGAGCATCATGATGAGCGCCGCGTGCAGGCCGAAGAACTTGGCGACGGTGAGGATCGAGTTCTTGCCCTCGCCCGAGGTGACGAAGAGCGCCCACACGATCAGCAGGTTCACCGCGAGGAATCCGGCGAGCGCCAGCGTGGCGACCGTGCTGGGGGGCAGGGCCGTACGGCGGGTCAGGGGGTGTTCGGCAGCCGTCACGTGAGCCTCCAGTGCAGAATCCGGCGAAGTCGCCGCCACGAGCGTGCCGTCGGGGCCGTCGGGGAGCGCTCCTGGGTGCCAGTGTGCACGCGACGGCGTTCGGTGACTGCGCATCATTACGCAATACGCATCCGAACCCCGGAAGTCTCATCCGGAAGTCGCGACGCCGCCGTTACGGCCGCGGGGCGTACTGGCGGCACTCGCCGGTGAAGACCGTGGCGAGTTCGGCATCGATCACCGAGGCGACCACGTCGGCCGCGGAGACGCCCGGCACCCCCGCCGGGTCGCGATAGACCTGCAACGCCAGGCCCTCGGTGACGGCGGCGAGCCGGACCGCGGCGGGCCACGGGTCGAGGGCGGGGTCGACCTCGCCGCACTCCTTGCCGTTGTGCACCGCCTGGGCGAGCTCCTCGCGGAGCGCCCGCGCGGTCTCGGCGTCGACGGCGGCGAGCTCGGGGGCGTCGAGGGCGCGCCCGGCGAACGCGCGGGCGACCCGGAACTCGGCGCGGCGGGTCTCGTCGAGCGGGATGAACTCGGCGAGCGCCTCGGCGAGCACCCGGGAGATCGGCCGCTGGTGCCGGATCCCGGCGCGGACCCGTTCGTCGATCCGGCTCCGGATGCGGGCGCTGACGTACCGGAACGCGTGCAGGAGCATCTCGTCCTTGGTGCGGAAGTAGTGCTGCACCAGGCCGACGGAGATCCCGGCGGTGGCGGCGGTGCGGGCGACGGTGACGGCGTCGAGCCCGTGCTCGGCGATGAGCTCGCAGACGGCCGCGGCGATCTGGCGGCGGCGCTCCTCGTGATCGGCGGTCCTCGGCACTTGTCAACCATATCGCCGTACGGTAAAACCGTACGCGTATACGGTTATCACACGATCTCGCCCCTTTGATCCGGCCCTACGCGAGCCGCGGCCCGCGCGGCCTCCCGGGCGGGCGGTACGGCCGGGCCCGCCCGACACGATGCCGCAGGAGATGCCGAAGGAGAGGCGGGGTCGGCCCGCAAGGGCACCGTACGCGGGTCCATGCCCGCCGCACCGCGCGGACCCATGCCCGCGCGCCCTGCGGCCCCGATAACCGTATCGACATATTGCAACCCGTCCCGCCAAGGAGTGCCCATGCCCGTACGTCTCCGGCGGGCCGTCGCCCTCGTCGCGGCGCTGCCTCTCCTCCTGCTGCCGCTCGCGGCCGGCCCCGCCGCCACCGCGCACGCCCCGCCCGGCCGCTACGCCGCCATCGACGACTACGTCGAGCGCCGCATGGCGGCCACCGGCGTCCCCGGCCTCGCGTACGCGGTCGTCGGGCCCGGCGGCCCGATCCACCGGCGGGCCTGGGGCACCGACGGGAACGGCTCGCCCGTCACCTTCCGGACCCCGTTCCTGTGGGGCTCGGTCGCCAAGCCGGTCACGGCCACGGCCGTGCTCGCCCTCGTCGACGCGGGACGGCTCCGCCTCACCGACCGGGTCGTCGACCACCTGCCGGAGTTCCGGTTCGGCGGCCCCGGGCACGCCGCCGAGGTCACCGTCCGCCACCTGCTCGACCACACCTCGGGCATCCCGCCGGTGGCCGGGTACCTGGTCACCGACTGCCTCGGATCCGGCTGCCCGCGTCCCGCCGCGCGCCTCGCCGCCCTGGACGACGTGCGGCCGCTCGCCCCGCCCGGGACCGCCTACGCCTACACCAGCGCGAACTACCTCGTGCTCGCCGCCGTCGTCGAGGCGGTCACCGGACGCCCGCTCGCCGAGCACCTGCGCACGGCCGTCTTCGAACCGGCCGGGATGGACGGCGCCGTCGCCGACGCCGCGTCCGCCGCCGCGCGCGGCCTGCCGCCGGGCCACCGGCTGCTGTGGGGCGTGCCGGCACCGATCACCGCCGTCGACGAGCACGGCGCGGGTTACGGCTATCTCGGCGGCGGCCTCGACGACCTCGCCGCCTTCGCCGCGCTGCACCTCCGGTCGGGCGCCACCGCGACCGGCCGCGCCGTACTCCGCGCCGAGTCGGCGGCGCTCATGCGGCGGCCGGTCACGCTGCCGGGCCGTACCCACCCGTACGGGCTGGGCTGGCGGGTCGGCGGGCTGCCCGCGCCGCTCGACACCGCGATCTGGCACACCGGCGGCGTCCCCGGCTACTCGGCCATGCTGTTCCTGCTGCCCGAGCGCGGCCTCGCCCTCGTGCTGCAGCAGAACCTGTACGGCGTGCTGCACGACGAGGCGGTGATGGAGGTCGGCTTCGGCGCGGCCCGGCTGCTCGCCGGGGCGTCACCGGGCGGGCGATCCGCATCCGCCGCCCCCTACCACGCCACCGTCTGGGGCCTCACCGCCCTCGCCCTGGCGATGACCTGCGCCGCCGTCCGCGCGGCCCGGCTGCTCCGCCGCCCCGCCCGGCCCGTCGCCCGGCGGCGCCGCGTCGCGGTCACGGTCGCCTGGTGCGCGCTCGGCGCGCTGCCGGGGATCGGCCTGCTCGTCCTCGCCTGCCAGGTGCCGTTGCGCCAGGTGTGGCTCTGGGCGCCCGACGGGTTGATCGCCCTGGCCGTCGCGGCGGCCGCCGGCGCCGTCACCGCCGTGCCGCGTCTCGCCCGGGCCGCCCGCTCCGGCGGGGCTGGAAGGCGCCGGGCCCCGGCCACCCCCCATACCCTCAGCCGCCGTCGCGCGCCATCGCGCGGCACAGGCGGCGTCCACGCGGCCCGGGGAGCACGAGGTCGCCGTCGGTGACGAGCATGAAGCGCTCCGGGCCGGGCGCGATGGCGTGCACGGCGGTGACCTCGCCGGGTAGGGCCGCGACCGTGCGGTGGTCCGCGCGGTGGTACGGCGGGCGGCGGTGCGCGGCGGGCGGGCCCGCGATCCTCGCCCGCCGGACGCCCCGGCGGGCGACGGCGCGCACGCCTCGTCGCGCAGCGGCCCCGCCGCGAGGCGCACCGAGGCGCCCGGCCCGACGCTCTCCGTACCGGCCCCGGGCTTCGGCGCGCCCCGCCGCGAGGCGCACCGGGTCGACCGGCTCGGCGTTCGCGTGGCCGAACCGGGACGGCCCGGTGGTGCTCAAGCGCCTCGAAGAGCGCGCCCACGCGCGCCTGCTCGGGGTGCCGCTTGCCCGTGCCACACGCCATCGGCGGCGTGCTCCCGTCCGCGGCGAGCACGTCATGGCGTGCCCGCAGGCTCAGCGGCCGGCGGGCACCTGATGCCGCGGACGGGCGTGATTCATACCGGTTCGGCATGGCCGCCGGGCCCTACCGCATGGGTCACGGGACGCGGCACGCCTCTTGAGGCGATCTCCGCAACGGGCGCCTCCCCCGGCCGCTCGCCGGTCGGCCACGCCTCCTCTCTCCGGTTTCTCGTCGTTGAACCGCTTCGCCCGCTCGATCCGTCGTCGGGGCGCCACGAATTCGACGAGGAGATTGACAGAAGGACAATGGATTCGGTCAGTTCGCGGACGACGGTCGAGTTCCTCGGCGACGGCCGCGCGGCGTCCCGGCCCGCCGCGCGCAGGACACCTGCCCGGCTGCTCGCCCTGGCCGTGGCCGGTCTGCTGGCGGCGTCGGCCGCCGCCTGCGGGACCGAGGCCACGGGTGGCTCCTCCGGCGCTCCGGCGGGCGGTGCCGTACCGGCCGCGGCCGCCTCGGCGCCGGCGCACCCGTCGCTCACCCCGGAGCAGGCCCGCAGGATCTTCAACGAGAACCGGGAGCTGCAGATCCGGGCGAACCGGGCCGAGCGGGCCGACCGCACCGGCGACAGGCTGCTGCCCGCGGCGGAGACCGGCCTGGCGCTCGCCCTGGACCGCGCCCGGTTCCGGCTGCACCGGCTGCGCGGCACCCGGCCCTCGCCCATGCGCCCGGTGTCGAACGTGCGGGTCTACGTGCCGCGGCAGCCGGTCGGCTGGTTCGCCGCGTCGTATCCGCTCGCCGACGGCCACGCCACGGTCATCCTCACCCGCACCTCGGACGGCTGGAAGATGAGCACGTCGGCCTGGTCCGAGGGGGACCTGCCGAAGATCGCCCTCGACGGCGACGGCTACGCCACCGCCGTCGGCCCCGACCAGGTCGAGGATCTGCGCGTGTCGCCGCGTCAGGTGGCCGCCGCGTACGCCCGGTACCGCAAGTCCGCCGGCGAGGGGCAGGGCGACCTGTTCGCGGACGGCCCGCACACCAGCCGCTTCTCCGCGGACGTGCAGGCCGACCGCGCGGACCTGGCGGGCTGGTTCTCCGACGAGTTCGCCGACACCCCCGCCAAGGCCGTGTACGCGCTGCGCACCGCCGACGGCGGCGCGCTCACCTGGCACGGCCTCACCGAGGTGCAGACCCTCACCCGGCTCGACAGCCTGGCGCAGCTGCAGATCAAGGACCCCGACATCGCCGCCCTCACCGGCACCCGGCGGCTCGCCGGCGACCTCAAGGTGACCGCCCGGGCGGCGTACCTCACCCACATCCCCACCGCGTCCTCCGGCGGCCAGGCGAAGGTGCTCGGCGAGTTCTTCGTCTACACGAACGCCCGCGTGCGGTGATCACGCCGTACCGCCGCCCACGCCCGCCCGCCGGACGGCTCGACCCGGCCGACCGGTCGTCGGCCGGGTCGAGCCGTGGTCGCATCGCGGCGTGCCTCGCCGTCGGCGGGGGCGGGGCAGGGGTGGGGAGGCGGCTCGGCGAGGCCGGGCGCGATGCGGGGGCCGGGCGTCCGGCGAGCCGTGCCGCTCCTGACCGGACGCCACGGCCTGCCGTTCCGGCGTCAGGAGGACGGGGCGGTCCGGCTCCCGGTGACGGCGAGCACGGCCCGCGCCACGCCGCCGTCCGCGCAGCGGACCTGCACGGGGTGCAGCCCGGCCCTCGCCCTGGGCGAGACCTGGAACGTCGGGTACCAGGTGGCGGAGCGGGCGGGGGCGGCGGCGACCCGGCGGGTGAACGCGGTGGAGCCGACCGATCGGATCCGGCTGCCGGAGCACACGGCGGAGACCGTGACCGACTGCCCGCGGGCGGCCCGCGCCGGGAACACGCCCACGCCGGTGGTGATCCGGCTCAGCGGGTCCTCGCCGCCATCACCGGCGGTGGGGGTCGGGGTGGGGCCGGGCAGCGGGTGCTTGTGGTCCGGCGACGGCACGGTCGTCGGCGGGGCCGGCGGCGTCTTCACCGAGGTGGGCGGGGTGCTCGGCGCGACCGACGGCGCACCGCCGGGCGCGGTGCCCGGGGCCGTGCCGGGGGCCGTGCTGGGGGCGGCGCCCGAGCCGCCGGAGCCGCCGCTGAAGATCACGTCGGAGCACGAGTAGAACGCCTCGGGGCTGTCGCTGCGCTGCCAGATCGCGTAGATCAGGTGCCGGCCCTGCTTGCGCGGCAGCCTGGCGGAGATCGTGTACGAGCCGTCGGCGAGCGGCGGGTCGGTGACGGTGACGAACGGCGTGCTCTCCAGGTCCGACCAGCGCAGCGGCCTGGTCGGGTCGTAGCCGTCCCTGGTGACGTACAGCTCGAAGGAGCCCCGGTGCGGGGCGGTGGCCCGGTAGGTGAAGGTGAACTGGGCGCCGCTGGTCAGCGGGGTCGCCGGCCAGTCGGCCCGGGCCTGGTCGAGGCCGCGGTACTTGTCCCGGCCGGCGCTGCACAGCTTGCCGTCGGGGATGATCTCCCGGTGCCTCCCGGCCGCGTCGGGGATGTTGACCTCGTTCCAGTCGTAGAGCGGCTGCGTGCCGCCCAGCGCGACGGCCTGCTTGCAGGCGTCGGACTTCGGGCTCTCCGGGTTCTCGTTGCGGCAGACCAGGGCCCGGCTCGGAGGGTTGTTCATCGTGCCGTGCGCGTACGCGGGCTCGGCGACGGTCAGCGGAATCAAGGTGGACGCCGCCACCACGGCGGCGACGGAAGCAGCCGTACGGCGGGCAGTACCGGTGATCTCCATGGCCCACAGCCTGCTCCCCCGCACCTACCGAAACTTTGGGGTTTAGGTTCCTTTAAGGGTTGATTAGGCACCATTTCAGACCAAGATCGGCGCTGCCCACGGCCAGGCCGCCGGCCCGCGCCCCGCCGCCTACCACCCGGCCCGCAGGACCCGCCACCTCGCCGGAAGCGCTCTCGACCGGCGCGGCGACCGGCACCATCCACCGCATCGGCACGACCCCCGCACCACCGGGACCGGCATCAGCGCAACACGCCGATCACGACCGACACCCAGCCAGCCCCGCACAGCCACCCGGCCTCTACGGCCGCCCCTCCGCGAGCCCGATCCACCGGCGCGACAACCCGGCATCCTTCCTGCCCATGGCCAGGAGGCCGTACGGCCGCGCGCTCTGCCCTCACGGGCGAACCCGGCGGCGGCTCCGGCGAGGGCCGGTGGTGTCCTTCGGGGCGGTGCGGAGCCAGAGCTGCACGCTGGCGCCGCCGAGGACGGGTGAGCGCTCGATCTTGAGGGTGCCGCCGGTGGACTCGGCGAGGCGGCGGGCGATGTCGAGGCCGAGGCCGGTGGAGCCGGCGCCGCTCGCGCCCCGGCGCAGCGCGGCGTCCGGGTCGGGGATGCCCGGCCCGGCGTCGGCGACGAGGATGCCCACGGTGTCGGCGCCCTCGTGCAGGGTCACGGTGAACGCGGTGCCCTCCGCGGTGTGCCGGAACACGTTGCCGAGCAGGGCGTCCACGACGGCGGTGAGCTCGGTCGCGGGCACCGGGACGAGGACCGGGGCGGCCGCGCCGACCAGGTCCCAGGGCCGCCCCTGGTCCTCGGCGAGCGCCGACCAGAAGGCGAGCCGTTCCCGCAGCACCTCGGCCGCGTCGCACGTCCCGTGCGCGCCGCCGGCCCGCGGGCCCGCCGCGGCACCGGGCCGCTCCGCCGTACCGGCCGCGCCGGCGGGGGTGACGTCCGCGATCCCGCCGGAGGCGGCGCGGCCGTGCCGCGCGCCGTCCGGGGCGGCGTCCCCGGCGGCGCCGTCCGAGCCGATCGCGTACGCCCGCCTCGCCGAGGCCCGGGTGGCCGCGATGATCTCGTCGACCTCGTGTTCCAGCCGGTCGAGCGCCTGCCGGCTCGGCTCGGCCTCCGGCCCGAGGCGGCCGAGGCTGAGGCGCAGCGCGGTGAGCGGCGTGCGCAGCCGGTGCGACAGGTCGGCGGCGAGCTCGCGTTCCGCGGCGAGCAGTTCCACCACCCGGTCGGCCATGGCGTTGAACGCCCGGCCCGCGGCCACGAGCTCGGGCGGCCCGTCCGGCTCCACCCGCACGCCGAGGTTCCCCGCGCCGAGCTCGGACGCCGCGCCGGCGAGCCGCCGCGTGGCGCGGACGAGCCGGGTGCCGAGCCGGTCGGTGACGAGCACCGAGCCGATCACCAGCACCACGGCGAGCCCGGTGAGCACCGCCCACGACCGGGCCACGCCGCGGGTGAGCGCCTCCGGCGGCACGTACACCTCGATCACCGCGCCGCGTCCCGCGTCGAGCACGACCGGCCGCAGCAGCAGCCGCCCCTCGCCGAGCTCGTGGGTGGTCGCCCGGTTGCGGCGCATCGCCTCNGCGAGCCGGTCCGCGGAGGCCCGGGGCGTGCCGAGCGTGCCGCCGTCCGGCAGGTGGATCGCGACCCGCCCGCCGTCGTCGACGCTCGCCAGCGCGTGCTCCAGCCGCTCGGGCTCGGTGGTGATCGCGAGGACGGGCACGAGCGCGGCGGCCTGCCGCTCGCCGTCGGTGATCGCCCGGGTCCGCGCCGCCTCCCGCACCACCATCGCGAGCGGCACGAGGAACGCGAGCGTCACCATCACGGTGCACGCGACCGCGAGCAGCGCCAGGGACCGTCGCATCGCGCGGCCGTCAGTCCCGCGGCGCCGACAGCATCACGCCGACCCCGCGCACGGTGTGCAGGTAGCGCGGGGCGGCGGCGGTCTCCCCCAGCTTGCGGCGCAGCCAGGACAGGTGCACGTCGATCGTCTGGTCCTCGCCGTACGCCTGCCGCCACACCTCGGTGCGCAGCTCGCGCCGGGACACCACCCGGTCCGCCCGCTGCGCGAGGTAGGCGAGCAGGTCGAACTCCCGGCGGGTGAGCGACAGCGGCGCCCCGTCGAGCGTCGCCTCCCGCCGGTTCAGGTCCACGGCGAGCCCGCCCACCCGCAGCACCGGCGCGGGCGCGGCCACCGCCGCCGCCCGGGTACGGCGCAGCACCGCGTCGAGCCGGGCGTTGAGATGCTCGCCGGAGAACGGCTTGACCAGGTAGTCGTCGGCGCCCGCGCGCAGCAGCCGGACGATCTCGGCCTCGTCGTCCCGCGCGGTGGCCACGATCACCGGCACGTCGGAGACGCCGCGCATCATCTTCAGCGCCTCGGCGCCGTCGAGGTCGGGCAGGCCGAGGTCGAGCACGACCACGTCCGGCGGGTGCTGCGCGATCTCCCGCAGCGCGTCGAGCGCCCGCCCCGCGCTGCGCACCGCGTGCCGCTCGGCGAGCTCCTGGATGAGCGCCGCGCGGACGAAGTCGTCGTCCTCGACCACGAGCACCGTCGCCATGGTGCCCAACCGTAGGACACCAGACCCCTCAAATGCCGATAATTCGGCGCATGCGGCGAGTGCTGGGGTATCTGACGATCTGGTGCGGCGCGACCGCCCTGGCGATCTCGCTCGCCTGGTTCGGCGTCCGCGACGTGCTCCGCGCCGAGGTGGACACGCCGTACCCGGGCGTCGCCGTCGCCGAGGCCCGCACCGGCCGCCCGCCCACCCCGACCGCCGCCGCCCCGCCCACGGCCACCCCCGCGGCCACTCCCGCGGCCGCGACCCCGGTCTCCCGGCCGGAACGCGACAGACCGGCCGACCGGCCCGCCACCCGGCCGCCCTCCGCCGGGCCGGTCACGAGCCGCCCGGCGGCCACGGCCTCCGCCCGGCCGACGCCGAGCCGCGGCCCCTCGCGCACCCCGGCGAGGCGGAGGCCCACCGCGAGCCCGAAGCCGTCCACACCGCCCGCCGAACCCGATCCCGGATCGTCGTCCGACGTGAAGGTGGTGCACGTGAAGGGCGGCCAGGTCTCCTTCGCGATCGAGAACGGCGAGTGCCGCCTGCTGTCGGCCACCCCCGCCGCCGGGTACGAGGCACGGGTGAGCGGGAACGTCGGCTGGATCCGCGTCGACCTGATGAAGGGCGAGCACGGCTCCTCGGTCTTCTGCACCTGGCACGGCCACGCCCCGATGACCGACGTCTACGAGTTCTGACCCGCTGACC
>Ga0065720_1019804_pt1 | contig 19971 bp, 19 predicted proteins | sample Thericmetagenome_FD_59107 | JGI IMG/M metagenome (GOLD analysis project Ga0065720, IMG submission 59107) | Thermophilic microbial communities from the Joint Bioenergy Institute, California, USA of rice/straw/compost enrichment - eDNA_2 v2... | ecosystem: Engineered > Solid waste > Grass >...
CCTACCCAGCATTTGCCGCAGCAGTCCGAGCCGTTTCCGACTCCATGTCGGAGACGGCTTTTTTTAGGTTCTTCGAAGAAAACCGTGGAGCAAACGAAATAGTTTGCGTACTCTGCGGGCTGTCTGTGAAGAAGCCAGGAGGCAGGGTGCTGGATCGGAAGTTGTTGGAGGCTGTGGGCGGCTGGAAGGGGTACCGGATCGCACGGATTGAATGTCCGGACAGTCAACGCCGCACGTTATCAGTGCACCTCAAGCCGAGCAGCAGGGTGATGTACTGCGAGCAGTGCGGTAGCCGCTGTCATCAGGTGCACGAGACGACGGTGCGGCGGGTGCGTGATCTGCCCCTGTTTGAGTATCGCGTCGTGCTGCATGTGCCGCGGCGGCGGGTCTGGTGCCCGCGCTGCAACGGTCCGCGCCTGGAGAAGTTGGCGTGGTTGGGGCGTTACCAGCGAGTGACCAACCGCTTTGCCGAGGCAGTCGAGCAATTGCTGCAGTCAGCCACTGTGCAGGCGGTGGCGTCCTTCTTCGATCTGGGCTGGCACACGGTCAAATCGATCGACAAGCGTCGCCTGCGCGCGCGTGTGACCGAACCGGACTGGTCGACCATCCGCTACCTGGCCATGGATGAGTTTGCCCTGCACAAGGGGCACCGTTATGCGACGGTGGTGGTCGATCCGATCGGCCGCCAAGTGCTCTGGGTGGGCAAGGGACGTTCCCGGGAAACGGCACGCGCCTTCTTCGAACAATTGCCCCCAGGCGTGGCCCAGCGCATAGAAGCGGTGGCGATCGACATGACCACGGCTTATGAGCTGGAAATCAAGGCACACTGCCCGCAGGCCGACATCGTCTATGATCTGTTCCATGTGGTGGCCAAGTATGGGCGGGAAGTCATTGACCGGGTCCGGGTCGACCAGGCCAACCAGTTGCGGCAGGACCGACCGGCCCGAAAAGTCCTCAAATCCAGCCGCTGGCTGCTGTTGCGCAACCGGGAGAATCTGCCAGCCGAACAGGCGGTGCACCTGAAGGAACTGCTGGCTGCCAACGCGCCATTGATGTGCGCCTACATCATGCGCGATGCACTCAAAAGCCTGTGGTTTTACCGGCGCCCGGCGTGGGCGCAGAAGGCATGGGAGCAGTGGTGCGAACAGGCCCGGCAGAGCGGCATTGCTGCCTTGCAGGCCTTCGCGCGACGTCTGCAAGGCTACTGGCACGGCATTCTGGCACGCTGTCGACACCCTCTGAACACCAGCATCGTCGAAGGCATCAACAACACCATCAAGGTCATCAAGCGCCGCGCCTACGGCTATCGCGACGAGGAATACTTCTTCCTCAAAATCCGCGCCGCTTTCCCCGGTATTCCTCGATGAACCTGAATTAAGCCCCATGTTGTCCATCAGGATGGGCGCATACATAAAGCGCTCCTCCGCCGCGGCGGCGAGTTCTATTTTCCGATCGCGATACATCTGTTGCCGCTTGTCCCTTTGGGGGAGGCGCGAACGAGGCGGCGGCATAGCCCCAGGGCCCCTCAGGTTCCTCCGACGTTGCGTATCAACCCGCCATCGACGATATAGCTAATAGCTGCCCGTGACATAGCTCGCTTCGTCGGACGCGAGGAAGAGCTCCACGTTCGCGACCTCCCGTGGCAAGCGGGGGCGGCGCACCACTATTCGTCTCGTGCATAAGGGAAATGGCTCCTGTCTATTGGACAGCGCTCGAGGCGTGCGCCTATCTTCCTCCTCCATAGGCGGGGATACCGTCGCGGCGAAAACCACAGAAGTGGATCAGGAGACAGCATGAGCCGAAACCGACAGCCGATCCGTAGCGGCATGGGCCGCAGCACGCCGGATCGGATATTCGTCCAGGGGATGGACCTAACCCGCGACATCATCGGGACGCTCAACCTGGGCGATATGGCCTACCTGGAAATGACCGGACGGCTTCCCGACGCACGGCAATCCCGGGTGTTCAACGCCATTCTCGTCACGCTGGTGGAGCACGGCATGACCCCTATGGCGATCGCCGCCAGACTGGTGTACCTGGGCGCGCCGGAGTCGTTGCAGTCGGCGGTGGCGGCCGGACTGTGTGGGATGGGCACCACCTTCGCGGGAACGGCCGAAGGGGCCGCGCGCTTGCTGGAGGCGGCAGTGGCCGAGTCGCCGGAGGGCGTGGTTCAGGACATGGCCAGAAATATCGTCGCCGATTTCCGCCGCCGCAAGCAGCCCATACCCGGCATTGGCCACAATCTCCATAAGCCCGTGGATCCGCGCGCGACCCGCCTTTTCGAAGTGGCGGCCGAGGAAGGCTATGCCGGACGCTACGTCGACCTAATGCGCGCCATCGGGCAGGAAGCCGAGGCGGCCTATGGCAAGAGTCTGCCCGTCAATGCCACCGGCGCGATCGGCGCGCTCTGCTGTGAGCTCGGCATCTCGTGGCGGGCGGCGCGCGGCGTCGCCGTCATGGGTAGGGCGGTGGGGCTGGTCGGCCATCTGGTTGAGGAGCAGGCACGCCCGATCGCCGCCGAGGTCTGGCTACGCACGGAAGAAGAAGTGAGCGAACAAGATGAGCCGCCCGTAGGCGGCCGATGAGGAGGAGACATGCAACGACTATCGGTAGGTCTGTTGACTCTGGCGGCCGGACTGCTCTTGGGAGCCCAGTCGGCTCGGGCGGAATGGCCCGAAAAACCGATCCGCTTCGTCGTGCCCTATCCCCCTGGCGGCGGAACCGACATCGTTGCGCGGGCACTGGGCAAGAAAATGGCGGAGAGCCTAGGACAGCCGGTGATCATCGAAAACCGGGGCGGGGCTAGCACCATCATCGGCACGGAGGTCGTGGCGCGCGCCGAAGGGGACGGTTACACCATCGGGCTGGTGACCGATTCGCACGCGATGAATCCGTTTTTTTTCAGCCAGAAGCTGCCGTACGACTCGGTGAAGGATTTTTCGCCGGTAAGTCAGATCGTTTTCGTGCCGTTCGTTCTGGTGGCCAACCCCAAGGCACAGATTTCGACCGTTCCCGAATTGATCGCGGCCGCCAAGGCCAATCCTGGCAAGATCACGTATGCCTCCATCGGCAACGGAACGCCGCATTACTTGGCGATGGAGTGGGTCAAGGCCTTGGCCGGAATCGAGCTCACCCACGTTCCCTATAAGGGTGTGGCGCCCGCCCTGGCCGACGTGGTGGGTGGGCAGGTGGATGTGATGTTCACGGGATTGTCTTCCGGCGTGCCTCTCGTGCGTGCGGGACGGTTGAAGGGCCTGGCGGTATCGGGCGAGCAGCGCTCGGGCGTCGCCCCGGAGATCCCGACGGTGGCGGAGGCAGCGCTGAAGGACTTCTCCTTTATGACCTGGTATGGCGTCCTGGCCCCGGCATCGACGCCTCCCGACATTGTCGACCGTCTGAGCAAGGAAATACGCAAGGCAGTCGAAAGCCCCGAATTGAAGGCGCAATTCGTGAAGCTGGGCCTGGAGGGCGCGCCTTCGACGCCCGCCGAGTTCGGCCAGTTTCTCCAGCGCGAATCGGCGCGCTACCAGCACATCATCAAGTTGACCGGAGCGAAGGGCGAATAGTGGAGCTGACACAGGAACAACGGCTGATCCGCGATTCGGTCCGGGCGCTGGCGAGCGAGCGCTTCGCGCCCGGGGCGGCCGCGGCGGACCGGCAGTACCGACCGCCGGTGGAAAATCTCAGGGCCCTGGCCGAGCATGGCTATACAGGCATGTTTCTGCCCGAGCGCTACGGAGGCGCCGGCCTCGGCCTGCTCGAGACCGTGCTCGTGGTCGAGCAGCTGGCGCGGTCGTGCGCGAATACCGCGCTGCTTTATTCCTGCACCGACGGCGCCACACCGCGGGCCATTCTGCAGATAGGCAGCGAGGCGGTCCGGCAGCGTTATCTGCCGTCCTTTGCCAAGGCCGAGCGGTACGCGGCATGGAGCATGTCAGAAGCGAATGCGGGCTCGGACGTCGGCAATGTCCAGACCCGAGCGGTCCTCGACGGTACGGACTATGTCATTAACGGCAGCAAGCTGTGGTGCACCGCCGCCCAGGTGGCCGACGTTTTCCTGGTGCTGGTGCGGCTGACCGACGACCCCGGCATGAGGGGGGTGGGCGCAGTGCTGGTTGAGCGTGGCACGCCGGGGTTTTCGGTGGGCAAGCATCTGGACCTGCTGGGGCTGCGCGGCACGGGCATGGCCGAGCTCGTCTTCCAGGACTGCCGTGTACCGGCCGAGAACCTGCTGTTGCCGGCGGGCCGGATGAAAGACCTGTTCCACGTGCTCGACGCCGATCGCATAACCGGCAATCCCCCGGTTTGCCTGGGCTTGGCGCAGGCCGCGCTGAGCCAGGTGATCCAGCACCTCAAGGACCGCATTCAATTCGGCCGTCCGTTGGCGGAGAACCAGGGGCTGCAATGGAAACTGGCCGACATGGCAATGGATATTGAGGCGGCGCGCGCGCTGGTGTACGGGGCGGCGCAATCCATCGACCAAGGGCGCCAGTCGGTGGCTGAAGTCTCCATCGCCAAAACTTATGCCAATGAGATGGCGGTCCGCGTCACGAACCAGGCCATGCAGCTCGCGGGCGCCTACGGGCTTTCTGAAGAGTACCCCTTCGAACGGTACTTCCGCGATGCACGGGGCATGTCCATCGGTTACGGCACGACGGAGATCCATCGCAATTCCATTGCACGGGAACTGCTCAAGGGCAACTACGCCATCTGACGCAACGAGGAAGCGCATGCAAACCGGAAGCACGAACATCGATGCCGGCGATGGACGCCAGTTCCACGCCTATGCCAGTTTACCCGCGCAGCCAAACGGCCATGCCGTGATCATCCTGCAGGAAATCTTCGGGGTAACGGCCGCCATACGTGCCCTTGCCGACAAGTACGCGGCCGCGGGATACCTCGCGCTGGCACCCGATCTGTTCTGGAGGCTCGAGCCCGGGGTGGAGCTGAGCCATTCCAAGGACGATCTCGAACGCGCTTTCGGGTATCTGCAGCGTTTCGACGAGGCCGCGGGACTGGACGACATCGGCCGCACGGCTGAACACATCCGCGCCCAGCCCGGATTTACCGGCGGTGTGGCGGCAGTCGGGCTGTGCCTGGGTGGAAAGCTCGCGTTCCGCGCCGCTGCCGGATTGGACATCGATGCGGCGGCGGTTTTCTATGGCGTGGGCGTGGAAGACCACCTCGGCGAGGCGCCGACCTGCCCGATCATTCTGCATTACGGCGACCAGGACCGGTATGCCTCCGCGGATGCCCAGGCGAGAATCGAAGCGGCGCTGCGCGAGAGAGCGGACGCCACGTTCTACCGCTATCCGGGAGCGGGTCATGGTTTCTACACGCGCGGCGCAACGGACGCGGCAGCGCTGGCGCATGAACGGACCGTGGCTTTCCTGCACTCGGTACTGAGGGCTGGCCAGCGATGAAAGTCCTGCAGAACATCCGGGTGCTCGACCTCGGCAATTTCATTACCGCGCCGTTAGCCGGCATGCTGCTGGCCGAGCTAGGTGCCGATGTAATCAAGGTAGAGCGTCCGGGCAGCGGCGATCCGTTTCGCGCATTCAAGGGCGGGCTCTACAGTCCGCAGTTCCAGGCACATAACCGCAACAAGCGCAGCCTCGCCCTGGACTACACCCGGCCCGAGGGACTGGCCGCGCTGGAGAAATTGATCGCCGGTGCCGACGTGCTCCTCATGAATATGCGCCCTGGCGTGGAGGAAAAACTCGGACTGGGAGCGGCCCGGTTGCGCGAGCTCAACCCCCGGCTGGTCTATTGCGCGATCACCGGCTTTGGCGCCAGCGGCCCGTACGCCAGGCGCGCCGCCTACGACAACGTCGGGCAGGCCGCGTCGGGCTGGTTGTCCATGTTCCACCAGGGGCCAGATGCCCGCGTCGCCGGCCCCGCGGTGTCCGACGCAGTGACGGGCATCTATGCCAGTCTTGGCATTCTGGGGGCATTGGTGGAGCGAGCTTCCACCGGCAAGGGCCGTACGGTCGAAGTGAACATGCTCGAGTCGATGATTTCCCTCGCGTGCGAGCCGCTGGTCTCCATGCTGGCGACCGGCGTGACGCCCGGCTTGTATGGGCGGGCCGCCATGTCGCAGTCGTACATCGTGACCTGCCGGGATGGGCGACGAATTGGCCTGCATCTCTCATCGCCTGACAAGTTCTGGCGCGGTCTTGCGGTGGCCATCGGGCGGGAGGATCTGCTGGCGACCTACCCTACGCGTCGGGAGCGGGTGGAAGCCTATGAGCAGCTGGCCAGGAGTTTGGCGGAGACTTTCGCCGGGCAGGACCGCGAATATTGGGTCCCTCGTTTGGAGGAGAACGACGTGCCCTTCACGTGCGAGCGCGCGCTGCACGAGCTCGAGGACGACCCGCAGGTGCGCCATCTCAACGTTTTCTATACGCAGCACCACCCGCGCTACGGCAGCCTGCGCGCCACGCACCGGGCGATACGTTATGACGGCGACCATCGCAGCGATTTCCGGCCGCCGCCCGATCTAGGCGAGCACACAGAAGAGATTCTCCGCGAGGCCGGTTTCTCCGAGTCGGCCGTGGACGCGCTAAAGCAGGCCCGCATCATCTAACGCAGAACTCTCTGCACGAGGAGACGGTCATGAGCTTGGCATGCATTCCCACCATGGCAGCCGCGGTGACGCTGGCGCTTGCCCCCGGTCAGGCTATGGCGGCCGAATGGCCGGAGCGCCCGGTCCGCATCATTGTTTCGTCAGGCACCGCGGGAACGGCGGACATCCTTGCGCGCATGCTCGCGCAACGGCTCGAAGCCGCCTTCGGCCAGCCGTTCATCGTCGAGAACAAGCCGGGCGCCGGCGGACACGTCGGCGCGGCGCAGGTGGCGCGCTCGCCGGCTGACGGATACGTATGGCTGATGAGCGGTAGTCCCACCCATTCGGTCGGTCCGCATTTATACAAAAATCTGTCTTACGACCCCATGCGCGACGTGCCGCCCGCCGCCATGGTCGCCATCGCTCCCAACCTGCTCGTGGTCAACCGGGATCTGCCCGTCCGGTCGGTCGGAGAACTGGTCGCACTCGCCCGCGAAAAGCCCGATGCGCTGACCTATTCCTCCGCGGGGAACGGCACCTCCGGACATCTGGCGGGAGCGCTTCTGCAGAACCTGGCGAAGGTTCGCATCAAGCACGTGCCCTACAAGACCGGGCCCGAAGCGGTAACCAGCGTCATCAGCGGCGATGTCTCGATGACCTTCTTCACTCTCCCCGCGGTGCTGAAGCAGGTCCACGCTGGCCGGCTGCGCGCCCTGGCGGTCACGTCAGGCACGCGGACTTCGCTCGCGCCCGATATTCCAACGGTGGCCGAGGCAGGCTTTCCCGGCTTCGACGTGCTGGCCTGGTACGCCTTGTTCTCCCCCCGGGGCACCCCGTCCGGCGTGGTGGACCGCCTGAGCGCCGAAGTGGCGCGGATCCTGGAGCAACAGGATGTGCGCGAGCAACTCGCGCAATTGGGCGCCGAGCCGCACTATCTGAACGGCCGTGACCTGGCGGCCTTCGTCGCCGTGGAATCGCCAAGATGGAAGGAGTTGATCAGCGAATCGGGCGCACGGGTGGATTGATGGATACCGCTGACTGCTGCGAGCGCATCGTGCGCTGGGAGGTATTCGTCCGCCGCCTCGCCTATCACCGCGAGGTGCGCTGGAGCGACATGGTCGAATCGGCCGCGCAGTTCGTGGTCCTGCGCATTGAGACAGAGTCCGGGGGCGTGGGCGCTGCCGAGGTCGCGGTCAAGCCGACCTGGGTGGGCGCGACGGCGTCAAGTCTCGTGGCCACCTTGCGCGAGGTGTTCGAACCGATCGTGAAGAAGGTGGGACTTTCGCATCCGCGGCAGCTGCGTGATGCGCTCGAAGTCATCCCCGGAAATACGGTGGCTAAGGCGTTGATAGACAACGCGTGTTGGGACTGGGAAGCCGCGCGGCAGCGCCAGCCCTTGTGGCGGCTCTGGGGCGGGCGGCCGGTCGTGGAGCTTTCGTGGGCGGTGACTCGCCAGGCGCCGCAGGCCATGGCGCGCGAGGCGGCCGAAATGGTGGACGCCTATGGCTTCCGGAACTTGAAGGTCAAGGGCGGACAGGGATTAAACGTCGATCGCGCGGCGGTCGCGGCCGTGCGCCAGGCCGTAGGCGAGGGCGTGCGGCTGTATGTCGATGCCAACGGCTCCTATCCGTTCGGCGAGGCGGAACCCTATGTGCGGGCGATGGCCGAGGAGGGTGCGCACGCGGTCGAAGACCCCGCCCCGCTGTCGCCCGATGGTGCTTTCGAGCGCCTGCAGTGCGCGAGCGGAGTGCCCGTATTGGTGGATTTCGGGATGACCTCGGTACGGGACGCGGCGCTGTTTCTCGAACGGGGCGCGCGAATCCTGAGTGCCAAGCCCGGGCGCTTCGGTCTCTCCGACGCCCGGGCGATGCGGAATCTGGCCGACCGCGCCGGCGCGGGAACGGTGGCGGGGCTCATGGGCGAAAGCGCCTTGGGAACCTGGTGCGGCTTGCAGTTTGCCGCGCTCGAGGGGCAGGCCCTGCCGGCGGAGCTCAGCTGGTTTCTTTCCATGCGGGAGCAGTACGTCACCCTCGTGCCACGCATAGAGAAGGGCCGCGTCGTCTTGCCCGAGACACCAACCGTGGCCGAGCTGGTGGACTGGGACGCCATGCGCGAATTCGAGGAGCAAGCATGATTCTTGGTGACATCATCGACCGCAATGCGCGATGTGTACGCGACCATCCCGCCTTCGTCTTCGAAGGACGCTGCGTGACGCACGGCACGTTCGCTGAAAGAGTGAGGCGCTTGGGCAACGCGCTGCTGGAACTGGGGTTGGGTCGTGGCGACCGGATCGCGATTCTTGCGCAGAACTGCCCGGAGTACATGGAAGTGTACGGGGCGGCGGGCATGTGCGGCTTTGTCGCCGTCGGCCTGAATTACCGGCTTGCTGCCGCGGACCAGGCCGCCATTCTGCGCGACTGCTCGCCCGCCGTGCTGGTTTTCGACCCCGTGTATGAAGACCGTGTGCAGGAGCTGCGCGACGCGCTGCCCGCCGGGGTGACGACGCTGAAGCTCGGACCAGACGCCGGGCCGGGCGGTTATGAGGCTGCAGTCGCCCGGGCCGCCGCGTCGCGCCCCGGGCTGCGCGCCCGGGACGAGGATACCGTGTTCCTGATTTATACGAGCGGCACCACGGGCACACCCAAGGGCGTCATGCTCGGCAACGCCGGCCAGGTGGAGCAGGCGCGCATGCTGGCGCTGTCGCACGGAGCGCAACCCACCGACCGCATGCTCATCGTCATGCCTGTCTACCATATTGGTGGCACGACGGAGTTGCTAAGCTATCTCGTCTGCGGCGCGACGATCGTGCTGCATCGCCGCTTCGATGCGCGCGAAATCCTGGAGAGCATCGAACGTCACCGCGTAACCGCCGCGCATTTCGCGCCCATCATGATCCAGGCCCTGCTCGACGAACAGGAGCGTGAGGCGGTGGACCTGTCCAGCCTGCAGACCGTCTGCTATGCGTCGGCGCCCATGTCGGTTGCTTTGTCGCGCCGCGCGCACCGCGTGCTGGGACAGATCTTCATGCAGGTCTACGGGATGACCGAGCATGGACCGGGATCCGCGCTGCTCAAGCATCAGCACGAACCGGAAGGAGACTCGGTGCAGTCCGCCCGCCTGGCGTCTGCCGGCCAGCCCATCCTTGGAGTGGAGATCAGGATCGTCGGCGACGACGGCCGGGAGCTGGAACCGGGTGAGGTTGGCGAGGTGCAAATGCGCTCGGCCGCCATCATGCAGGGCTACTGGGGCAAGCCCGCCGAGACCGCGGCGGCGCTGGACAACGGATGGATGCGCACCGGAGATCTGGGTTATTTCGACGAGGACCATTATCTATTCATCGTCGACCGCAAGAAAGACATGATCATCTCCGGGGGCGAGAACATCTACTCGCGCGAGGTCGAAGAGGCGCTGCTGCTGCATCCCGCCGTGCTGGAGGCGGCGGTGATCGGCGTTCCCGACGAGAAATGGGGCGAATCGGTGATGGCTTTCGTCGCGCTTAAACCAGGCGAGTCTGCCGACGAGCAAACGTTGATCGCGCATTGCCGGCAACTAATCGCCAGCTACAAGAAGCCTCGCAATGTCGTTTTCATGACGGCGCTGCCGCGTCTGCCGAGCACCAACAAAATCGACAAAAAGGCGCTGCGAGCGCCTTATTGGGGCAATCGAGGCAGGCAGGTCGCCTGACCCCTATTCATCGAGGAGACGGAAATGAATATACGCGCCACGCTCATATGCGTTGCGGTGCTGGTTTCGTGCGCGGTCGCCGGCCCGGCACACAGCGAGGATTTCCCGGCAAAGATGGTGCGCATCGTGGTCCCGTTCACGGCGGGCGGGCTGGCGGACGTCGTGGCGAGAGGCGTCGCCCAGGATCTGACAACCCGGTGGGCCCGGCCGGTAATTGTCGAAAACCGGCCTGGCGCCAACACCATCATCGCTGCCGAGTATGTGGCCCGGGCCGAGGCCGACGGCCATACACTGCTGATGGCCAACGACCCGACGCTCTCTTCTAATCAATACCTCTACCGGAAACTTTCCTACGACCCGGTCAAAGACTTCGTGCCCGTCGTCAATCTCGTACAGACGCGGGAGGTCTTGCTGGTGCGCAACGATCTGGGCGTAGGCAACGTGAAGGACCTCGTCACCCGGGCGAAGGCGAACCCGGGGAAGATGACCTACGGATCGTACGGGGTGGGTAGCAAGGCGCAGCTCGATGCCGTCACGTTCTCGGAGCTCGCGGACATCCAGTTGAACCACGTGCCCTATAAGGGCGTCGCCGACGTGATGGCTGCGCTCGTTGGCGGCCAGATCGACATGGCCTGGGTGGGCGTGCCGCCGGCGATCCCGATGGTGGAGAGTGGAAAGGTCAAACTGCTTGCGGTAGCGGCACCGCAGCGCATCGCGGTGTTTCCCGACACGCCGACGTTCGCGGAACTGGGCTTTCCGAAGATGGTTTCGCAGGCTTGGTTCGGCCTGGTGGCGCCTGCCGGGACGCCGGATGAAGTCGTGCGCAAGATCGCAGGGGCTGTGGCTGCGATCGTTTCTCAGCCGGCCTTCCAGGAGAAGTATGTCACGGGGGTGGGGCTGGAGCTGCTGAATCAGGGGCCGACGGAGTTCGCGCGGTTTCTTGCACAGGATCGGGAGCAGTACGAGGCGGCGATACGTCAAGCCAATGTGAAGCTGGACTGAGGGGGCCGTTCTTTGCCCGGCCGCGCGGGGCGGGCGCGGAACTCGCACCGGGGTGCCCCTCTCCCCCGCGATCCACCCTTAGCTGCGGCTCAGGTGTGTCGCCAGCAAGGGTTTCGAGCCCCGGCCGAGGGCTTCAGTAGCGATGAGCCGAGGACCGCGGTCCGGGGGGCACTCGATCAAACCACCATCCGGAGAACAAGAATGGACTTCGAATTCCCCCCCGAACTACGCATGCTGCGCGACGCCGTCCGCCGCTTCGTCGAGCGCGAACTCATGCCGCTGGAGACCCGCTATGCGAACGAACCCGACATCCCGGACGAAATCCGGCACACCCTCCAGGAAAAGGCCAAAGAACTCGGATTCTGGGCCTTCGACCTCCCGGAAGACGTCGGCGGGGGCGGCGTGGGGGCCGTGGGCATGTGCCTCGTGTTCGAGGAACTCGCCAAATGCAACGTGCCTGCCTTCCGTGCGCCGACCGTTCTCACCCCCTACCTTGGGCCGGTGCTCTTTCACTGCAACGCCGAACAGAAGCAGAAGTACCTGCTGCCTGTCGCCAGAGGCGAGAAGCGGACCTGTTTTGCGCTGACCGAGCCCGGGGCGGGATCCGATCCCGCAGGCATGCGGACTACCGCGGTGGCGGACGGCGACTACTTCGTCCTCAACGGCACCAAGATCTTCATTACCGGCGCCGACAAGGCCGACTTTGTGCAGGTGTTCGCGAGGACCGTGCGCAACGGGCAGGACCTGGGCGTCAGCTGTTTCTTGGTAGACAAGGGCACGCCTGGGCTTTCGTTGGGACAGAGCTTCGAGCTGGTGTCCCCCGACCGCCCCTGGGAGCTGTTGTTCGACAACGTGCGCGTGCCCGCAGCACAGATGATCGGAGAGGTGGGGCAGGGCTGGGAGTTGGCGCGCGAGTTCCTCGACATGGGCCGCCTCATACATGGGCCGAAGTCGGTCGGACGCGCCCAGCGCGCCCTAGAGTTGGCCATCGCCCATGCCAACGTCCGTCATACCTTCGGCCAGCCCCTGGCCAAAAGGCAGGCGATCCAATGGATGATCGCCGACTCGCTGGTGGAGCTGCATGCGGCGCGATCGATGGTGTATCACGCGGCATGGAAAGTGGACCGTGGGCTGGACTATCATCTGGAAGCTTCCGCGGTGAAGTTGTACGCGGACGAGATGTTGATACGGGTCATCGATCGGGCGATACAGATTCACGGGGGCCTGGGCCTGTCGCGCGAATTACCGCTGGAACTGATGTATCGCGATGCGCGCAGCCGGACCATTACCGAGGGATCCTCCGAGATGCAGCGAATGATCGTTGCGGCGGGTGCCTTGTCCGGGCGGTACGGAGTCGATCGCTTCGATACCTGACCCGATGGCGCGGACCGCCGTTCGGGCGGTGGCGATCTACAGGGGACGGCAATGAACATCGAGAGCATCGATCTCAATTTGCTGGTGGCGTTCGACGCGATGATGCAGGAGCGTAACGTAACCCGTGCCGGACAGCGGGTAGGGCTGTCCCAGCCTTCCATGAGCCATGCCCTGACCCGGTTGCGGGCCGTGTGCGGCGATCCTTTGTTCGTCAGGGTGAAGACGGGCATGGAGCCGACACCGTTCGCGCTGCGCATCGCTCCCAGCGTGCGGGCGGGACTGTCGCTCATGCGCGTTGGACTGGAGAGCGCGGTCGCCTTCGATCCAGCCCGATCCGAACGGATTTTTCAGATCCTCTTGAGCGACCTCGGCGAGGTCGTCTACCTGCCCAGGCTGATGCAGCATCTCAAAGATGTCGCGCCGGGAATCGGGCTGCGCGTCCTGCAGTTGCCGCGGGAGAACTACCGCGAGGCGCTCGAGTCCGGCGATGCTGACCTCGCCATCGGGTTTCTGCCCGGGCTGACGACGGGTTTCTACCAGCAACGCCTGTTCAGCGACCACCACGTATGCATGGTGCGCGCCGATCATCCGCGCATCGGCTGGACGCTCAACCTGCAGCAGTTCAGCGAGGAATCGCACATCATGATCGAGCCGGCGGGCTCGCGCTATAGCCGGGTGTCCCTGCATTCGTCGACCACCACCCTGATCGAGCAGTATCTCGAGAAGAAGGGTTTGCATCGTCACATTGCGCTTCGGGTCCCGCATTTCACGGTCGTGCCGGACATTCTCCAGACCACGGATTTGCTGGTGGTCATCCCGACCACCGTGGCGCGGTTGATGATGCCGCGCCGGCACATCAAGATGCTGCCGCTTCCCTTCGAGGTGCCGCAGTTTGAGGTCAAGCAGTTCTGGCACGAGCGCAGCCATCTGGATGGAGGCACGCGCTGGCTGCGCGGCGTGATGGCGGAGTTGTTCATGGAGCGGCGCCCGGCCTGCGGCGTGCCGGCGCTTGCCGCGGGCGACCAAGCCTGACGCCACGAGGCTCGCGCTCAAATCATCGCGTGCGCCGTGGGTTACTGCGCTTGGGCTGGCCCAGCCCGGCTTCCTTTTCGAATTCGGCGCCCTGGCTTTGTACTTGCGTATAGGCGTGTTCGCGGAATAGGTTTTCCGCGCGGTCGGCCTGGCCGCTCTCGATGGCCGTGACGATGGCATGATGCTGCCGATGCGCGTAGAACAGGAAGTTGAAGGCGGTTTTCCGGCTCTGCGCGTCGAAGGCCAGTACGAGCGGGGCGGTAAAGGGCACGACGTTGCAGCGACTGACCAGGCTCGACAGCAGGGGCATGTCCGCCCCTTCCAGAATGAGTGCGTGAAAGCGCGCGTTCATTTCCGCGTACCGGACTTCGTCTTCGTCGGAAATCTCCTGGTCCTTGAAGATTTCGTCGCCCTCGGCGAGGCACTCTTTCAGTTGGGCCAACAGTTCTTCCGTTGCGCCGTTGAGGGCGAGCGCACGTGCGGCGAGGCCTTCCAGCGCGGCACGCAAGTGCAGGGCCTCCATGCATTCGCGGGGCGAGAATGCCCGGACCGCGTATCCCCGCGCTCCGGAAGGCACGAGCAGGCCTTCTTGCGCCAGCGCGGGCAAGGCCTGCCGCACCGGCGTGCGCGAAATGCCGAGTCGGGCCGCAAGGTCCGCTTCCCGCACGCGCTCGCCCGGTGCGAGTTCGCCGCGCAAGATCATTTCACGGATATGCAGCATGGTCGTGGTTTGCTGCATGCTGGACTCCCTTGATGTTCGACGGCCGCTTTGGTCGCGGCGGACGCCCAGTATAAGGGGTTTGGGATCCCGTATTGGATCCAAAATGCCGTATTGCAGTGCGGAATTCGCTGTCATTGCCTTAATTTTGGATCCCAGATAAGCTATTCCGGATCGCCGGTTCGCGCTAGATACGGAGTACTCGCCATGGCAAGAATCATCGGGGGCATTGGCACGTCTCACGTGCCCACCATCGCCGTCGCTTACGACAAGGGCAAGCAGAACGAACCCGCGTGGGCGCCGCTGTTCGAAGGGTACAAGCCGGTTGCTGCCTGGCTGGCCGAAAAGCAGGCCGACGTGCTGGTGTTCTTCTACAACGACCACTGCACGACTTTTTTCTTCGACATGTACCCCACGTTTGCCTTGGGGGTAGGCGAACGGTTTCCCATCGCGGACGAGGGAGCAGGGCTGCGCAATCTGCCTCCCATCCGCGGAAATGTGGACTTCCAGGCTCACATCGCAGAGTGCCTGGTCAACGACGAATTCGACCTGACCGTTTTCCAGAACAAACCCATCGATCACGGTTGTGCTTCGCCGCTTCCGCTGTTGTGGCCGCATCAGCCCGATTGGCCCGGGGCGGTCGTGCCGATCGCGATCAACGTGCTGCAGTATCCCTTGCCCACGGCGCGCCGGTGTTATCGCCTCGGGCAGGCCGTTCGCCGTGCCGTGGAGTCCTATCCCGAGGATTTGAAGGTGGTGGTCGTGGGCACGGGCGGCCTGTCTCACCAGATCCACGGCGAGCGTACTGGGTTCAACAATACCGAGTGGGACATGGAGTTCCTGCGCCTGCTGGAAGAGGATCCCGAGGCACTGATGCGGATGAAGCATGCCGATTACGTCCGCCTGGGCGGCGCCGAAAGCGTGGAGCAGATCATGTGGCTTGCCATGCGGGGCGCGCTGGGCACGGGGCCGCTGCGTAAGCTGCACCAGAATTACTACCTGGCGACGACGACCGCGATGACCGTGGTGTTGTATGAAGAGGCAGCGCCGGCTGCCGTGCGCTCCGAGCTGGCCGCAATGGCCGCGAGCTAAAGGAGAAAGCCATGAATCCGCAACTGGAAGGCATAGAAACCATCCCAGGCACTTATCCCTTCGACATCCGCACCGCCAACCGCACGCTGAACATCAACCGTTTCTTCTGGAACATGATCAGCGCCGAATGGCGCGCGCGCTTCATCGAGGATGAAGAAGGCACGATGGAAGCGGCCGGCCTGACAGAAGAGGAAAAGAAACTCGTGCGCGCGCGCGACTGGCTTGGACTGGTGAAGCACGGCGTCAACTTCTTCGTGCTGGAGAAGTTTGGCCGGGTCGTGCACAAGACCAACCTGGAGATCTACGCCATCATGCGGGGCGAGACGTTCGAAGAATTCATGAAGACGAGGCGGGTGCCCGATGCCCGCTGAAACGACGAACCGCCAGAAGCCGGCGCTGGTCTTGCTCCCGGGTTTGCTCTGTGATCAGGCCGTGTGGGAGGCGCAATGCGCCCGCTTCGGCGCACAGTATGCGTGCCAGGTCCCGGACTACGGCGCGCTCGATTCCCTGCCTGCAATGGCCGAGCACGTGCTCAAGCATGCGCCGGCGCAGGAATTCCACCTGGCGGGCCATTCGATGGGAGGGCGCGTGGCACTGGAGGTGTTTCGCCTCGCTCCGGAGCGCGTGCTGGGCCTGGCCTTGCTGGACACGGGCTACAAGGCGTTGCCGGCGGGCGTGGCCGGTGAATCCGAGCGCGCCGGCCGCATGGCGTTGTTGCAGACCGCGCGCGAGCGGGGCATGCGCGAAATGGGGCGCATCTGGGCGCGGGGCATGGTGCACCCCGATCGCCTCGACGGTCCCGTATTCGAAGCCGTGCTGGACATGTTGGAGCGGCGCACCCCGGAAATCTTCGCTGCGCAGATTCATGCGCTGTTGAACCGGCCGGACGCATCGCCGCTGTTGCCGCGCATCAGCTGCCCCACCCTGGTGCTTTGCGGACGCGAAGATTCCTGGAGCCCGCTGGCGCGGCATGAGGAGATCGCCGCCGCCATACCCGGCGCGCGTTTGGTCGCGGTCGATCATTGCGGGCACATGAGCACGATGGAGCAGCCCGAGGCGGTCAATGAGGCCATGGCGCAGTGGCTCGCCGCCGATGCGGAGCGCTGAACCGGGCCCGTCCCCTCATCGCACGGGCCGGTGCCCTTCAGTCCGGCCCGGTTCCGGCGGGCGGCCAGAGCGCACTGCGATCGATTTCAGCCAGCGTGCGGCAGCCGGCCAGCGCCATGGTGATTTCGAGCTCGGTACGCAGCATGTGCAACACGTGAATGACGCCGACGGTGCCCGCGGCCGCCAAACCATGCATATAGGCGCGGCCGATCAGTACGGCGCTGGCGCCCAATGCGAGCGCTTTGAATACGTCCGTGCCGCGGCGTATGCCGCCGTCCATGAGGACGGGGATGCGGCCGCGCACCTCAGCGGCCACCCAAGGCAGGGCATCGAGCGTGGCGGGCGTGGTATCGAGGGTGCGTCCGCCGTGGTTGGAAACGATGATGGCGGATGCGCCCGCTTCGATGGCCAATCTGGCGTCAGCCGGGGCGAGAATGCCCTTGAGTACGATGGGGAGGCCGGTCGCTTGGCGTAGCCAGGCGATGTCGTCCCAGGTCGGTGCGCTGTCTAGCGCGCCGCTGCCGAAGAGCGCGCTTTCCCCCGCCCGCGCGACCGCCTGCGCCATGGGGCGCATGCCCCGCAGGTTCACGGCTTCGACCCCCGTGGGCAGCGAGAACCCTGCCCGCTGCTCGCGATTGCGCACGCCGTTGACGGGCGCATCGACGGTGACCACCAGTGCACGATAGCCCGCGGCTTCGGCCCTGCGTACGAGGTGCAGCGTATCGTTGCGGTCGGGTTGGAGATAGAGCTGGAACCAAAGGGGCGTTTCAGCCGTTCGCGCGAGCTCTTCGAGCGCGATGCTGGCCTGGGTGCTGACTACCATCGCGGCTTTCATGGCAGATGCCGCCAAGACGGTAGCGAGTTCTCCCTGCGGGTGGGCGAGCTTCTGGTACGCGACGGGCGCAAGCAGGATGGGGTAGGGCAGGCGCAGGCCGAGCAGGTCGAGCGCAGTGCCGCCACCCGCCATCGAAGTCAGCACCCGGGGCTGTATCCGCACCCGCTCATAGGCTTCGCGATTGGCGCGCAGCGTCAGTTCGTCCGCGGCGCCGCCTGCCAGGTACGCCCAGGCCGCTTCTTCCATGCGTTCGCGCGCGTAGGCCTCGTAGTCTGCGGCGCAGGCGATCTGGGGCGGAATTTGCGTGAGCGGGGGCAAGGGCATGGCGAGCCGTCGTTCAAGTCTGCGACCACTGGCGCAAGAGGTTGTGATAGATGCCCGTCAGCTGGACCAAGGCCTCGCTGGCGGGGGTCTCGCGCGCGAGCTGCTGGATGGCGGCGTCCAGGCGGTAGAGCGTTTCGCGCTGGGTCTCGTCGCGCACCATGCTCTGGACCCAGAAGAACGCACCCACGCGCGCGCCGCGCGTCACAGGCGTGACCTGGTGCAGGCTGGTGCCGGGATAGACCACCATGTGGCCCGCGGGCAGCTTGACTCGGTGGGTGCCGTAGGTGTCCTGCACGATGAGCTCGCCGCCGTCGTAATCTTCCGGCGGCGTCAGGAACAGCGTGGCGGAGATGTCGGTGCGTACGCGATGCGCGCTGCCCGGCAGGCTGCGGATCGCGTTGTCGACGTGATAGCCATAGGAGCCGCCGCCTTCGTAGCGATTGAAGGCCGGTGGCAGTACTTTCAGCGGCAGCGTGGCGGAGATGAACAGCGGGTTCTTTCCCAGCGCGTCGAGAATGAGATTGCCCAGTTGGACGGCCACGGGGTCGTCGGACGCCAACTGCAGGTTCTGTTTGACGTGGATCGCGATGTGCCCGGCAGTCGAGCGGCCGTCGACCCAGGAGGCCCCGGCAAGGGCCTGGTGGCAATGTGTCAATTGCTCGGCCGTCAGAACATCGGGAATGGTCAACATCATGGCAACGCATCCTCGCTTGGAATCCCCGGGAAGTGTACCCCGTGCACGATGCCGTTTTTTCGCCGGGGCGGTCGCCCTACACTAGATGTCATGTCAATCCACCGAGCCCGCGGGGCTTCGCCCGACGGAGCGCCGCGGTGCCAGATCCGGCAAGGAGCCCCTCATGTCCGCCATGCCCGACTTGCAATCCCTATGGATGCCTTTCACCGCCAACCGCCAGTTCAAGGCAGCGCCTCGGCTGCTCGTGTCGGCCAAAGGCATGTATTACACCGATGCGGAGGGCCACCGCATCCTGGACGGCACGGCCGGCCTTTGGTGCACGAATGCCGGACATGGCCGGGACGAGATCATCGATGCCGTGCACAGGCAGATGCGCACCCTCGATTACGCGCCGCCTTTCCAGATGGGGTGCCCGGTCGCCTTCGAGGCCGCGCGGCGGGTGGCAGCCCTCATGCCGCCGGGATTGGATCGCATTTTTTTCACGAACTCCGGCTCGGAGTCCGTCGATACGGCGCTGAAGATTGTGCTTGCTTATCACCGGGCGCGCGGCGAGGGCCAGCGTACGCGATTCATCGGGCGCGAGCGCGGTTATCACGGCGTGGGCTTCGGTGGCATGTCGGTAGGCGGCATAGGCGCGAACCGCAAGGCGTATGCCGCCAATCTCATGCCCGGGGTCGATCACTTGCCTGCCACCCTGAACGTGGCGGAAGCGGCGTTTTCCCGGGGGCAGCCCGCATGGGGCGCGCATCTGGCGGACGAATTGGAGCGCTTGCTGGCGTTGCATGATGCCTCGACGGTGGCGGCCGTGATCGTCGAGCCGATGGCGGGCTCGGCCGGCGTCATCGTTCCGCCCCGTGGCTACCTGGAGCGCTTGCGCGAGCTGTGCAGCCGGCACGGCATCCTATTGGTCTTCGATGAAGTCATCACTGCGTTCGGACGCCTGGGGGCGGCGACGGCGGCGGAGCGCTTCGGCGTGACGCCGGATCTCTTGACCCTGGCCAAGGGCATCAACAACGCCACGGTGCCGATGGGGGCGGTGGCGGTGTCCCGTGCCATACACGATGCCATCCTGGGCGCGGCCCCGGAGAACGCCATCGAGCTCTTCCACGGGTACACCTATTCCGGCCACCCCGCGGCGGCCGCGGCGGCCATCGCAACGCTCGACCTGTATGCGCGAGAAGGCCTGTTCGAGCGCGCGGCGAGGCTGGAGCCGGTGTTCGAATCGGCGGTGCACGCATTGCGCGACGCGCCGCACGTCAAAGACATACGCAACATCGGCATGGCGGCAGCCGTCGAGCTGGAACCGAGAGCGGGCCAGGCGGGAGCGCGCGCCTACGAAGCATTCCTGGCATGCCTGCAGGCGGGCGTGCTAGTCCGCTTCACGGGCGACGTGCTCGCGTTTTCTCCTCCGCTCATCATCGACGAGGAGCAGATTGCGACCTTGTTCGGCACCGTGAGGGAAGCGCTGGTGCGCATCCGTTAGTGCAGGATGCGATGCCGGCGGGCGCAGCGGCCTGGCCGGAGCGGATGCCGGCCCGACCGTG
>Ga0065720_1019805_pt1 | contig 19969 bp, 18 predicted proteins | sample Thericmetagenome_FD_59107 | JGI IMG/M metagenome (GOLD analysis project Ga0065720, IMG submission 59107) | Thermophilic microbial communities from the Joint Bioenergy Institute, California, USA of rice/straw/compost enrichment - eDNA_2 v2... | ecosystem: Engineered > Solid waste > Grass >...
GGGGGATTTGTGGTTGTTGCAAGTCTGTGTAGAGGTTGAAGGCATGTAGCATGGATCTGTTTGTTTATGGCTTTTTTTTGTAATGACTCCTTTAGTTTGCTGTCACTGCTTTGTTTGGTTTTGATTTATGATGATGATGATGATGATGTTTACGAGGACGATGACTATGATGACATGATGACATGATCATGTTTATGATGGTTGCTAGATGTCTTAGCCAAGTATGAAACATGGATGATTTAATGTTTTCAGGAGAATGAAGGAGAGTTAAAGAGGCTACAGGTAGTAGTTAGGATGCGTTTGGCGTTGGATATACCCTATCCTACGACCGCTCATCGTTATTAAGCATTGGTTCTTCAGACGATTACAAACCCTTGACATTTGAAAGTGGTGGCTAGCTCCGAGTCCTATTCTATAGCATCTATGAATTGGTGAGAGGCTTCTGTTCTTCTCTGGATGTCTTAACTCTTCCATCGATGGTGCCGTCACGGTTCAGAAATTCAAACCATTTTTTCAGAGACGTCTGTCATGTGATCTGGACATGCAGCTGCCCCCAGAGCATAAATCATGTCAAATGGCATTATATTCTGACGGATTTCCTTTTCTCAAAGCGGGACCCACTTCCCTTCTACCGGTCGTGACCAGACCAGTGCCCTCCTGTCTTAGGCAACGGGCAATATATATGGTCTGACTTTACACGTAGAATCATTGGATCACGCAAGAAGATTTTACTCCTCCGGCGGTCCATGCGCCAGTACATGCTTGGCAATGGAGTCCAGGGAGCTCTGAGCCCCGGGCCATATCCAGTTGCGCCGCACACGCTTTCGGCTGCCATCGACGTAGTCGGTCTGCGCGCCCAGTTCCAGTTGGCCACCTTTGGCCGGATTGCGCCCGAAGGAGAAACGGATGCCGAAGCGCATGGTCTCCGGGTCGACAATTCCCTTGCCGTCGATAAGTGGCATCCAGCGTGACGGCGACGGCGGAAGGTCCCCGAGCATGCCGCCGTTGACGGTGGCCTCAACGACCAAGACGGCCTCGTAATGTGCTGCCAAGGCTCGGGGGATTGCGGCTTGGAGATAGGAGACGACCTGGGTCAGGCTGTCGTAATCATCTGTGCTGGGAGGACAGGTGGTGGCAAGGGGGTTTTGTGCGCCTGGGTGTAGGGCGGGTAGGCAGCAGATAGAGAATGCGGCACCAGTGAGTTGTGTAGGCTTAAGAAGGATTCGGATCCGGGAGTCGGGAGTGATGGTGATGTCGAATTGAACGGCTGGTGGCCGGGTAAGGATGGTATAAAGGGATGTGGCGGCAGGGGCACCAGGTGGTGAACTCAGCAGGGGCTCCTTCACCGTCATGGAAGAATCCACGCTTGCAGACCGAAGGACGCTGATGTGAGCTGACAGAGTCTGCAGACATGTTTGTATGGACTGGTTGTATTTGTGATAGGAAATAAGAGGTAGGAGGATGGGATACGTGCGAGGCGGACCCTTGTTTATGCCAGGTTCGGAACGGCGTAGCTCGTTCATCCGGTGAGCATGGCTGAGGAGTAAGGATAAGGCTATATTCAGCGACTCGGCCATCACGTCTTGTGGCCCTTCTTGCTGCTCGTCCAAACCTTCTTCTTCCTCGCCAAGGGTCGCTAACCTAATGGAGACAGTCGTTGAGGCATCCATAGTGTAGGTGATAGACGAGGGTTCCAGATGGACGCCCTGGTTGAGCAATGTACGTGCCTCCCGATTGATTTCATGCCACAACTCTTGGGCAAAGATGGTATCTCGCATTTCCTTCACGCGGTCTTGCAAGGGGGCATCGGCAGACACAGGTGAAGGCAAAGACGACCTGCCAACGATACGACCGTCCTCGAGGATGCGAACCTGAATTCGTTGCGATTTGTGTCCAATGCTGCTGCGGTCCAGGAGCACCGAGCCATTGTCTGCGCGCCTCATGGGCGCAATGCTCACAGCCTTAAATTCAGGGGCAGCATTGTTGAAGCCGAACTTGACGCCCATGGTTTGGGGCTCGCGCGGCATACGCGAGGTCTGCCAACCATCGTTTCTGACAGCCAGTACCTCGGACCAATATTTCGTCTCGGCGGCGATCTCCTTCTGCAGTCTCTTGGAGGCAGCAAGGGCGGTGTCGGCAGCCTTGTTCAGGTCCATCAAGCGCTTGCCGATGGTGACCAGCTTGTTGTCGGGAATTCGGCTCTGCGTCAGCGGCGTCGGGGCGTCCAGCATGGTAGCGCCAAGAGTACCGATGCCAACTAGTTCTCGCAGACCGGGACTAAAGGTCGTAACGGCCTGGCCTGGATTCTCCTTGGACAGCAAGAGGGAGACGAAGTCGAGGGCATACATGGTGGTCTGGCGTGTCTGATCTATGACGCGCAGCATCTCGTGCTTGGCGGTGATGATGTCCTTAGCATCGGCCGGCTCGCCCTCGTTGTCAGAGGGAGAGCTCTCCATGTCAACGTCTTCATCCTGGCCGACGCCGTTCTTTTCTTCCTCGACCTTGCGCCTGAGTTCGGCTTCATTGAGGACGCGAAACGCATCGGGATTGATTCGTGCGACGAATTCGGCGATGTTCTGGGGGCCGCGTTGCTGCGTGGGAGGAACTTGGAGTATAAACGGCCTGTCGGTCATTGTTTCGATTTGTTGCCGCAGCATCAGTTACCCAACCGTGGGTTGGTTTGACGTTCGGATGGCAGGCGGGCAGGCCAAGGGTCGCCAGATTCGTTGGTGGTGGCGTGCAAATGATTGGCAGCAGCTCAAACTCCTTTGGGCTGGTCGAACTGGGATGGTTCCTGAAAGCACGTGTTTGGCGACTGGTGGGCTGGGACCCGCCAATGTGTGGGCACGTCACAGCAACGACCAGATCCCTGTCATATGCCAAGCCTGCCGGCGAGAGCTACCCGCACCTGCCCCCCACCTGAACTCTGGACCCGCGTGGGAGCTGCCCGATGTGGGGTCATGAGATATGGTGGGGCATAGGCAAAGATGTCAAGCTGTTGGGAAGGAACATCAGGTTATCAGTTGTTCATGGGTCTAATACGAACCACTGGATTGGAACAAATGTCAGGCAAGAATGGTAGGAATGGTATTTCGCTTTCATGGGCTTGAAGTATCAGGCTTTGTCATCCCGAGATTCTCGGGGGACGGCTGCTTTGCTGGTACTGAGCTCCCACGACCCCACGACACTCGGCCACGCGCCCGCCGCAAGCAGTCCATCCACGACTCCTGGCTGATGGAGCGTCGGAGAAGCAGCGCAATAGATCATGGAGCTTGCGGCGACTTGGCCGCCGAACTGACAGCGCGCTTCCCGGATGATCCCCACCCCATCCACACGGTTTACATAAGGCGGTATGTCATACAGCGGCGCACTAGGTACGACGTAGGTAACTCCTTGACAGTGAGGCTAGCAAAACCCCTCACTCCGATGCGGAAGCAGCGCCACAACGTTAGCGGCCAGCCATGCCGCATGCCAGCGCGCGGGCAGCAGCAGCAATGGGACTGCAACGTCGCGATGTCGGAGTCCCGACGATGGAGCTGGACGCTGGTTGCTGAGGCAGTCAATCGGTAGCCGAATCCAGCAAAAGAAAACGGTAGAAAAGAAAAAAAAAAGCTCCGGTGTTAGACTCGCCTCAGGAGAGGAGTCGAGACGCCTTCGCCGAAATGCGAAATGGCAGAGATGAAGTAATTTTGCTGCGGTGCCCCTCATTGGCGATAAGATAAGAGCTCCTGCCAAGCAAGGTCGATGGTGGTGTTAGGTGCCTGTTGTTTTTGTGCCCTGCTCGTCCGACTCGTGAATTGCATTAAACCTCGACGGACGCCGCTGCCCAGTCGAGGTGTGCTTCCTATTTTCTGCGTCTCACCGGCCTCCAGCGAGGGAGCCCGTACGCAGTACTTAACTCCGGTCACCATTGGCTGCACACGGTCAACACCAACCCTAGCCCATCCCAAGTTCTCACAACCATCGTCTCCACTGTACGCAGACTCGCTGATCGCCTGCTACTCTGTGCCCCGCATTCCGTATGCCATTTCCTAATCTAAGTAACTTGAGCTTTTCCTTTAGGCCCTTCTCTTCCATCGCCCACCACTTCCACGTCCTCATCACTTTCGCCCTCTTTTCTATCCCTATCGGTCTCCTTCTCCTTGCCCCGCGTCGGGCCCGCAACCATCCTCTCTCTTCCTCGTTCCCCTCCGACGCCCAAACTACCGACGACGACAAGGACGACGAAACCGCTTCCAAGATGGCACCCAAGAAGAAGATTGCCATCATGACGTCGGGCGGCGACTCGCCTGGCATGAACGCTGTTGTGCGTGCTTGCGTACGCATGGCCATATACCTGGGCTGCGATCCCTACTGCATCTACGAAGGCTACGAAGGCCTAGTCCGCGGCGGCGACCTAATCCGGAAGATGGAATGGCACGACGTCCGTGGCTGGCTCTCTGAGGGCGGCACCCTGATCGGCACTGCCCGCTGCATGGCCTTCTATGAGCGCGAGGGTCGCCTTGCTGCCGCCAAGAACCTCATTGCCCATGGCATTGATGCCCTCATCATCTGTGGTGGTGACGGCTCTCTCACCGGGGCCGACCGCTTCCGCGCCGAATGGCCCTCGCTGCTCGACGAGCTCGTCGAGAAGGGAGAGTTTACCGAAGAAGAGGTTACTCCGTATAGGCATCTCAATATTGTCGGCCTGGTCGGCTCCATCGACAATGACTTGTCGGGCACAGATGCCACAATTGGCTGCTACTCGGCCCTGCAGAGGATCTGTGCTGCTGTTGACTTGATCGAGGCCACTGCCTCGTCCCATTCTCGTGCTTTCGTCATCGAGGTTATGGGCAGGCACTGTGGTTGGCTCGCTTTGATGGCCGGTGTCGCTACCGGAGCTGATTTCATCTTCATCCCAGAGAAACCTAGGGAGGACAACTGGCGAGAGGAGATGTGCCGCATTGTCGAGAATGTGAGTGTCTCCTCACGTTGTATCATGACAGTGATATGAGATGCTGAATAGTGATCAATGATCATCACAGCACCGGAAACGTGGAAAGCGCAAAACTATTGTCATTATCGCGGAGGGCGCCCTCGACCGCGAAGGCAACAAGATCACTCCCCAGATGGTGAGAGACCTCCTTGCCGATAAGAACGGTCTCGCTATCGACACACGCATCACTACCCTAGGCCATGTCCAGCGCGGTGGCACAGCCGTCGCCTACGACCGGATGCTCGCCACTTTACAGGGCGTTGAAGCCGTCAAAGCCGTGTTGGATGCCACCCCAGAAACGCCAACATGGGTCATTGCAATCACGGAGAACAAGATTGTCAGAAAGCCTCTGATGCAGGCAGTTCAGGACACCAAGAAGGTGGCCGCTGCCATTGAGAGCCAAGATTTTGATCTGGCCATGTCACTGCGGGATGCAGAGTTCGCCGAGCAATATAGGTCCTTCATGATGACTACGGCTGTCCAGGTGAATAAGGAGATGTTGCTGCCAGAAAAGGATGTAAGTCGTTGTCGTCGTCGTCGTCGTCGTCGTCGTCGTTGTGAAACAGTCTAGAACTGTGTACTTGGCAAAGCATATGCTGATGACGAGCTTCCCAGCGCATGCGTATCGGCTTCATCAATGTTGGCGCTCCCGCTGGCGGCATGAATGCTGCAGTCCGTGCCGGCGTCGCATACTGCTTGTCGCGCGGCCATGAACCGATTGCTATCTACAATGGCTTTGCTGGATTTGCACGGCATCATGATGATCAGCCAGTCGGCTCTGTCCGTCCCTTCGACTGGCTTGAGGTCGATGGCTGGGCTAGCAAAGGTGGCTCGGAGATTGGCACGAACCGTGAACTGCCGAGTGAGTCTGGTATGGAAACTATTGCCAACTTGATCGAGCAGTACAGACTCGATGCACTTTTCCTGATTGGTGGCTTTGAGGCCTTCCACGCTGTCTCGCAGCTGCGCAAGGCTAGAGACCAGTACCCGTCGCTATGCATTCCCATGACCCTGCTTCCGGCTACGATTTCCAATAACGTGCCGGGCACGGAGTACTCGCTCGGCTCGGACACGTGTCTTAATGAGCTTGTCGAGTATTGTGACAAGATCAAACAGTCTGCTTCGGCCACGCGTAGGCGTGTGTTCGTCATCGAAACTCAGGGTGGCCGTTCGGGTTATATTGCCACCCTCGGCGGTCTTGGTGTCGGCGCGTCAGCAGTTTACACTCCTGAGGAGGGTATCACTCTCGATATGCTGGCAACTGACGTTAAGCACCTCAAGGACGTTTTTGCCCATGATAAGGGTCAATCACGGGCTGGTCGGTTGATTCTGATCAACGAGAAGGCATCCAAGGTGTACAATGCGCGGTTGATCGCTGACATCCTGCGCGATGAGGCTCACGGCCGGTTCGAGGCACGCGAGGGTATTCCCGGCCACATGCAACAAGGTGGTGTGCCATCGCCCATGGACCGGTGCCGTGCTGTTCGCCTAGCCATCCGCTGTATCCAGCATCTCGAGCAGTTCGGCCGCGGTGTCCACAACCGCGTCAAGAACGACCCCATGAGTGCCACCGTCATCGGCATCAAGGGCGCCAGCGTTGTCTTCACTCCCATCCAGAAGCTGGAGGAGGAGGAGACTGATTGGCCAAATCGCCGGCCCAAGACCGCTTTCTGGCTGCCCTTGACGGAGATTGTTGATATCCTCTCGGGTCGGCCCAAGCACAAGAAGCCTGAGCCGGAATTGACAGGGCTCAAGGCAAAGGATGTAAAGAGAGGGCTTGACGATCTTTGAGGTTAAGTGAAGACTTAAGACGCGGAGATCGCGGAGAAGGGAAGGGAGAATGGAGTAGAGGGTCTGGAGTTGGTTATATCATGTCATGTCTTACTTGTTTGTGTTTGGGCCTGGCCATTCTTTATCGCACATCAGAAGCATCTCCCAACACCTACGTGGTAGTTGTGGACTACTTTGTTCACAAGATAAAAAACATGGGAGCCTACATTCATATCAGTTTAGACTTATGAAGGTCCATATATGGTCAGATTCAAGCTTATTCATTTTTTTGGACTGTTCATTCGGGGTTGTCAGTTGCTTCGACCAAGCGTATCCGTACACTGCAGATGGACCAGCTCATCCGGAGCAAGCCGAGAGTTCCAGGTTCAATGCCCCTGATCAGCCCAACGATCTCTAGGACGGCCCAGACCGTCAGCCGTGAGCTTGTTTGCCGCCTTACTGTCATGCGATCTACACAAGATCAGGCGCTCTCATGTCAGGTTGGCTTCAGTTAAACGCAGCGTCGAGACAAGAGGAAAAAAAAAGAGGGAGGGGTGGATGGAGCATTGTGGTTGGCGCCCAACCTTCATCCTGCTGGCAGGTCGCGAGATTGTGGGTACGAGGGTGGCTTAGTGAGCGTTGTCAGCAACCTCTTTTTTAGAATATGTTCATGCATCGAACATCGACCGCTCAATTCTTTTGGGTGAGACTCGGTGTCAAAGCTGGACGAGGTGCCAGCAGAGTTAGCCAGTTAACAATGTATTACCGACTTCCCATAGACGGAAACTCTGACGGTATTAGTCGCCCAGCATGCATTGTCAGCAGGGGTTTTGTGGGCTAATTTTTGCCTGTCCCAGCCAGTCGAGTTGTTTTGCATGTGGGCCAGTGGAATTTTGCCCGCATTTCATGCAGCTCGCGATTGAGCCAAGCTTTTTTTCTGTCGCGACATCGGCAGGGTTCACGAGCCCCGGGCCAACGGTTTGTGGTTGTTCCCACGGCTGGTTGTAAGCACTAGAGATGCACCTGTGGCTTGGTTTCGCTGCCTGTGAGCTGTGTCTCGGAAGATATTGATGACTGTTGATGCCTGGAGAGTTGGCAAATCACCAATACTAGGTAGCACATCGGGAGGCCCGTTTCTATCTCGGGTCGGTGTTTGAAGGAATGAGGTCGACAAGTTCACAGCGTGTGCCGTCCGGACGGTAAAAGAGAGAAGAGCCTCAAGAACGGAAGCCAAAGCAAAAAGCGGGCCTGGCGGGGGTTCCCGCAAGGGTCTCGACCCACCTACGATCCTGACCACCTCTCCCCCCTGTCACCAGCCGCCAAACCGCGTAGACAGCAATCCAGGCGTCGAAAACCACCTTTTCCAACCCGTTCCTCGTTTGCCCGTTCCGTGTACAACGTGACTGCAACAAGAAGCTTCCTGCATTTAAGATGGCAAGCCAAGATACGTCGGTATTGGCCAGGCAGCCGCAAAGTTGCAGCACGGGGGAAACAGAAGCGAAAAGCATATCGCGAGAGAGAATCATAAAATATGCAAGTTGATATGCTCCCGGTGACTAGACTGCTTGCTGCCGTCAGCAGGATCCCCTGCCTCGTCAGCTCCCGGATGCTGCTTTTCGGTTGGATCAATCCTCTTGTACCTGCTCTTGGCTTATCATCATGAGGACCGGGATTGGGCTCGCCTGTGCTTTTTTGACTTAAGCTTCGTCCCAAGTGCTGTCGACCTTCACACCATCTTCTTCCCCTTTTCCCTCATCACCAGTCCTTCTTGTTTTGTGATTTTATCCCACCACCCTCCCAGCTCAGTTCCTTGGTTCCCTGGACGAGGGTTCTACTGGCAGGGGCTATCGGTCATTGCTCCGTTCTCAGGAGAAACACACCATCTGGTTCTGTCCTGCCCATTCTTAGCCCTGTGATTGTGCAACAGGAGCACCAGAGAGATCTGGCCTTCTGGGCGACATCATCTCCTGTCGATGCCCGTTCAACAAGCCTAACCTCCCAGCTACGTCGCATTCATGCCTGCTTGGTGACCGCGACACGTTCTCGAAGGTTGGCCCTGACGATACCCTTGACATTTCCTTTGGTTTAGCTCAAGGTTTTTCAATCGCGGCAATATTTGTTCTGAAGTATGGCCTCACTTCTGTGGCGATTATTCCTTCTTGCCGTAAATATCTCACCGAGCCGTGCAACAATCGCAGCATGGTGGAACGAGCTTGGACCGCAAGTCATTTTGCAGGACGAAGCAACCGGAGACATTCGCTACAGTGCCTGCAATGCCTATGAGCAAGCTTGGTATTCAACCAACGGCGAGAATTCATTAAAACTCAGTCACAAGCCCAAAAATGGCACACCGTTGGCTGGGGTTGGGTGGTATACCCAAGCCTATACAGTGTATGTGACGACTTGCCCCCCTGGAAATGCTTTTTGTCCAGGAAGAGAACCGCGTCTTGCTGACCGTCAAGCTAGGGCTTCCATATGGTATATTACTGAGTTTGATGAGATTGCTAACACTGTAGTCAACTGCAATAACCGGACTGGTCTCTTTAGGAGTGTGGGCAACTGGGTCGTCAGTCGAGATGCGCCCAGCATCCATTCTAACAGCGGTCTCGCCGCCATTGTTCTCGGCGAATCAGACGGATACCGCGTTTACTACCACGACAAGGATGGTGCTATCAACGAGCTGAAGTATGATCCTAAAAGAGATGAATGGTCACATAATGGCTTCATCACCAAAGACATCAGCTCCTTGCCAGCCTTGGCCGCCACGTTTACCAGCAAGGAGAACATAACAGTTGTTGCCCCGAGGGATGATAAGACCATCGGCGTAACCAGGTACCAAAAGAATGGAGATTGGCAGAGAAGTATGTCTGCAACGTGCTAGATACCTTACTGTGACAGAGATCTGACAGCTATTAGCAACTTTCCCATACCCGCTTGACAGTGATATTGGCGTCACTCAGGAGACCGACAGAACAAACATCACTGTGGACACTACCGCCGCAGTCAACTTCACTCTACCTGCCTGGGACGGAGCCCCTCGCGGCATTGGAATCAGCGTCGACAGAGAGCACACCCGTTCAGTTTGGTATATCGGCACCGACAGGGCCCTTCATTCGGCGTACAATGAAGACTGGGTCTGGCACCTTCGCGAGAATCAGACCGAGGAGATTTGGCCCCTGGCCGACAAGCCCAATGCCGAGCTGGCTGTTGCAGAGATCGCCAACAAAAACACTGTCTTCGTGTACTACATCGTCAACGGCAAGCTGGCCGAGATCAAGTACCTCAACGACGCCTGGCAACCATGGAATCACGTTCCCGAGCCACCGCCGATCCCAACGACCACCAATACCGCTCCGGAACCGAAAATCACCTTTGCCGGCGACGGTAACAACGGGGACGACGACTCGTCTGGTCTGTCCACAGGCGCCAAAGCCGGAATTGGCGTCGGAGTCTCTCTCGGCGCCATCGCTCTCGGCGCCATAATCGCCGTCCTATTCCTCATCCGCCGCAAGCACAAACAGCAGCAGCAAACCCCGCAGTATACGCCCTTCTCGGAGACCGCCTCAGGCACCCTGGCTCCCGACACGCCCGCACCCGCGTACGGCACACCCTCGACAGCTGTAGTCGCTCCAGACGGAACGGTGTTGAATGGTGACTTCGTGTGGGCTCAAAAGGAAGGAACGTACGGCCTTGCGCCAGAAGTGACCGAGCTCGACGGCCGGGAGCGCAGTGCGGAGCTAGATGCACGGCCCGTGTACGAACTTCCACATCAGCCGTATCCGCATTCTGAGGAACTGCAGGCGCGGGAGCCGAAGCCGAAGCAGCAGTGATATTTGCGTTGGGGATCTAATACACGTTGAATCTCACAGTGGGATTGGTGCCAACGGTGGAATTCTGGAGAGAAAGCTATGCCAGAGGGGGGAACCACAGATCAAGCATACGCTGGTCACGAAGGGGAGTCGGTGCAACAACAGGCATCTCCTGTCTTACAAGAATGTCTCATTTTCTCTCCTTCTACACAGGTCGTGAACATACGTACATTTCGTGCTTCATACAAAAAGTCGCTGAAGTAGACCTTCAGGGAATCGACAGCCGTTTGTATGACTTCCCAAGTATGGTCGCATCGGAATGATTGGTATTTGGGTGTTAGATAATTTCGCCTTACCCTTTCTTGTATGTACCTGTTTATGGTAATATATCTTCCTTTTCAAGAAGATGTACCGGAAACTTCTTTTGCAGTTGGTCTGGATGTAAATCTCCAAGCAACAAATTATCACCAAAGGTCCATCTTGATTAGAGTCGATTGAATATGTGAAATTCAAGCCATACATAAGGCGCGGGGAGAACAACACTCTAGCAAGTGTGCTAAACCACTAGTCTCTTCACCAATAAGTAACCTCTAGGTCTCAGGCATATTCCTATATCTCACGGTCCCATCTTTAGAAATCTTATACGGCAGAGTTGCTGTAAACAGCCAAACACGAGTAGTACTAGCACATGAAGAAGAGCAAGCGCGCATCATAAGTGAGTGATGCCCAACTCACAGGAACAGTCCAACATTACTGGGAAGCGCTCTGCGGAGCAGAATAGTTCTCCCAAAAATTCCATTGCTTAACCTCCCCTTGGACCAACACCAAATAGGTATGCCAGCTCACGCTCACTCAGCCTTCCGAGTTGTTTCAATGATCCCTCGTCCAGTGCAGCTTCAACCAACTGCCGTTTCTCTTCTTGAAGTGCCAGAATGCGATCTTCGACAGTTTCCTTGACCAAAATACGGTGCACCTGCACATTCCGTTGCTGACCGATGCGGTAAGCGCGGTCAACAGCCTGCATCTCAATGTATGGGTTCCAGAAGGGATCGCAAATAATGATGCGCGAAGCCATCGTCAGGTTCAGACCAGCATTCCCGGCACGAAGAGACACTAACATGACCCTATTGCGCGGGTTTTCGGCGAAGTCCCGTACCACTTCATCACGCTGGTTGCGAGGCATGTCGCCGGTGTAGCGGCAGTAGCGCAGCTTAAGCTTGTACTTGATTTGTACCTCAAGCAGGTCAAGGAGAGAGGTCCATTGCGAAAAGATAATTGTCTTTTCGTCTGTCTCTTGAAACTCCTGGAGGAGACCCATTACCTTTGTGACTTTTGTTGAATCCATCCAATTGTCCCGAAGGTAGTGCATGTAGCGACGTCTGGAGTCTTTGTTCCTGGAAGCCTCGGCTCGAAGCTTCTTCAGCATCTGAGGTTGGATTTCCTCGGCCTTGGCCTTGCCCTTTCCTTTGTCTTTGCGTTTCTGTAGGCTTTTCCCCTTCCCACCTCTTCTTCCCTCCATGGGCTTCCCGTGCCGAGTTTCCTCCTTGATCCTCGCGAATGCTGCGATTTCGGCATCAAGCTTGGCGTCCTCGTCTTCTTCGGCTTCGCTATCATTGATCACATCATCGTCCGCCACAGATCTAGCAAGGTTGCCCTCGTAATCGTCCTCATCGTCCAAAGAATCGCCTTCGAATGAACAATCCGACTCGGAATCGGAACAAGAATCCGCGACTTTATCAACTTCGTTATAAGCGGCGTCTGTTTCCTCTTCTTTTAACATTTCGGGCATGTGAATTTTCCGGAATGCGGCGAGGTTGGTAATCTTTTTGGGATCAACTGGGCCACGGCAAATGGGACACTTGAAGGACCCATGTTCATTGCCGTACCGGATGTTGCTTTGCGTGGCATCGTCCGAGAGACGAGTAAAACACGCGGGACAGGTGTCATGACCACACGGGGTTAAGAATATCGAATCCGAAACCGCATCGAAGCAAATTGGGCAATCCAAAGCATCGGCAGAGGGGTCCGTAATCCGCTCGGTCTTGATTCGTTCGACCACAGCATCATCCATCCCTTTTGCCACTATCACCATCTGGTCGTCGTCAACAATATCGGCGCTTACAGTTTCGAACTCTGTCAAATGAGGATGGCAGCAAGCCTGACGAAGTCGCAACAGGAGAACAAGAATGTTGCTGTAGTTCTTTCCAACAGTACCTGCGCGGAGATATTTGTTGAATTGGACACGTGACTTCGTTTCGAGCTCGGTGTAGAACTGTCTTTCATCTTCAGAAAACTCCACATTTTCCTCGTGTTCGATTTTGGAGGGAAGTGTCAAGATAGGCTTGCCGTCAATCTGAGAGTTCTTCATCCGTCTGAGCATAATTGCTTTGAGGACAGCTTGGAGTTTACGCATTGAGGTTTCCCTTCTTAAGTTTGTTCCATTCTTGCTGGCGAGGCACCGGAATGCCTGGTCATAAGTTAGTTGGACGTACCAAAATGGCTACTACAGAGATGTAGATGCATACCCCTTGGAACGTTTTGAAGTCATTATATGGCCTGATGCGTAGAAACCGGATCAACGGGTACAGTTCTGCCACCGAGTTCATCATCGGCGTTCCAGTCAAGCACCAACGGTACGTGGCCTGGATCTGGTGCACTGCCCTGGAACTCTGAGTATCCTTGTTCTTGATAAACTGGGCCTCGTCAAGAATGACCCGATAAAATTTACTCTTCGGATGGAGGATGGGACACTTCTTCAGAAGTTCCTGGTCGTAGTCAGGCATATAATTTGGGCAAGTTTGGATTCGCTCCGAGATGTGGTTTTCGTATTGTTTCCATTCCGAGGCAATCAGACCGTAAGAGGTGAGAACAACGTCGTAATTCTTGATCTCCGAGTAGGACACCTTTTTCCTCTGGTGAAGGAGAAGAACGCTCATGCTGTGAGATGCCTTCAGCTTTTTCTTCACTTCCTGTTCCCATTGCTTGATCAGGGCAACAGGACCGATGATCAAATTTGTCTACTGCATGTCAGAATGTGTTTAGCTCAGCAACTGTCAGCTCTGCGACACATACCTTGACATTGCGATCCGCAGACTGGCGCGAAGCAATCAACGCCAGGGTTGAAATGGTCTTACCGAGACCCATATCATCTGCCAGAATCCCGCCTTTGTTTGTTCCGTCTTCCATATCTGACATCCATTTGAGGGCTAGCTGTTGATGCGGGTAAAGGGGATACCTCAGGGCTTCAGGGGTTTCTCCACGTTCTTCCTCCGGGATTTCCATGTCAGGGCGTATATTCGACAACAGTTGGTGAATCTCTTCTGCTGTTTTCCTGGGATCATTGACATAATCATCGAGGAAACTGAGGAGACGAGAGTCCAGAGGCTTCCCATCTGCATCAAGCATGGTGTTGAAATCGTAGCCCTTAACGCGATTTATGGTTGCTATCAAACTTGTAGAAGCTCCGTAGCCTTCATAGTCATCTGAGGACTCCCACCAGGATGGCAACCGCGTCCCATTGACCGAGAATTCTGTGTCGTCACGAGCTGAAGAAACTGGTTGGCTTGACATCGCAGAATTCCTGTAAGATTCTTCGTTGGTGAAAGTTCCCACATAAGCCGAGGTGAGAGGACCCATGGGCTGTGAGGAATGATGGTAATAGGTGTCTGTATTGAAAAAATTCGGCTGGTTTGCTCCAGGACTCTGGTTCTTATCGAAGGTCGAGCGCGGTGATGATTCAGAAGAATAAGCGCCGAATGGCACGTCGGCAACCGTCTTAGGTATCTGCAGATGTTGGCCATTCTCACTAGACTGCAATTGATAGGCGGACAGTGAACTGGCAACCATGCTTCCCCCTTGGTGAGATATAACTTGGCGTCGAGCACACTCAATGGGTGGGATGTTAGGGTGTTGGGGGTTGAAACCACTTGAGTCCAACGACCTAGCCCCAGTTTGATTTGGCAGCATAGACAGCATCGGCGGTGGCAGCCGAGGAAAGGATGGTAATGCAGGTCGAAATGCGATAGTCGTATGCTGCGTCGAACCGACGCTTGTTGCCCCTCCGTTATTGGGCTGAGAATCCCAATGACGATGGTGCCTGTCACTTCCAAGGGCAGTCTTTGGACTGTCTGGAGTGGCAGCAAGAGGGCCGTTTGTGCTTTCTTCCTGTTTGACTTGCACAGTCTCTTGGACTGGTGTTGAACTTTGAACTGGTCTGCCAAGAATCCTACTGAAGGCACTTGCCGAGCCCGATGATGAACCAGATCGAGAAGATATGTCCCGCGATCCAGATTCATTGGCTAGTTGCCACGCAAATGCGGCGTCTCGATCAGCTTCTTCCTTCAGTCGACGCAGACGCGCTTCTTCTTGTGCCTGCCGCTGAATAACTACACGCCACTCAGTTTCATCGTCCCTAAATTGCCGGTCAGTACAACAATGGACGTGGGGTAGTGATGTCAGTCAAAGAAACAGGGAAAATGTTGATGGACCTAGAAGGCAGCGGCAAGCCCAGGTCAAAAACTCTCATTCATAAAAGCGTAGACGTACCCAGTAAGGTCGAGGATGTCTAAGTCATTAAGTTCAACATCATACCCGAACGGCAAGTCTTCTGGGCTTGGTGTGGTCTTCCTTGACTTGGAAAGACCCCAAGCAAGAGTATCAACATCGAGATTCGAGCTACCAATAGACCGTTTCCGCGAAGGCAGGCGAACATCCGACGGTGCGCCACTCCCAGAAATCGGATGCAGTTGCGACATATTGTTGGAAGACATGGGAAGAAGGCCCTCCAACTCAACTAGTCAAGGATCGAACAAATGAGACATCAGCAAACGAACCTATAACAGCACGTGGATTTGAAGAGGCAAACCTTTTTTGCGGCGAGCCTCAGCGAGCTTGCGTTGGGTCTTCGCAATCTGAGCCACGACAGCTTCACTCTCTTCTTCCCTCGACGCGGACCAAGGTAGCTCTCGCAGAGAGATTAGGACAGTTCGCTGGACGTCCAGGTCGCACTCAAGGTCATCAATCAGAGATAAAAGCTCGCCAACTGAAGAAGGCAAGTTGGTAAAACCTGTTGAGGGGTTTGTTGTAGATTCCGCCATAGCGTGACCGTAGGTAGCCCGAAGCAGGCTGACCAGTGGCTATGCGCGGCTGATGCAAGAGTTAAGAAAGAACCAGAGAAAACGAGGCGCTGTGGGCAAAATTTGGTTGGGCCACGCTCCAAGGACTGAGAGGTGAATGTAAAAGAGCGCGGCTCCAATCCACAAGGCAGTGAAGGCACCGAGGGGCTGGGACCTGACGCTGGATGTTTGCAGGCCGCAAGCGCTGGTGTCTCTTGCCGAATCAGAGGAACCTGGGCCACTTGACCTACCATGGATAATTCTGAACTACTTCCTTGCTACCCGACCGTCTTCCATCCAATCCAATTTGCTGGCAGATGATAAGGTAGGTGTTTAGCGTGTGTGCAAACTGGTCGTTTGCCTCGGTTGGTATAATGGGATGGGTTGTGCTTGTCACTCGTATTCTTGCAGGGCAGCAGGTAGTAAACGTCTTAAGGCTACAATTCAGGCGGCGGTGATTGATCGAACCTAAGAACCTGGTTGTCAAAGGTTTGATTTGGAAGTTTGGGGCGACGGAATGGAATTGGGATGGGCTCTTTGGACAGGGTGGTATGTGGACAACCATGGGCTCCAATTCCAGGTTGCTCCTCCAAAGATGGCACTTAAAGTACATACAGCTTAGAGGCACATGTGATGCTTCAAATTGGCGATGCCCGGGAAATCTGAAAGGCGTTGCGAAGGTCTGACGCTGCCCAATGCTTTCCCGACTTTCTGATTCTGTCACTTGGCAACGAGGCTCTCGGTCCTTGCGGGAAAGGCCCAGGCGCGCTGCGACACGCCTCGCATACGTGGGAGGAAACATCAATTTAAAAGGCTCGCTGTGTAGCGTTTACGCGTCGAGCTGTTCCTGGAATGTGGATCTCAAGAGCGCTCGGGAACCAATCACCAATAGGGAACTATCTAAGGCTTTCCAGGCAACCAACAGAGCCCCAGTGGATTGTTTTGCTGGGACAAGGCTGTCAGACACAGGTACAGATGACCGTTAGGCAAACTGAGAGTGATGTTGCACGAGTTAGGGTTTCACAGGCATAGACGAAGGAATTCCGTTTCTAAAGAAATCAAGAATAGGCAGATAGGCGAATATGCGCTTGCTGTTCTTGGGTGCGTAGATATCCTCGATTTCGCAAGGTGGCTATCAGGATCGCTTCCCGAAGGTTGTGTGATCCAATGATAAAAGAACCGTCGAGGGAATGGGAGATACGAACAGATTACTAATGTAATTCTCGAATCCTAAGAAGCCATCCGAATTTGAACACCGAACACGCAAATTACAAACCGAACAACTTGTATCAATCGAAAACCCGATGGACAGGCCGAACAATACCCAAAAAACGCCTAGTAACACCGTATACACTGAAACACCACAAGCCACCCGAACTCGCCATTTACCCTGCAATACATCACCTCATGCTACAACACACGTTGCCTTTTATTCACGACTCTTCCCGTCTTGCGAGGGCTCGGCCCCCGAGCTATTACTTCTTCCCTGATCAGCCGGACCGGTGACTTTGTCCCACCACGAGCTGACTTTACCTGTAAACCAGTCCCAAAAATCCTTGACGGATGATTCGACCTTATTGACAAATGACTTGCCATCACCGCTGCTGTTCGTCTCGCCGCCTTCTTGAGGTTGAGAGCTGGTCGGTTCTGGTATTGGCGGGTCTACCCCTACCGACTTAATAGTAGTAATAGGGTGCGTGAGTGATTGCGGAGAATCTGACACAACTGGATTGACGAGTATAGTTTTCGTTGTTGTTGGTACATGAGTGGGTGAGACGGAAGGTGGGGAGTTCGAGGCTGAGCGAGTTGTTGCGGGCGGATCTGATGGTGTTTCGGGCTTGGCTGCATCTGGATCGCTGTGCAAGCCAACAGGCCTTAGGGGAAGGCGCAGTGTGCCGTTGTTTGGAGCTGGGACAATACCGACAGAGTCACACAGCAGATTGTAAACCTCAATGTTTTCTAGGAAACAGCGTCAGTTCTACGAACTCTTCGAGACTAAGTCGGGAGATACTCACGGAAAGGGTTGAGTCGACTGTTAGGGGGATGCGGGAAAGCCGGGCCACGAGCAATGAAAATTGCCCTCATTAAGGGATGTTCATGGTCATAACCGTGCAGGCCACGCGGATGGTAGGTTTCACCTTTAGCTTGTGCCTCTTTTACATTCATTTCGTCCATCTTGACAAGGGCCCAGCCGGCTTTGGGTATGATCCATAGTGGTGCAATTCGTTCATTATGTGAAAAATGGTAGCGTTCCGGCATGTTGACGTCCCGAAGGTAGACATCAAGATTTGGGTTATCCTTTGTTTTCTGGATCACCTGGTTGTAGATAGCTTGGAGCTCATTAGGGTTCTTGGGCCGCAGGCCGATCAGCGGCCATCCATCGATGTGGTCAAATTTGCTCAAGTCGACAATGTCTTCGAGCTGTATTAACCGGGACACATCAGTGGTCGCCATCCCATGGTCAGATACCACAATGATGTTGACTATATTAGTCAGATTCCGCTGGTCTAGTCCGAAGAGGAGCCGTTCAAACATTTTGTCCACCTTTCGAAGGGTGGATCGTATCTCAGTGCTGTTCGGACCATACTTGTGCCCATCTGAATCAACATTTGGCACATATGCTGCCACAATTTGTGGTCGATCGGGATCAGGCTTGTCCAAGAATTCCAAAATCCTGTCGGCCTTGGCTAAGAGATCCATTCTGCCGTTATACGGGTCCACATATGTCGGTTCGACACCCTGGATGTGCGACTGGCTGCCCTGCCACATATGTATGGCGGTTTTCAGTCCTTGCTTTTGTGCCGTTACCCAGAATGGCTCTCCTTTCCACCACTTGGGATCGCGACTCCGAGCAGGGTCTGTGTAATAGAACTCCGCTTGCAAGACAGGATCCCAGAAGGTATTTCCCACAATTCCATGAGATTCTGGATAAAGCCCCGTGGCAATTGTGTGATGATTCGGGAAGGTGACGCTGGGGAACGATGGCAGCATATATGGCGGCGAAACCCCAGACTTGACTAAAGCATCAAGGTTCGGTGTTAAGCCTCTCTGCAGGAAATCTGCACGAAACCCATCGAGGCTGATGAGAATGGTGGTGGGAGCAAACAAGGCAGTGCCGTTGCTGACCAACTTCTGAGATAGTCGTGAGCTCTTAGTGCCAGTTGAGAGCTTCCATGCGACAAGAACCAGGATGGAGAAAGCAACCCCGATAATGGCGTAAACAAGCGCCCAAGCCCGGCACCTGCAGGATCGCCTTGCTTTCAAATCAGCGCGATGCAGCAAGTTCCGCCTGTCTAGTTCGTCGCTGTCTTCACGGTCGCTGCTGGAGCCTGTCTCACTGCCCTCCTTCATCCCGCCCTCCTCCATCTCGTACATCAACTCGCCATCCTCTCCATGCCGCGCATCAGCAAACAATCTGTCCCTCTTAGCTTTCCGTCTTGCTCGCCTAGCCCTTCTCTTTTCGAGGCGCAGATCTTCTGCTGAGTCATGGATGCTGGGGGCAGGTGGTTGTGCAGATGGGCTTCGCGAGCGGTTCCTCGCTGTCGAGGCATCACTCAAGCGTCTGGTCAGCAACCTTAAAGGGTTCGGGATGGGCAAGCCAGAACCCCGACGCTCGCGGGCCTGCTCTCTCCGGGCCTCGATCACTAGTTGATCTAGTTCCTCTTCCTCCATCAGGACCAGCCTGTCGTGGGCAAGAAGTTCGCGGCTGTTGCGAGCACGCAGCTGACGTTCGTCATCTTCGCTATCGGTATCTTGGTCGCTGCGGATCGAAACGGCATCGGCATCATATTCGGATGGAGAGAGGAGAAGGGCTGGATCACGACCAGCTCCAACTCCAGCAGCAGGGGCAGTTAGTTTCAATGGTTCAAGCGGCATCGTATTAGGCGCATGCGTGTGGCTAGGACACTTCAATTTGCAACTCTCAGGAATGCTTAAGTAAATTGCCAGAAAGCTTGCTGGCAGGTTAGTCCGCCATTGCACAAAAAAAAAGGACAGCCGCAATAAAGAGAGAAAGTTGGGTGATAGCGCAGCAATTACAAGCTGGAGGGCATTGCAATGCAACAAGTGATAAGCATGTGCTTTGGTCAAACAGAGCAAGCGCCAAAAAAGCAGGCGCGCACCTCCTGGCTCTGTTCTGCTTACGTAATTAACAAAGAATCAGGGTTAGGGTTATTTCAGACGTTGGTTCAACCCAGCTGATGCTGAACAACCAGGACTGGCCCGGGTATCTGCCATTGAGCATTTCATCTCACAAACAGCTTTGAATTGTAATCAAAAGGCTTTTTTTTTTTTTTGCACTG
>Ga0065720_1019807_pt1 | contig 19919 bp, 13 predicted proteins | sample Thericmetagenome_FD_59107 | JGI IMG/M metagenome (GOLD analysis project Ga0065720, IMG submission 59107) | Thermophilic microbial communities from the Joint Bioenergy Institute, California, USA of rice/straw/compost enrichment - eDNA_2 v2... | ecosystem: Engineered > Solid waste > Grass >...
GCTCGTGCATGGCGGCGGTGACGACGGGCATGGCGGCGCGGGCGGCCATGGCGCCGAGGGGTTCTCGGGCGATGACGGGCTTGGCCGGGTCACTGCCGCCGCGCAGGTTGCGGCGGAGGTCGGGCGTGGGCTTGTCGCATTGTTGGAGGACCCAGAAGGCCTCGATCTCGGCCTCGGCGTCGGTGCAGCCTGCGTTGACGAAGCACTTCTCGACCTCGGATATTAAGGCCTCGGGGATGGTGGTGAGCGGAATGTGTGAGAAACAGTTATTAAGGGAATCCTGGTAGCCGCATGATGCAGCTTTGGAAAGCTCCTGGCTGCGGGTGTAGAGGCATTCGAGACGGCCAGCCGAGGCGAGTGTCGCCGAAGCGACAGCAAGTGATGTGATGAGCGGGTTGCGCATCGTAAAATAGTAGTATGGTGCTTAGCAGTTCTGCTTCTTAGTCCCTCCTGCTTGCTGCTGGAGTTTTCTCGAGTTTGTTCGAGGCTCTGGTGTGTCGTACAGCAAAAGTATCGTTGCCAAACCTCGGCTCGGTTCCTGCTTTCGACTCCTCAACGAGATGTGCTCCCTCTCGAGTTTTCCCTTTACAGAGAAATGCTGTGGAGCCTTGGAATAGGTATAGACCGTTGAAGGACAGGCAAGAGGCGGCCTGAGTCGGGAGCTGGGAGAAGTCGTGGGATGTCTCGTAGAACCTCAGCAGCGCGTCGTCGTATGCAAAGGGGAAGAGATGGAGGGAGAGAGACTGGCGGAGTTAATGCAAGCCCCCGCTCTTCCTACAGCCTGCAGCCCCGTCGATCGGGATCGTGTTGGTGGGATTGAATACGGATGAAGAAAGTTGAGATAATACCCAGAAATGAAGTCGGCCAGGGTCGAGCTTTAATTAGCACGGGTCCCTCCTTTTTTTCCATCTCTCATAACCGCAAAAAGACGGAACCCCAGGCCCAGGGCTGACCCGCTCGCCACATCACTCCTCCCTCCTCTCTGCGGCGTTGGATGCCCTTGTCCCCGACTCGGGATGCCCAGAAGCAGTGTGCACAGCGGGGCCGTCTTGACATGCGCCGAGCAGCAACCACAACAGACTCGGGATATGCAGATTGGCCCGCTGGCATTCTTGAGGCTGAGCTCACCACCAAAGCACCAAGCGTGCCAACACGACCCAACGAAAGGTACAGATGAGGGTGCTCTGGCTGTGCCCGAAGGTCTCGGCGAGGTCGGCAGTTGGACCCATCCAACTGACTCGAGCCAATGATAGTGCGAAACACCATCACGCTAGCCCGATTTGGACCCCTGTCTCAAGGCTGTGTTTGACTTAGCTGACGAGCATTTAGGTGCAACTCCCAAAGTGGGCGCAGTTGCGATGGACTGCTTTTCTGTGAAGGATGCAGACGGCGGGCATTTTCACAACGATCACAGCCTACTCTGGTTTGCACTGCGCTCTTCATGGTGCAGCAGGTTCCTTCAGGTGAGTCAGAGTTGACGATAGCAAGTATTTCAGGATTCCTTTAACATCTCTACCTAGGTAGATACTTAATCTTTATCCCTGACATGAACAAGGACAAACAGCAGCTGCACAAGGTCCTGACCCCTTAAATCGACACATATTGGATTGACAGATACATATAAAGTCAGGCAGAGAGAAGCCTGTCTTTTGGGTATTATGCATCTGTTTGTGTTCTAAGATCGATTTGTGGGAGTTCCCGTGTGCTTTACTTCCTTCAATACAACTTGCATTTTTCATGGTTCTCACTTGTTCGCCTATCCGCTTTCCAAAGTCTTTTGAGTCTGCTCCCTAGAGTTGCAAGTTATCTGCTGGGTGGCCGTGACAAGGATTCACCTTCAATTGCGGGGCATGAAGTGATGCCCGTTGCACAGCCACTCACCTGCAGGCAACAGGCCACACCCCTCCAGGTTGACTTCCATGAAGCTGAGCGAAGTCATCGCTAATAGCACCACTGCTTCCTGTGTTCTTTGGACATAGATAGGTACACAAGGCGCTGTCAGCAACAATCACTTGAGAATGTATATTTAAGCTAAAAGAATGCTAGTGGATGTAAAGAACAGCACATGGTATTGTTGTAACAGCTGCCTGTTTCATCGCTCAAGAGCTATAACAAAGTATGTCCCTGTGTCTTTTTGCCTTGCGTAGATATCTTTGAATGGCCTGCTTCATCACAGTTGACAACTTCATACCTTCTCTCACATGGACATTAGTAACTCCCTGAGTGCTCGGGTTCTTATGAAAGACACAGACAAAGATTTAAAATGGTTACGAATTATCCAGCTCAGGGACTTTGCTTGCTTTTTGAAAGCCCAGGAACTCCCATTCCAACTCAAAAACAAGGCATCATTAAAGCTTGCTCTGCAGCTGCTGGTACGTGGTCTAGCGTAAACTGTCCCTCATATTGTCATGATACTTTACATGAAGGTTAGCTATGTCCAACATATCTCATTCGGTGAGTGATAGATCAGAAACAACATTGCCAACTATCATGCGCCTTAGCTCATCATTATTCTTCGCCATCCTTCTCCACAAGCCATTATCCACCGTTATGTGTAAAACTGCCACGCTATTTACACGTTTTACAACGCAAAGGTGGCATTGGCATGGGGTGGGACATGCCAGAAGCCATTGCAAACTGGCTTAGAACCGTTGATTGAAATTTCTCCCGCTTACACAGCGAACACTCATTGGCATCTTCAAGCCTTTGCAGCATGAAAGAGGGTAAACTCAATTGAGAGTCTCTAGCTACGATGGAGAAACCCAGGTTCTCTTCCATACGTGGAGAACTTGGAATAGGGACATAAACCCTGAACAGCCCGAACAGAGACCAGCAATGCTCACAGCTGACGGAAAGTTCTTGCTGCACTCATGGCGCAGTAATGTACCTAACAGGCCTCAGAAATGGAACCCGACTCAAGAACTCAAAGTAATCACTAGTCGCCAAGTCACACGCTATCACTCGGGACATTGGGAATCACCCTGTACCACCCACGGCAGCTAATACTTTTAGTATCCTCGATATTACAACCTCGCTACACCCGCACAACTTCTCCCCCCCAGACAAACGTCTTAACAACAGGACTACCCCCACATCATCCTGTGATGGATGTCAATGGCCGCAACAATAAATTACTGAGAGATCCGATCTAAAGTCATCTTGCGGATAGACTCTGCCAACAAGAGAACCATGCTGGATGCTTTCGGAAACTTCGGTCTCGTGATGCAAAGACGACGAAACAGAGACCTCCCATAAATGATGGCCCTGCTCTATAGAAGGCCTGCCAATCTTGCTAGGCTCTCGATCGTTTCTCTTTCTTTCTATCCTTTTTCTTGCTCCGCTTGGATTTGAGCTTGAGCTGACCAACGCCATCATTGGTCGACTCCTGGCTGGCTCTTCTGGCTTGTTCCTTCTCCAGACGCTGGAGCTTCTCAGCCCGTCTAGCTGCACCTTTGCATTGGACACTGTCAAGAGTGTTAGCATTTAGTAAACAGTATGTGCTTTCTGGAGCCGCACACTGCAGACGGTCACTGTGGCTGGAGGCTCGCTGAGCTCCCTAGCTAAGGGTAGATGTTGGAGCTAGCCGCCATGGGTAACCGTTATGGACGCCCTCACACTGACTTAGCAGCTGGGAGCGGCCCTTGTGAAGGCCCTCCACAAACGCCCACCACGGGAGTTTGCTGGAGATGCCCACATGGGACACGAGCAGCAATGCCCCTTGCTAACACCGGCTGAAAGATGTCTAGTGCAGTATGGCTCTACAGGCAAGCCCTCATGAATCGACCTTCACTTCAGGCTACTGGCCACCTTAATACCAGCAGTCTAAAAGCAAAGGGCAAAGTAAAGCGATCACCAAACATGCCCTTGGCCCAAGCTCAGTGTAACCCAGCATGCTCATGCTGGCCACTCAAGTAAACCTCAAACTTTCACCCACAACTCGGACTGTGCGATTCTGGCCTTTGGGGATAGGGACTGCCTCTTAATTCTAACTTACCATATTCCATATGCAGCATAAAACACATGGTGAATCTTGCATTCCACCATGTGACCTTTGGTATGGCACCTAGGTTTTGCGATCTCTAGGCACTGAGGGCTACATGCAGTGTGAGTCACAAGTTTCTCAATCTCCTCCTGGGTGTCATCCCAGTTAGCTGCACACAGGAAAGGGGAAGTCACTTACCAGTGATGCTGGGTTGTCTTGGAGGGCATCTCAGGTATGGTTGTCAGGACTGGTAGTCGGTTATCAAGCTGGACTTGATGATGCTAAAGCTAGCTCCTCTCAGATTTTTGCGTACTCGAGGGTCTGAGTGTGGGACACGCAGATATTCGCGATCTCGTCGGTTCGAGTGAAGTGGTTGATGGTAATGGAAAGTTCGCAAAGTGCGCACTGCTCTAGGCAAGCGACCTCTCGCAGATATAGCGTGGTCGATAGCAGGCGGAGCGAGTTGACTAGTTGTCGACGATACAAGATGAATCTCAGGTTGTGGGAGTCGGCCTGTGCTGGCCTCGCAACTCTGTATCCTCACGCGGCGTGAACTCGAGTATGAATGGACTGTTGGCACCGTGTGGTTTGTTGGCTGGTCTTTTCTATCTGATGTCAACTGCGTTGCCGTGAGAATCTGGCACTTCCACATATCGGCGTTGGCTATCAGCTGACTATAATCGTGTGGTACCGCGTTTAGGACACGCGAAAGGGGTAAAATATCGGAAGCTGTCCAGAGATGACCTGCAGTGAACCTTTTAGTCCCTAAATCTCCGTTTGCAGGTATGCCGTGAGACCTGCTCAATATATTAGAACCCTATCACTTCAAGATATTCTAAAAACCCAGGGAAAGAACGCGTAACGCACTTCTCTCTGGATAAGAGCCTGGATATAAAGGCTGTTATAAGGACATTTAGTGTTGAGAAATTAACAAAGGATGAAGTGGGAGATCAGAGAACAACAAGGCAAGTGAAATTTATATACCACTTGTAAGCTATCTTTGGATGCCCATTCTCCAACGCATAGCGTATGAACTGTCTGAGCATCGAAATATCCAACCACACTCTGCTACTTCTTGCTGAGTAACATGACCTATTTTCATCATAAACAATCCATTCCTCTTCAACGGTAATTGACTGCTTGACGAAACCTTGTCGCAGATCGTGTGCCAGGATACATGCCTTAAGATCGAAAGCAAAATCTAGCCGTCCATTCTTTATCGGTTTTTTTCTGACTCCGTATAAGGGGTGAGATTGAGATGGTGAAGATAGGTAAATGTCACTTTAAGATGCAATTTTAGATCGTAAGAACAGATACGGTTACATCAACCTTGAGAACCTTGGATGTGAGTAACAAAGCACTGAGCCCGAGGCGAGCGCAGCTTTGCGTTGAGTACCCTCGTGTCATAGCTCTGGAAATTATATCATAAGAGACACGCATACATCATTATATCAAGAGCCTTTCAGGGTCTGACCCAAGGTTCTGCATTTGGCTTGTTTACTTACATGAAGGACTAAAGGGTTCAGGGGTCAGAGTCCGTTAAGGGAAACAAACTAATGGGCAAGCCTCAGGATCTATGAACGCATGCCTGTGTCACTCACAATACAGAAAGCATATACAATCCGGGAGCCAACTGGTAAACAGTTCTTCGAGCTTCTTCAAACTGCCACATGAGAATTGGTGGAGGTTCTTGAAGGGCCATCATCATGCCCCTGAAATAGGGAACCTGCGTGGCAAACAAAAGTGGTGCACGTCCTCCTGGTTGTTGTAGTTCAATTGGTTCTGTGGTGTAGTTGGTTATCACGTCAGTCTAACACACTGAAGGTCTCCAGTTCGAACCTGGACAGAATCACTGTCATACACTTTTGGCTCCGTACTTGCCATACGTTTTGCGATGTTTAGCCGCGGCCTCAATCAGCCAGGGCTTTTATCATATATGTAATGGGTTTACAGCTAGATGAGCGAATAGCGAAAGAAGTTGTGCATCAAAGGCGTACAAGGGGTGAAACGTGGCCAGAACAATGGTTTGCCTCGGCCATTGGCGAGGTTAACGGCTCCCCAGCAAGCTACGTCATCGCCCAGAGCTTCCCTGCTTGCAACGGTTCCAGGGTCACATTACCTGAAGCTTGCTTGACACCCACAAATACAAAAGAACGGCTCTAGGGACGATCGTCCTGTTTCCAGGCACATGCGAACTTTTTGCAGAGGCACACCTACGACCACGTTAGAATCTCACTAACCCGCTGACCAGTACACGCTTACACCAGACTTCCAAGATGCCACTCGTTGTACCCGGCGTGACGGTCAACAACATTGACGACAAGACCCAAGAATGGATGAATAAGCTTGTTGGAAAGACTCTGTGCGATGACGGTCCTTCAACAGAGACAGTAAGCTGGCCCTGCTGATTAGGTTTTCTTTCATGGACGGAGGCGTAAACACTAACAGGCTGTTCGCCAGACCTTCTGCAAAAAGGAACTGCCAGAGAAGACACGTATCATCGCCCCTGGTACGATTGTCACAAAGGACTATCACCCGGACAGATTGAATGTACATGTCAATGAAGATGGAACTGTTTCGCATGTCACGCATGGTTAAGAAGGATGCATATGTTTCCAGGAGCCATGGCGTTGGAGGCCTGGATGGATAGAGCATAAGGATATTATAGGCAAATACCAAAGTGTTTGAAGTTGAAACCACAATTTATTTGATCTCTGACTGTTGGACAATCGCTTTGTTTGTCTTCAACAATGAACGGTGATGGTGGTTGGAGGGTCTGCAACGACCTCTGCCCAAAACAATGACCCCGCCAAAAGGCTTGGCAACAACCCCGCCTTGAATGGGTCTCCAACGCGGGGAAGTCCAACCAAAGCAAACCGCGCCGACTAGACATGTACAGCAACCGACAACATATCATATTAATTCGTTGCGAGTGACCACTCGCTCACTAAAAATTCAAAATGTTTAAAAAAGAGTACGTGATACTTTCCTTGAATCTAATATATCAGCAATATACAGCAGAACTAACAAGCCAACTTCCTCCAACAGCTTAACCCCATCTCCGAAACAAAAGCTCAAATCTTCCGTCCAGCGGTCCGTCCGCCAGTTGATCCTGGACACATACCCTCTCCTGGCCCCTCACATCGACGAAGTCCTGCCCAAGAAGGCCTCTCTCGAGCAGATCAAGCTGCCTGACCGCGTATCGCTGTACGTGATTGAGAACCGCCCGCTCTTCTACCAGCAAGATAACGGCGTACTGCTGCCGCACCTGAAACTCGTCCACCGCTTCCCCCAGTGCTTCCCGAAGATCCAATGCGATCGCGGTGCCATTCGTTTTGTGTTGAGCGGCGCTACGCTCATGGCGCCTGGGTTGACGAGTAAGGGTGGCAGGCTGCCACTGCCGAGGGAGAAGGCCCCCGGGAGTGCACAAGAAGATGCTGAGGAACAGAAGAAGGAAGGGGGGAATGAGTCTGGCGAGAGTGGCGAGGAAGGGAATAAGGTTGTGGTGCCAGATGAGGGTGTGGATGAGGATGGTCACTGGAGCAGAGAGCTGGAGAAGGGCGAGCCCGTTGTCTTGATGGCTGAGGGCAAGGTTGAGGCGGCTGCTGTGGGTATTTTAAAGATGGGCACCAAGGAGATCAAGGAGAAGGGCAAGGGGCCGGTGATGGAGGAGACGCATTTTCTTGGTGATGGGCTTTGGCGGTTGAATATCGAGTAAAGTTTTTCTCTCTAGAGGAAGCGTTTCCGCCTCCTCATGCCAGTATTTCATGCCTGTTGCTTGTTTACGGGGTCAACGGGAAGGGCAAGCAGGAATACCACGACAGCACTTTCTTGGTACAAGATCACCAAGGTGCGAAACATTCAGGGCTAAGCTATGGTCGCTGGGATGAACTCTCTGTCTCTTGAATCAATTGGTCCCACAAATAAGTATCCTGTCTGGGATGCCAAAATTGACACTGCTTCAGCTGCAAGCTCAGCACAGCAACGAACTACTGCTCAGGACCGAAGAGCAACACCAATGGCAAAAAGCAAGCTGGAAAAGTTCGCCGAAACGACAACGATCGGATTCGAACCGATGCGGCCGAAGCCATACGCTTTCGAGGCGTACCCATTAACCACTCTGGCACGTTGCCCTGTCGATGTGGAGTTTTGGCGGAAAATAAGCTCAAGAAAAGGATCAAGGGTTAGGGCTGTCTGCTTGTCAATGTCTCTGCAGCTGTCGGGTTGCCGCCAAGCCCGGCGGCGGGTGGAACCTTCGCCGAACGATCTGGATCGCTGCCACCACGGCTAATTATGACGCAGTAGGGTGGAGCCGTTATTCATGCCCGAGCCCGAGGTGCTGAAGTTGCTTGGCTCCCAATGCGCCAGGGCCACCTCCAGTAAACCAGCTTCCTCCGCGGACATCATCGAAAGCTCGATTGCGTGTACTTCCCTTCATTGCGAGTCTCTCCATCCTTTCGCCCAGTGACGGGATCCAACGGCTCGGGAACCAGATTGCCATCTTTTGACCACATTTCCATCGACACCGTTCGCGGAGCATCTGTCCTTTATCAGCCTGCCTTCAATCCTCTCAATCATGGCTGCGAAGGGCGTTTCGGTGCTCAAGTTTGTGGGCACCGTCTCGCTTGGTGTCATGACGGTACGTGCCACACATCGTAATTTCTCAGATGTCCCATATGTTATGAATGCCATCCGTTTGCGTTAGTGGCTCACAGCAATGCATTCAGGGCCTTTCCTACACCCTCTCCTCGCTCACAATTCCCACGCTCCTGACCCTCCCTTCGGCCGAGACAGCTGCCCAGGCATTCGACGCCCTCACGGCGACGGCCACTCGCCATCTTCGTTCCCTGTCCTCTATATCTTCATCTGCCTTTGCCCTTGCCTACTTATTCTCCCCGCGCCCTTATCGCCATCCTTATCTGCTCTATGCCTCGGCTCTGGCCCTGGGTTCCCACCTCGCCGCCTCGGACTTGCTGGCCCCCTACCTGATCTCCCTCGACCCCGCTACCGTGTCTGCTTCTGCCTCGAGGCAGAGGAAGGAGAGGCAGAAGCAGAAGAAGGAGAGGCTCGATCGCATGAGGATGGAGGCTAGCTACGAGATGCTGGGCGTTGATGCGCACAGTGAGGGCAGCGTTGAGGCTAGCGGCGAGGAGCTTGAGGGTGAGGAGAGCGGCGCTGTCAATGGCGAGGAGGTGCGCGCTGAGGTTGAGACTTTCCTCAAGAAGCAGATCGTGCGCAGCGCCTTTGCTGGCCTGGGCTTCTTGCTCTCTGTTGTGGGTATTTGGGGTGATGGTGTGGGCGTCGTCTCTGGCCCGACGATTGTCGTTGAGGCGTAGGGGTGGAACAGTAGGTGATGGCTGTTACAGGAAGCGGATGAGGTTGCAACTATCCTCACGGGGTGGCTCTATGATTTAAGAACTCTGGGATACATCGAGAAGGGAGGTTTTGTGATTCTGGTTTGTACCTTAAGCTTTGGTGGGATTCCACCCCTCTCCGTCTCCCTCTCTCTTCTCATTTAAGAAAAGCGGAATGTCATACGATTAGAGAATGTATCTAACGGCGTAAATGGACTGAGTTTGTTTGGTTGACCAGGGACAACACCCTGTTCTCCCACCGAGTCCCGTCAGCTTGATTTGACGCTCAGCTTACCATCTGTATTATTGCGATAGGTCTTTTTGTTAGACCCCCGGCGATATTTCCAAGCGCCTAAACGTTTCTGTTTCATTTTTAGTTCCACGCCGACCATTTCTTTAACTGATCTTGAATGAATGTTTCAGTTGGGTATTCCACCTTTAGATAACTGGTTGGGAAGGAATAGCCAGACTATCATGGCAACTTCCAGTTATCCACGTTAGGTGCTCGCTCGGCAAGAACGCTTGGTCGATTAGTATCCTTGGAGGTGTCCTCTGATCCGTGTGATTTCAACATTCTTAATCACATTCACGTCCTCGATAACCACGTTACCGTCGACAACCATACGGACGACACTTCACGGCCCCTATACTTGATTTAGTGATGTTAGTTGCATTGCTTATGCTAGCAGTTCTTATCCCTTCGGCTTCTATCACATCATCTCGGTGATCCGGTTCGTTCAACCATGGGTGGGTTACGCAAATGGTTCCGGAAGGTGTTCTCCAAGGAACCCAAGGAGTCTACAGACAGCTCGACGTCTAAACATCCTCTTGCGGATGTATTCGCCGAGCGTGCACACGCAGCCGTAGAAGAACGTAAAGGTCTCCGAAATCGCCGAACTCCTGAGATGCAAACAACAAGGGACACTCCCCAACTCCCATCGTCCACATCACAGCACATCGATCCATTGCGAGCAAATCCCATAGTCCGATCGCCAAACTACCCACAGAACGGAATTGGACCAGGGAAGTTTCTACCGCTTCTGGACCACACGTCAACCTTAGAGTTCATACCTAGCCAACAGCCTCAGATCCCCCAACTACTTCAACAGAACGACATCGCTGGCCTCCAAAGAACCTTCAGCCTAAGCCATGGCCCATCGGGGAACTATGGACCCCCAAGTCATCCCCCGACCTGGCTCCCTCTAGCATCACCACTGCCCTGGTCCGGGGCGCAACCAGCGCTGAAGAGAAAAACATCGTCGGAGGTCTGCAGACACTCTCAAGAGACTGCGTCTGCTGAGGAGGATCCATATGCTTACTCTGGTCTGCCACCGATACAGGAGCCAACCAATCGACCGAGTCTCGGCCAACAGCAGTTACATGCGCCTGTGCATTCCTTCCCAATATCACATCAGCCGCTGGGAATGATGATGGCTCCAAACGGTCCCGGATTATCTTTTCAAGCACCCGTACCGGGATTCATCCAAGATTGGGGCGGGGTTTATGGCGGCTACCTGTCCAATTCTTCAGGGGTATCAACACCGGTGAGCAACGGGGCCAACCCATCAGCGGCTTCTCCGCATGCGTCAATTCAGTCCAACCTTACGGGGCCAAGCCTGACTTTTTCGGAAACGCTAGCTGTGACGTCACACATGAGACAGGAGATGACCAACGAAGGGATAAATGGACAGTCAAATGGAGGGATTGATTACCGTCGTCCCATACCAGCGTCCCAATCACGGCATATGGGGACGTCGATGTCTTGGCCGCCGCCGCATCCTGGACCTCCTTTACCTGGGCATCGGGACGAAGAAGAAGAGGAGATGATGCCAGTGCGGGAAAGTCCAGAAGAGGGAAAGGTTGGGAGATCAGGCCTGCAACATCATCAGAGCTCGGTGTTGAATTAGATGGTTGAGACTTTGGCACAACTAGGCGTTCAGGGGAGAGGGTTGGTTGAAGAGCTGTGATAGGGAGATTTGGTGATATGGGGGATGTGTGATTCGCTGAAGCAGCGTGTTGAATATTGAGCGGTATGCAAAATTGGTAACGATTGTTACCCTTGACCTTGCTATATGTGCTTTGGCAGATAGAATTTAACTTCATTCCCACTACATGAGTTTACCCTGCACTCGGAGACTTAGGGTATCTCTTCGGGATAGCAATGTCCATATTGCTTAAAGACATAAAAACCTCCGAAACCGAAATGGAGTGAGTATCTAATTAACTAAGGCTGTCACGGAGCAGGAACAGTCCAAGCGGAAAAAAAATACGACAACGATCGGATTCGAACCGATGCGGCCGAAGCCATACGCTTTCGAGGCGTACCCATTAACCACTCTGGCACGTTGCCTTGCTGACGAGGTAATCAACGCAGGGGAACAAGATTATATTGTCTTGGACACTGTCGCTGCTGGGAGAGAGTTGTGTGGTGGAGTCTGAGTGTCATGTGGCTTGTGAGATGAACGTGTGGCTGGTTGATGTGCTGGAGCGAGTGACTTTTGCCATCGAAGTTGGATGAACTCTGGAATATCGTTAGAAACACACTCATAAGCTAAAGATAAATCAGCTTCACAAGGGATTTGATTAATGAAAGTTTAATTTGGGTACTTTGTGTGGAACTAAAGAAAGGTGGGCAAGAGGGCCTTGGCCCCCCCGTCTTCACTCTGATCCTGGCGCTCGGCCTCCAACTTCGAGCAAAGGCAAGATGGCCGAGTGGTCCAAGGCGCTGTCTTCAGGATCCTGACTGGCAGTCCGAAAGGGCGTGGGTTCGAATCCCACTCTTGTCATTGCTTTTGTCCCTGTATCGTCTCAAGTAGTTTGGTGAACGTTGTTGTGAATTTCCGACATTTGAACTGAGTTTGGAGACTGCTGAACCCAGGTTCCAGCTCCGGTTCCATATCAGGCGGGTGATGGCAAATCCAAGGTTGAGACAGACGCAACAGCAGAAGAGTTGGCTTTGTTATTATCAAATCCTTATCTTAGGATTATCGCGCAAAGGAATTCTAGTCATCGTTTATTAGATGTCATGGTTTAAGCTCCGATGAAAGTCTGCAGGTCAGGACTCGACCCGAGGAAGCAAGAACCTCTGCGGCTGATGGCCACGACTTGGCAACCTAGACTTCGGTAACCGTAAGTCCTGGACCCGAGGGCCAAGGCGCCAGGGACCAAGGCGGGAAGAGCCTTCTTGGAAAGCGACCCATCCACCGTGCCCGCCTGCCGCGTCCACTGTCCCACAGTCTCACTCCGAGAGGCCAGCGACCAGGCCAGGACGGTCCAGGTGCCGGCCTCAAAACTCCGCGGCAGAAACCATCACAGCACCTCGAGAAAATAAAATCTCGGCCTAATTGCTGTAGGCAGCTGCTGTGGTGCCCTCTACTCTTTCCCCGAAGGCTTACTTTCGCGTTATTTGCTCATAGAATACAGAACGTTGCTTTCGCGCAATCACCTAACCACCCACAGCGCCCCTCCTCAATGAACTCGACCCGGCCCCTCCTCCGGCACGCGGTCAGGCCCGCCATTCATCTCGCTCGATCGCGCGCTTCACTTCCTAGTCGCCTACTCTCGCTCGCCTGCTGCCCTCAGCCTTCACTAGCACCTATCTCCCGAATCTCCTCGTCTGCACGCGCAATGGCCTCAGCCTGCTCCTCTTCTTCCAACCGCAGCACCCTGGAGCGCCTACCCAACTCCCAAATCCGAATCCTCCGCACCGTCGAATCAGTCCGGCGCTGGCGTCGTCCACACACACTGGACCAGCGTATGGTCGCACTGGTGCCGACCATGGGAGCCCTGCACGAAGGCCACCTGTCTTTGATCCGCGCCGCCGCCCGCGAAAATCACCACGTTGTTGTCTCGCTTTATGTCAACCCGGCGCAGTTTGGCGTGCGCGAGGACCTGTCTTCGTACCCGGTCACCTGGGATGCAGATGCTGAAGCATTGGTGAAGTTGGATCGGGAGCTGGCAGATGATGGGAATAACCTGGGGAGGATAAGCGCTGTGTTTGCGCCGACAACACCGGAGATGTATCCTGGGGGGTTTCCCGGACAGGAGGTAGACAGCAAGGGGAGTTTTGTGACAATTACGCCGGTTGGGGAGGTTCTGGAGGGAAAATCGCGGCCAACGTTCTTCCGGGGCGTTGCGACCGTGTGCATGAAGCTGTTTAATATTGTACAACCGGACCGGGTCTACTTTGGGCAGAAGGATGTGCAGCAGACTGTGGTAATTAAGCGTTTGGTTCGGGACTTCATGATCCCTGCTGAGGTGGTCGTTTGTCCTACGGCACGGGCTGAGGACGGGCTAGCGCTGAGTTCGAGGAATGTCTATCTTGGAGAGAGGAGACGGCCTGTTTCGACCGTGCTGTATCGCGCCTTGAGGGCTGCAGAAGATGCCTACAACGCTGGCGCGAGGGACCGGGAGACCATCCTTGCTGCAGCGACCAAGGTCACTGATGACGTGCTGGCGGAGCAAATGGCGCTGGCGCCTGAGAAGCGGGTCCGGTTTGAGGTCGACTACATCTCATTAGCTGACCCAGATAACATGGAAGAGCTTTCCACTGTTGACCCAGTGAAGGGAGCTATCCTCAGTGGTGCGATCAGGATGCTACCCGTCGAGGATCCTCAACCAGGTGAGGATCTCGGCCATAGTGGAGGCCCACTTGTCCGGCTTATCGACAATATCATCATCCCTCCTTCAGCATGATGGCATAGACTCGAGTGGCTTTCGGCTTGGAAACCAGGTTTGCATTGTATGGCTTCTTGGGTTGGGATAAATATCACGAAGACCATATAGCAGCCCGTTATAGACATGATTGTTGATGAAAGACAATATCGTCTGTGTATTGTCCGAGGAGTCTGTACATAAGTACTGGCAGAAGGGTTGTATTGTACAAAAACAAAGTGTTATCAACGAGACTATGAGTGGATTCGTGTTGTTGATGACTTCGTCACTCGGATCGTTATCCATAGGAAGGCAGTGCTCCTCCCTTTCCACCTGTAGCAATGGTTACAGGTAGCACGCCCACAGGTGTACTGGCCATTCGAGACTTTATCTCACCCGTACTTGCCACAAACCTGGCTGTTTGTGGCCCAAACCGTTTCCCTGTGCAGGTTGGTAGTTGTATCGTGCGCTTGGTCGGTCTCGACATGGGGTATCTGGGGCTCAGAAACGGGGATTAGGTTTTCCTGACTCCCTGTCCGAATGGCCCGTAGCCAAAGGACTGAAGTCGGCTGAGCTGGACTATTGTGGAGTGCCTGGGGCTCAATGGGGTCCTGTCGTTCAGGATTTTGTTTGGACGGACATCGGAGCCTTGGCACCAATGGCAGGTTTCCATGACACCGCATGACATGCGTGTTGATTTGGAATAAAGCAAGCCGTTGGGACTTACTGTCAGAAGCTTGGTGTGCCATCCCTGACGGTTGACGGGGTTTAAGATGGCACCCGAACAAGCCGGGATCTCAAGGCGCAAAGAATAATTCTGGCAAGTAGGAGGGCTTTCCTCTCAGAGGATCTTGGAAAAGTGCGACCTGAACTTTCGTGATGCCCGGTCTGCTGATCGGAACTGAAATTGTTCGCCGTGTACCTCAAAGATCATCTTTGAATCTTGCTGGGGCTGTTTTCCGTCTTTCGCTTCCGGTTGCTCTTCTCCGGCAGCTTCAACCTGCTTCTGGATTGGGACTGGCACCTCAAATCGAAATACTGTACCCTCCTTAGGAACCAATTTCAGCTTGTTTTTGGGAGTGATGATCTCGAAGGCAAACTTCGAATCCTTCACCACAATACCCTTGATTCCAACGCGACTCACGCAGCCGCTGCGCACTACTTCGACCCCAGCGCCGTGAAAGTCGGCGCTAGCCAGCTTTGCTGCAGCGCCCTCACCACCAGTGTATATCTCGCTGCCAAGGAGCTCGCGGATGTAGCCCAGCCAAAGGCGATGGAGCGGCTCGTACAGCGCATATTTCTGGGCCTCTCGCGGCACGTCGTACAGACCAAGTTTCCGGCGTTGGGTAGCCGAGAGAGGCTTTGGCTTGAGTGCTTTACGGCGCTGCTGTTTCTGCTTCTCACGAGCGCGGCGACGGGCAATGCGGGCATCGGAGGGCGGAGGGGACGAGGGAGTGAGGAAGAGTGGCCGTTGCTGGACTTTTTCAGTGTAGATGCGATTTGCTTCGATGGGTTCGTGAGCGCGGGCGAGGAGTGCGGCAGCGAAAGTTTGATCTTTTTTATTTTTGCTCTTAGAATCCATTGCGACTTGCGGCGACTGCATGTGTTTTGATTTCGTCGTCAATTAGTCGATGTTTGTGTTTGTTGCTTCTGTCGTCGCGAGGTTGCTGAGTTTTTTTGGAAGCCATCCCGCGCCGGGCCCCGCTGTCTTTCATCTTGAAAGCCAGGTATACACCTTTTCCTTTTATGGTTTAGTGTGCCTTGGCCATCAACCACCCCCGCTTTACCCCGGAAGCACAACAGCAACGTCGCTCAGCGATCGACCCCTGCATGGGCGGTCTCCGGCTTTCCTGAGCCCTGAGTGGCTCCCATCATGCCGGGACACACCCGACCCGACTGCACGCTGGGCTTGCAGGAAGTGAGCCTCGGAACCGGGGAAATCAGAGGTGCTGCAACGCCCCTGACGAAGTCCACTGTTCAAACAGGAACAAGCTCAAACATGTGTGCACCTGCAAGAAGCCGATAAGATCAACGGAAGCTGCACATTGCACATGTGGCATGGATTTGGAGTTGCAGAGCTGTGGTTTCAAGGTTACTGAGGGCTACGGCGGGAACGGTTTGCCGAAAGGACGGTCAGCAACTCAAGCAGCTACCTACCAGAAGTCCGGAGCTCAAACTTACAGACGCGACTCCGAGTGCTTGACCTACACACAGACCTACATCGCGGGCTGCTGCTAGCTCAGGACGAACCACAATCATCCCAATCTTATCTCGATTCTCCCAAGCCCGCGGTCGCGTGTGTGTCTATCACGAGGTAGAGAAACTCATTATACCTATCTATAATTAAGATTAAGCTTGCTGACATCTCAGTTTTTCAACCAAGTCTTCGGTGAGCATCACTGCAGCTGGTTCACGAAGGGCTCGGACGCCCAAACACCATCGACAGTCTTCCAACTTCCAAAGTCATTATCTCGTTTCAAACGTCGCGTTTATCACGAACCGATAGCGCAATGTCGCCCTCAAACTCCTCCAAAGCGGCGCCCGACCTGCGCATCCAGGGCGACCGAATTACTTTGGTCAGGTCACAAGTGAAGGAAGACTCTCGCAGCACTGACGCCGGGAGAGATGAAATTCTTTTGAACCACATGGCACGGTTCCGGACTGATCCTATAGGGTTTGTCTCCTATTTTCCCAGCTACATATTCAACTTCTCACTTTTTGCTCCTCTTTTATCCGCTTCCATCAACAAGTCCTGTCTTGTTTTTCTTCTCTTCCCACCAAGCCAGATCCCCTTGTTCTTCTCATAATTCCTGACATTACCATCATTCAACGGAGAAAAGCTAACGGGCTATTGGCCTCGATCGGTAGCTTCCTTAGGGAGCTGGGCCTACACTTGGCCGGAACGGAATGGAGAGGCTATGATGAGTATATCGGCCAGCGAATCTTTTACCCCGAATTCTCGAAAGAGATCAAGGACAAAGTTATCGAGTCCCCCTCCCTTCAAGGGAAGATCTACGAACTTGCCGATCTGAAGATTGCCGATGAGGAAAAGCAGGGTCTTCTCGACCCTGCTGCCCCCGATTACACGTCAAAGGTGGCCAGCCGTCGAGAAACTCTAGTGCAACAACTCCATAAAGTTGTCGACAAGATGCTAGACGGCATGATTTGCAAGTTGGATAGCAAATATTTCATCCGCGGGGCGTACTGGGTAACCTCTGAGCTCACGCTTAGGGCGTATGGCCAGGGCATCCGAGTGAACTCGGAGGAAATTTTGCGCCTGAAGCAAGTTGCCGAAGAGGCTGAAAAGAAGAAGCAAAGCATTCTCTTTCTTCCCTGCCATCGCTCCCATGTTGACTACGTCGCTCTTCAGCTGCTCTGTTATCGGCTAGGACTGGCGTTGCCAATTGTTGTCGCTGGCGACAATCTGAACTTCCCCATTGTCGGTGGTTTCCTCCAGCGTGCAGGTAAGCACTCACTATCGGTATCTTGTGTTTAATATCAGGTAACTAATACCATTCTTTACAGGAGCCATGTACATCAGACGATCTTTTGGCGACGATCAACTCTACAGCACAGTAGTGCAGTCCTACATCGATATCTTGCTTCAGGGCGGATATAACCTCGAGTGCTTCATTGAGGGCGGCAGGTCGCGCACCGGCAAGCTGCTTCCGCCAAAATTTGGAATCCTGAGCTACGTTCTCGACAGTCTTCTTTCCGGTCGCATCGAGGACGTGGTCGTCTGTCCTGTCAGCATTCAATACGACAGAGTAATCGAAACTGAAGGCTATACGTCAGAGCTGCTAGGTGCGGAAAAGAAGAAAGAAAATTTGAAAGATTTCGTCGGCAGCGCATCGGTGCTGAAGTCAAACTTTGGCAGTGTGGATGTCAGATTCAAGGAGCCGTGGAGCCTGCGGAGCTTTGTCGAAGGCCAGCTTGCTCAGCTTGCTCTGTTTCCTTCTCGTTTCAACGTTGACTGGAAGGATGAAAGAAACAATCACATTCGACAAGCACTTCTGCGAACTTTGGGATATCGGGTCCTGAACGACATCAACTCTGTCTCCGTTATCATGCCCACAGCACTGATCGGGACTGTGCTTTTAACGATGAGAGGCCGGGGCATCGGAATGTCAGAGCTGGTTCGTCGTGTCAATTGGCTCTCGGAAAGAATCAGGGCCAATGGGGGGCGAGTTGCTCATTTTGGCGATGCGCCCACCGCCGAAGTGATTGCCCGTGGACTCAGCGTCCTGGGCAAAAAACTCGTTCATGAGGCCGATGCGGTGACCGAGCGGACGTTTAAGCCAGCAGACAAGTTGGAACTGGCGTATTATCGAAATATGACAATCCACCTCTTCATACCGGAGGCTCTGGTATGCGCCGCTCTGTACACCCAGGTCAAGCAGGGGGGAGGCCCTGCAATTCAAGACATGATGTACCAGGCTTTGTATGACCAGGTTCAATTCTTGTCTTCTCTTCTCCGTGGAGAGTTCATTTACGCCAGCAAAGGATTGGAGAAGAATCTCCAGAACACGCTCGAGCGGCTCGAGAGAGATCAGGTGATTTACATCCAGAGAGACGATGAGGGAAAGTTTGTGAAGGTTGGTCTTCATCCCGCCGAGCGGAAAGCCGGTCGGGAGAACTTTGACTTTTACTGTTTCTTGGTTTGGCCGTTCATTGATTCGTACTGGGCAGCGGCTGTTTCTATCATGGGTCTTACCCCACCTATTGGGTACAAGGACAATGATATTTGGATTCAGCTCTCCAAGGCACAGAAAAGCGCCCAACAGGTAAGCTAGCTTTCCATCGAGTTTACGTTGCTTGACGTGAACTAACTTTGATTTCTCCTAGCTGGCGAAGGTTCTGTATGATCAGGGTGATCTTTCTTACGAAGAGGCCATGAACAAACAAACCATCAGCAATGGTTTCAAACGCTTCGAGGAGGAAGGTATTATCCAGGTCATTCGGACCCGAGACACTCAGATCCCACCACGGTTACGCATCGCTCCCGAGTGGAGGCCCGGACGGGACGAGAAAACAGGTAGTCTTCTCGAGAGCGGCCGTTTCTGGGATTTCGTCTCACGTATCTCCGTGAGCAGAAGAGAGGGGAAGGATCGACGCGACGGGCCAACTGTCAACCGCAGAGTTTTGGCACACACTGACAGTCTGGGGCATCAACTCTTCATGGAGGCGGTTCAGGCGCAGACTGAAGAAGAGCAAGGGAAGAAGTTCCAACTGGCGCCTGCGCGCCTGACTGCTGAAGAGAAACGGAGCTTAGAGCAGTCTATCAGGGAGCAGAGGAGGAGAAGGAAGAGCTCGCGGGCTCGGTTGTAGGCATGTTGTGGTCTTCATCGCTCATTTGGCGCCGTTCAGGTTTCTCATTCCTTAGCTGGTTTGTCTTACTGACTGCACTACTAGGTGGGCAAAATCTTGAAAAAACACCAGATAGCTCTCAATACCCGAACTATCGCTCGTTACCATCCCTTTCCAATCTGGATTAGAATACATCCCACAGACTGATCTTTCCGTCCTTACTCCCCGCGGCTATCCAGTGTGCCGCCATTGCTTGATGAACGCGCTTCTCCCTCACTGTCACCTCAACCAGCTTTGGCACCACAGCGACACTGTTGCTCCTATCCACACCACACTCGTCCAGATCTTGCTGGCTCCTAGGCTCCTTATGTTTGGATATTTTGTCACCTTTTATCACCTCTTCTTCCGGACCACTTTCTGACACAGAAGACTTGCGAGCACACTCAGCGCTGTCGCCATCACTACTATTAGCATTAGCATCAGTACCAACAGCGGCAAATGTAACGGCGTAGCACCCCAGCCCATGCCACTTCAGGACGGCGACCTCCCGCAGTGTCCGCGTGCTGTACACCCGGATGCGGGAGTCCCATCCAGCTGTGGCGAAGATTCGACCGTCGGAGCGG
>Ga0065720_1019808_pt1 | contig 19916 bp, 20 predicted proteins | sample Thericmetagenome_FD_59107 | JGI IMG/M metagenome (GOLD analysis project Ga0065720, IMG submission 59107) | Thermophilic microbial communities from the Joint Bioenergy Institute, California, USA of rice/straw/compost enrichment - eDNA_2 v2... | ecosystem: Engineered > Solid waste > Grass >...
CCCCGTGTCCCCCATGTCGCTCCTGGAGATGAAGTCGAAAGCCGTCTCACTCGAGGATACCGCACTCGTCCGGAAGCGAGCCCCCACAATGGAGGCACCATCTGCCGAGATGACGACAGTCTCCTCGTCTCAGAAAACCTCCGCCGAGCCAGCCGCTCCTGAGCTGGCCGCTTCCGAGAAGACCTCACGCACCTCCAAGTCCAAATCTCCCAAGTCAGCTATCATCGCTGAATCGGCTGTTGAGGTGCCCGAGCCAACTCGCGCCAACCCGGCTGACTCCTCGGAGTCGTCCCTTGCTCCGGAGCAGGCTCTTCTGCCTTCTGCCGAGCAAAGAGAGCCTCAACCGACTGTCCCTGAGGTTATGGCTCTGCAGGTCCCCGAGCAAGCTGCTGCTCAGCCTGCCGTCTCAGAGATCCCTGACAAGACCACTACTGAGTCAAATGCTTCGGAAATGGCAATCCCCCCCATGCCCGAGTCGAATCCTAAGCACGAGATCTTTGCCGACATTGGCCCCGTCATACTCGACGTGCTGTCTGCTCCTGTCGCTCCCGTTGCTCCCATGGAGGTCGAGCCCATCGCCCAACCTGTTGGTGAGAATGGCAAGTCTACGACAGAGCCAGCGCCTAAGGCGGATGCCGAGTTTGAAGCCAAGCCGGCTGTTAAGCTCTCTGACTCGAAGCCCGAGGCCACAGATGACAACGTCCCTCGCAGGGAACGCAAGGACTCTGGCAAGGACATCGACCTGGAGCCCCTGCCCAAGGACGCCAGTTCGGCTGCTGTTACCGTTTCCGAGCTCCAGTTCACTCCAGCCTCTGTCATGCAGGCTCAGCCGTCTGCCCTGCGCGAGGCTGACTCTGGTTTCTGGGAGATCCCCCCTGAGGCCGAACCTGCCAAGGATGCCATTTCCACGACCGCGGAATTTGACTCAACCCCGACTCCTGCCACCGATGAGCCGGTCCGTGCTCCTGCTCAGGTGGTCGACTCCTCGGAAAAGCAGAAAGAGCCCGTCATTAACGCTGGCGATTCCACCGCCACTCAAGCCAAGAACGAGGATGTCAGCCAGAAGGAGGAGGCAAAGCCCGACGTCGCCGAACTCCAGTCCCTCAAGGAGACCGAGTTGGCACCACTGCCCGAGACCTCCGAGCCGGTTGTCGAGACTTCTGTCAAGGCCAAGCCCAAGGCCGATTCAGAAATTAAATCCGAGACAAAGTCGGAGGTCAAGGCCATTGCCCCCTCGCCCGAGGAAGTCGCCAAGAAGTTCGCCGATACAGTCGAGTCTGAGGTCGTTGCCGGGAGCTCCTCCTCCTCCTCCTCTTCCAATGAAGAGTTCGAGAAGACGCAGGCTAAGGGCAAGGAAGTTGAGTTGCCGTTGAAGACAGAGAAGGTAGAGCCCTTCCCGAGTTATCGAGAACAGGAGTCTGAGCTAACCATGCAACAGACTCCCATTGTCGAGAAGGAGACCATCGAACCTAACTCAATGGCGAAACCCGAGTCGCAGCCCGAGACGGAGCCGTCGGTCGTTCCCAGCCTTCCCGACAATGATCAGTCCGCTGGGCCCGCTGACGCCAAGGAGGCTCAGCCCAGCATCGAGCCACAGAAGGAGTCCGCTGGGAAGTCCAAGGTTTCGGTCGACAGCCATGACACCACCATCCAGCCGGCCGCTGTCGCCAGCGTCCACAACAGCAGCTCTGGTATCCAGCCCGCAGCCCCGACGGTTCTCCCTGCGAAGCCTGCGCCGGAGCAAGCGACTGCCAAGGACAGCGGTGCGGCATCCGTCCAGCCCTGCAGCGCTACTGTGAGGCAGCGGAGCTGGAAGAAGCGTTTCCTCAGCCTTCGCTATCCCGCCGGCGTGCTTTTTGGTGGCCGAGGCATGTGACTAGTACGGCCACCGCGTGCGGTGTTGTGTGTGTCGGCACCTCGGCGCGGCAGCAGGGACGCCAAGACCTTCGAGACGCACAACTCTTGTCCTTTATGTTCCTCATATGTTGGCAAGACTGTTGACACATCCTCTGCCTCTACCGCTTTCCCTTCCTTATTTTCTGCTCCGACAGCAGCAATAGGCTCTGCTTCTGCCACTCCTGCCACTTCTCTATTCCATTCTTCCTCGTCTCTCTTGTTAACTGTTTCACTTGCTGTTGGGCTTTGGTTGTGTATTGTATTGGCATTTGCTGCTTCAGATTCTTGGAGTGATGACAGCATGGGTCTAGATTGGTTCTTTTTGGGTTCTGTCCTGTTTCAAGTTTGCTTCTTGTTCTCCCTGTTGCAACACCAATTCAGGCGCTCTGGATATAGGTGGCTTGGTGATCATTTTAGCACTCAGGCTTGGAGTATCGCATGGTTTTGGAGGTCAAGTTGGCTTTGGAAGTCGGTAACTGAGAAGCCGACCATGGCTAGTCAGCTGCGGATGTTGTGGAACTCGTGGACTTCATCTCGGAGACTGGGCTAGATTGAGCTTTATTTTACCCAGGACATAATGCACATGACGGACATGGCTGATTTGACTTGTTTGGACATTTATTAGTCATGAATTGAGCATCCTACCGACCTAGGGTGGCTTTTTGTTTTTGTTTTTTTTTGCACCTTTTTCTATAAGATTGGCAATACCATACATCTTTCAATGCCATATTTTGGAACATTGCCACTACACTCAGCGCATTTCTGCGTGTCTCCCGTTTGCTACAAGCAAGGCCTATCCCTAAACTCTATTCACTGTTGGTCTATTCATACCAGCAAAGCGTCGTTGGCAGTCTAACACCTGCCAGACTTTTCCAACTTCTCTCACCCCTCCATCCTTATCCACGACGTGCTCTCTTAAACTCCCTCTCCCGCTGCTCTGATTTTTTACTGATCCTCCTTGTTCCTGTCCGTGCCCTTCTCTTTTGTCCTAAGCTCTGCTATTCCCTTCTAAGCTCTCTTTTGCTAATTCACGTATCATCTGGCACAATTCAGAGAGTACAGGTTGCGTCCTTGACCCACTGTATTTGCCAGGTCTGGGAATCGCACATAATGCCTATCGGTTGTGCCCATAGACACGGAACTGGTTGATACTGCCAGGCAAAGTTTCTGCAGGTTGGCAGTGCACAGATGAACTTGGTCTGCATGCACATTTTCGGGGGTGTGAGCTGCAACAATGCAGCTGCTGGTTGTCGACATGGCAGTTTATGGCACTCTTCCCTTTAGGTAGCGAAAAATGATGCTCGCATACATGCTCAACCCAAACCGATGCTCTCTTACTACGGCAGATGCTTCGAGAGGTGGAAGCGCATTACCATGCGGTTTGGTTGATGGCATTTAAGGGGGATGGTATATTTTTAGGAAAGTTAACCTATCGTGGTGAATATGCGATGGTGTAGCAAACCTCGAAGGCTCACATTTAAGCAAGGATGGAAGTGCGTTGAGGATCTGAGGTGAAGTTCACCGACATCTTTGATAGCTCGGGTAGTGGGATAGTGGGCTTGAGATGTGTGAGGCTGTCAGCTTCTACTTCCGCCATCTCCATCTTTTCTGAGAGGGCAGTCGCCCCATCTTCTGTTGCCCTTCGTCTCCTACATTCCAGAAATGGAGACCAGTTGGTTCGATGAGCTCGGATATTCCTCCAAAGCTAAGAGTTCTTTCGTCCACATCATGTGTGGTTTGAGTCATATATCAAGCTAAGCGATGTTCAGCTTAGTGCTGTTGAGCTCACTACTGAGCAATACATAAACATCTTAACCTACACATCATTGGCGATACAAGAGAACAAGCTCACACAAACTTCAAATTCCCACCCAGTCCTATAGTACGAGAGATTACACATAACCCAGTATACCGTGCTTACCTCCGACACTGACTTTGAACTATGCTTATTCTTGTAACAGGAGTCGTATCACTGGTTGTCAGGAATATCCCTCTTCCACGTAGCCTTGCCACACAGCTATTCAGGCCCAATTCCTCGGGCGCCCGGTACGGATTGAAGAGCAAGCCCTCGAAGCTAGATCAATAACAACTTGTCAGATTTTGAGGGTACGCATTGATGGTTGTCGTCTGATTTCTACGGGTGCGAGCCCTGTTGGTCAATATACACACATATTTTACTCTACTGCCATTATGCAGTGATTTCGTTGGTAATGTGTCTCTTTGATTTACTCAGGACTGCTGGCCTTGGGTTGTGCCCCGAGCGGTCCAGCAACCTCTTATTCAAACATTTTCGGGTAAAGTCTATATGGCTTTCAAAGTATAGGCGCCAGTGCGCAGCATATCGACAACAAAGGTGCAAACTTGGCCATCCTCGGTGTTACTTTGCCCCTTATAGAGACCGCAAAATATCTCATTCCAAAATAAGACCCAGCATATTTGACCCCTGTTCCTTACACTGTAGATGCAAGGAACAACATGCATATACAGGCAGGGGGGCAAAGCAAGTGTGCAGTGGAGAGTTTCGTTGAGGCCAGGCTTTTCCATGTCATTGGTTCGAAAATAATGTTGGGTTTTCAGCTGCGTGTTTCAATGCCATTGAAACGCCTGGATGGTGCAGCGCCAACCAATGGATCGAGACTTGAGCCAAGACAAATTTCTTGTTCAAGACTGCCCAACGAACGCCTTTCGGCCGAGTCCAGATGTAAACAAATCCGACTGTTGAAGGACAAGAATACTCGGTATTGTACTGGCCATAGATTTGAAAAGTGGGGGCTTGGAAGCTGCAGATTTCGGGCCCTTCACGATCAGGTTTGTCAAAGCTGAACAGTCATATGCTCAACCAACTGCTATCCCCGCAAGACGCTGTTTGGATAAGTAATATATGCATGCTTGGTGCCACACCCGGAAGTCTGCATGTGTTCCTTTCTATTACTTCACATCAAGGTAGAACCCGTAGAAGATCAACAATACACATGACATTCAGCCCGATGGGCACCATGTTCGAGTTCAAATTCAAATCCAGATCTCCTCTTTCATCCCGTGCCTTTCCTCTGTCGAAGCCGTCGTTAGTTGATGGGGCTATCTTTTCAGCTAGCAAAGCTGTGACGGCCAAAGGGGTGGTTTGGAATGGCAGGTCTCTGAGCCTAAAATTGCCCGCACCAAAACGCACGGGCTCCCATCTTTGCGACTGGGTCAAACGGCCAACACCACAGCGTAAGCATCTTGGTATGCACATCCTGAACTTGAATTCGCACTAACCCTTGCCAATAGTGCGGTATTCTTTTCGGCCAGGCCCCTCAAAAACCACATCATCCACCTGGGTGGTGGAGGGGTAGAAAAGTCAGCAGCTGAGCAAGGCCGTATTATTGAAGGCCATGGAGTCGCAGTTCTGCAGCAATAACACAAAGAGCTGGCAGACCTAGTTTCACCGAGAGCTATGCCACACAGTGGCTACATTTCTACGCCTATCCGCTGGAAAACGACAAATCCGGGCAGTGTGTGTTCAGAATACCAGCAACCCGTCCAAACGAACTTTTTAAGAAAAACCAACCGCGCTGGCTCGATTGAAGATCGTGATCTCCGACCGCCCCGCTAAAAGTTCCGTCTGCTGAGAAAGCCCAAGTCGTCAAGGAATTGACACGCAAGAATTTTCGGTGAAAGCCACTTCTCAACATCCCAATTCGATCAGCAAGGGCCATCCGAGGAATGTCTTGAATGGTCAAGGTAATGGTCCGGGAATCCCCCATTAAGCTAGCAGGAGACTCTCCTTCCCCTCCTGGTGCCATTTAGGCCGTCAAATCTTCTGATCCTCAAAAGCCCAAGCTGCCTGGTGTGGGTGCCCTCTAATGGTACTCCCCCGCCAACTCCAGACAGCAATGCAGACGGTGCAACAAGAATTTTGAGGGACAGATTTAAAGGCGCAGGAAGTCAACAACCAAGAAATACTGTGGGGATGTTGGTGGTAACCGTCCGTCGCACTCTCCAGGAGCGTATCTGGCTGCATGAAAACTACAGTGAAAAAGGCCTGTTTTCTTCGAACTTGGGGTCTAAACATAGAGTTGGTCGCTGACCGGCTTGAAGGGTTGTCAATTCTTAGGGATCTGATGCAATCAGAGGAGACAGGAGCGGGTTTAAAAGGCGATGTCAAGGTTCCAGGGATCAGTGGAGACAATGTACATCTCATCGACATATAACGGCCGTGATATGAGAAAGTTCTGTGTAAATCTACTGTATATGTGTGCTCTTTGAGAGACCTGCATATTCATGACCTTGGTATAAGACCAACGAGTCTAACAACATTCAACCAATAGAAGCGTGAAGCCGCTCAGCACTCGTCTAGCAATAAATGACCCACTGTTCGAGAATCATGCCACCTCTTGACCACCCAATGTTACGGCGATGCCGACGAGTTAGATGTAATTTAAACCACCATGAACCGATAGCAAGATGCTAGGACAAAGAGGTCTACGATTTGAGTTCACTCCGCAGGGACATTGGATGATTAACAACTACAGAGACCTCTAGATTGAGCACACCAGTAGTTCTCTTACCGATTGGCTGATGCCATCAAGAAGTCGATGGCACAGTCATCCGTGGTTCAACAATACTCGCTCAAATGAGCCTCGATGTTCCTGGTCATAGAATGCCTCAGACCGAACATGTACAAAGGTCAATACCTTCAAGCATAGGTTATGGCTCACACAACTGTTCGGCTTCGAGTTCTTCCTGGGATAGCCAATGGGCTGCACATCAAAATACTTATCACATCAGAAGCCCATACTCGTCATACATCTCACCAAGACAGTATCGTCCCGGAGAAAGGCTAACTTCAGCAATCAGTCTCCCAGATCATGCATACGCTCGACCAACGATGCTCAAGATCGATGAAACTACGATCAGCAACGGATGCCCTTGCCGCCGTCGCGGACACCACAGTATGGGACTCGACCTGGTACTCCAATGAGTGACATATCAGGATACCCGTCGGCAAGACTAACCAGCACACCCCTCAACTCACAGCCAGCAAACCCCAATTAGTTGTTCTCGATCCATCTGCAAACTCAACGTACGGCTACTTCGCTAACAACCGGCTGTGAAAGTTGCCCCATCATGGACAAATGAGCTTCACACGCCCCTAACCCCAAGTGACTGCCCACAGCAAAGACCCCGCAAGCCTTGCCATTGCCTTACTACAGAGGAGATCGATACGCTCGCACACCTCTCTTCAAGAGTATCGGCAATCACGCCCCCTGAGCTTCATACAAGAGCGCCGATTGCCGTAGCGAGTAAGCAAGGTATCAAGATAAGAGATAAATGATTGAGCAAAGTTCTATCCAAAGAGATGGAGGATAAAGATGAAAAAACGGGAACCAGGCTGTCCTGGGCTGTGCAAGATGGCAATGGCCAAGCGGATTGGGGGCAAGTTCGGTGCCTGGCTGATCGGCACACTAGTTCCCGTTACCTTTGGCTTACGTGCCTCTCTGGAGCACTTTGTGGCCGCCGAGGCGTCTTGGCTGGGGCGCAGTTGTAATATGAATCAAAGCAGGCTGCGATTGGTTGGATGAGACATGGGCGCTGAAAGCTGTACCCTCAACGTTCGAGTGTTCCTGATTCGATTGGGCTGCAGCAGAGACGGCATTGTCAACGCGGAGGCTTCTGCCGAGCAGAAACTCATGGCCCTAGCACAAGCTCAATTGGACGACAGGGGAAATGAACAATGGATGATGCGAGGAAAGGGGCCGATGCAAGCAGCCAGGAGGAGTTCGAGGGAACCATTAAAGACATTGCAGTTCTATATACGCTACTGAAAAACTTACAAAGGAAAATGCCAAGACAAACGAGCGTAGGTTGTAGATATCGCACGTGGCGCCTACACTGAGATGACAAAGCATAGTTCCTCATAAAGCCCGTAATCCAACCCAATCCCGCCAATAGCCACCAAACCCTGAACGCCGGAATCCAAGAAAAGTGATACTGTACCAAGCCAGCCGCCATTGAAATGCATGTTGACTCTAACCATTAGCCAAGCCAATGACTTGCATGAGGAAACAGCCCCAGACAAAATGAAACTAAGATATGCGAATGGAATCAGGAAAAGAGCCCGCTCTGACATCCTTCAGGGACTCAGGTTAAGCCACAAATGCAGATGGATTAGCCTCGTCCTCAGCGTCATCCCCTTCCCAAATCTTAAAGGACTTAGATGCTGAGGACAAAACAACATCCTCTGGCTCGTCATTGGGCTGTCCCTGAGGTAGTGGAAGTTCATTCGATCCGCCTTCGGCCTGGCACTCAGGGACTGCTTGATCCGACTCGTCCACAACAGACTCAGGGTCTTCCTCGTCTCCCGGAACTATGAAAATGCTCGTCTTGTCGCAGCCCTCGGCGTAAAAATCGGCAGCGTTCATCTCAGCCAGGGGCCCACGCTGCTTCTCAACCATGTCATCGCCGTCGAGAAAAGAAGGAACTGCTCTCGGAGAGCGGGCAGGGGTCTGGCTGACATCGTCAGGGGGAGGGATGTTTTCCTTGTCACGACCCTCGGCGCGCTCCCGCTTGTCGCGCTGTTCCGATTCTTCGTCGCTGCTGATGTCAAGCGTGCAGGTGCTGTGCTGGAGCAGATTTGTCATCTCCTGTTCGGGAGTGTCTTCGTAAATCTCAAAGGTCCACGACGACCGAGACTCAGGGGGGAGCAGGAAATCAAGGTTTTTGCTGTTCTTTACCGACCCACTCGTGCTGGTGCTGTTACGGAGGCTGCCAGAGTAACTGGGAATCGTGCCTTTGAGAGCAGCATCGAGCGAAAACGGTACTCCGAGGTGTGCTGATCTGAAAGTCGAAGGGGTACTTGGGTGCTGGGTTCGCTGGCGGGAGAAAATACCCGGACGTTTAGAAGACCGTGGCGGTGAGCGTCCAGGAAGAGCTGCCGAGGGTGACGATAACGGGGAGAGGAGAGAGCTCCTAAGAGTCGAACGCGCAGCGGGGAACTTGGGCTGAAGGATGGTTCGTGGCTGAGCGAAGGAAGACTTGGCAGAATGCGCGTCAAAAACATCCTTGGTCGAGGACAGAGATGCCCGGGGCGGAGCTCTAGAAAGGACAAAAGTTGCAGGCTTGAAGCTCTTGGTCAGGTCGCTGTCAGCTGACAACCCCTTTGCCCTCTTAGAGAACAGCGCGGGGTCAACATTCTCGGAGTCATCCGTGTCCAAGACATCAGCGACCTTGCGCTTAGCAGGAGAGCTTGGAATGGCTTCAAATTGTTAGTCTCGGTAGGTAAAAGGAGAATGCGCGCTACATAGACAAGCTGGGCATTTGTGATATGATTTGGGAAAATTTCCAGCATACCGTTTTGCCTGTTCTTAATGCTGGTGAGACTCTGAAGTCGAGCCCCGTCAACGGGAGCGAAAGGCTGACGCGTTAGAGTGGGCATAGTGATGTCGTTGAGCGGCGTCACGATGTCGCGAATGTGGGACCGTCGATGCTGCTGGCGTGTAAGAGACAAGTGGGAAAATCGGCTGCAGCCAGGTCGGTAGGCGAACTGAGGAAATTGAGGGAACAAAGATTGCCCAAAAAGCGGAGTGTTTAATGCGACAGCGCGAAAACACTTGGTTTGGTTTAATTGGACTTATCCTGCGCTCCTTTAGACTGAGCGCACGTGACCTCGATATCCTGGAGGGAGGGCCGAAAGTCGTGATATAAATTGGATGCACCGACTGGGATGAGTTATGAGGTGTGAAAAAAGTATGTGAAAGACAACAGTTGAGTCGGCGCCAAAAGCGCGTCTTGAGAAAAGCGAGCTAGGTTGTGGAATGACGTTCCAGACCAGGTATAGATGGCAGGGGGTTCCTTGGCGGCGCCGAACGCCAGCCCAGTCAGGCAAATGGCAAGCAGTCAAGATGCAGCTCTAGAACTGGATGAGATTCCTGGTGTGTGGGACACAGACGAGTTTATCAGAGCTTGTGTAAAAAACACATTAATAAAGTCTCAAGCGTATGCCGGACAGCTATAATTTTGTCGGAGGAAGCGGAAGAGAGCCGGCAAAACAAGGGAGTATTGCGTAGATGAGATAAAGGGAGGGAGGTTAGGGTTGAGAGCGGGGTTAGCAAGGTGTGGTTAGATAAACAGCCAAGTAGGTAGGCCCGTCAAGTAGATGGGCAACAGGATAGGCAGGATTCTAGATTAAATGATCACTCTCGAGAAGAAGAGAGGGGAAGAAAGGGAGAAAATTGTAGAGAAAAGTTCAAAGCCCGAAATTCAAGCAGCGAGGGTGACACGGGCTTTATATAGTATTCCTCGAGGGGTCCCGAAGCAAAGGATCGAATGGCATTCAAGAGCTCCGATAGGGGGGGGGTTCAAACAGCAGGCCAGGCATGAGAGGGAGTACGGGAGACCAGCAGGTAGTTTTGGTGAGCAGGTAGCCTCTGCTGGTACAGCTGGTACAACTGGTCTGGCTTGAGAGGGGGGTTTGTTCCAGTCGCAGTCCCGGTTCAGTTCAAGTCTTCCGCCCACCTCTCTGCTGGTAGCTGCTACTCTGCTGCATGCTGTGATCTGCCGTCCGTTGGCACACACCCTCCTTTCCGCAGGACGCAGCAACAGTGATACTCCAGCTCCAATGTCTGTATAGATGGAACGGATCACGGACACCGGGATTGGGTTGCTCTGTTATGCTGAGCCTTTAGCACCTTGCTCGGTCTGGCATCGCAGCTCCCGAGTGGGTCTGTTTGGTTCTGTTTGTAGTTTCTGACTCCTGGCAGGACGGAGAGAGGGGAGGCCGACCTTGGTCTTTTCGTGGCCGAAGCTCTCCGTGGCGGCCATCCCAAGGATTCCCAATCAGTACAAGGCACCTGGCTCAGAGCGGGGCCCTGGGGTTCACTAGGCACGGATTACGCATTTTCGAGTTTGGGTCGGACGTTGGCAGGACCCTTTTTGGACTTTGCGGGTGGCCCTGGGTTCTGGGGTCCCTGTCTACTGCTTGAGCCAGTCGTTGAGTGCTGGGAAACCTGGAAGCGGGCAACAGGTGAGAAGCGAGGGGTACTTTGCTTGCTCGAGACCCGAGGACAAAAGACTGATAGCCAGACTGGCAAGACGGAGGCCCAGCACAGGGCCAGCTGGAGCCTCTGGACACAGCAGCGACGGCAGCAACGGGAACAGCAATTGGTGGCATTCCCACCATGAACCTGCGAATCGCCGGTGTGGGAGGGTTCCGCAGTCTCGGGCGAATCACATCGCGTCGCCAGTCCTATTCGCCCCGCAACAAGGGGGGTCTCGTTGGGTGGTTTCCCACTTTTTCCGCAAGGGAACAAGCGCAGGTCAGCCTACATGAAACAATGCCGCTTGTGACCTTGTAGCACGAGGCTAGGGAATGTGTAAGTCGTAGTTGCATATAGATCAGAGATAGACTGCGTTCTGGAGGGCAGAGAGTCTTTCAGGTTGTTGGCTTGGTCCTGTTCAGTGTCTGCTTTCTTGAGTCTTGAACTCTTGATCTTCTCGCGCTGGCTTTTATTCTGCAGAAATCGGGCAGCGATCTGGTGCTCTCTCAAGCTTCAGCTAGCGTCGAACGCTCTGAACCGCCCGGGTCGGGTGTCCTCGGATGACAAGGAGCCTTCTGATGGAAGCGGCGAAGCAGCTGATAGATCTGCCAATGTACCAGCAGAGAAGCCGTCGCGGCGGGCATGCGCTCCCTCAAGCCGCCTGCCTTTATGATTCGGTCCAAGTATGCCTCTTTGTTGCAAGAAGCCGATGAGTTTAGCTTGAGAGCGCCGACTGTCTGGCGTATGGCGTATTGTCATGCCATAGCAAATACCAATGATCGATTAAATGTTGCTGCATCAAACCAACAGCGTTGCATCCTGGATTAGGTCTGGCCTTCGACATGCCGAGCCAACGGGCCGGCAGACTGGTAAGGCAGATCTCTATGCGATCGACAGCAACAAAGAGGGAGTGACAAGGCTACAGCAGGATCATGGTGTCTCAAATGACATAAAGATGGTATTGGATCGAGTTTCTATGCGATCCATCCGGAGAGGGAGGAAGCCAGCACAAGACTCGTGCGTATTGAGAGAGTGGCACCCAGCTTTCTGCAAGCACTTTGACAAATCCCAGAAGGCCAGCCAAGCCTTGAACGCCGTGCAGACCAGGACCTGTAGGTAACATCGTGACGGCAGGCGGACGTAGAAGCACCTACAAGCAGGTAGGTGAGCATCACGTTGAGCATTCCCCCACTTACAGAAATGGCCTAATTCTCCCCAATGTGCCAGCGACAGAAACGATACCTGACCTTTGCGGACGCACTGCGCAATGCACGACATCAAACGATCGAGGCCAACTGACCCTCAAATTAACTTGTCCCAAGCCCTCATGAGTCTTGGCACCTCCATGCCAAGCCTTCTTGAAGCTCTGACCCCACCTTATCTCTCCGGCCTGAAGCTAGTCATTGGACCACTCAAAGCCAGCGTCCAAGCATCCATGGTCTTGAGTTTCCTGGCTGAGTGCGGCTAGTGCCCCGCGAGGCCTCAGGATCAAGCCAACAGCTGCCTGGCACTCTGGTTTTCCAGATTGTGGCCACCACGAATCACTAACAGATCGTCGCTTAAAGTGTCGTCGCAAGAGCGCACCAGTCGTGAACTCGAAAACAGTATATCACTCGACTGATAACCGGACGGAGTTCTCTCAATCTCATGAGCCCTGCCTGCTGATATCTGACTCGGCGACTGCCAATGGCTTCTATCAATGACCTAGCAACCGCCGCATCGGCCGTGTCGGCCCTCAGCTCGTCGACTACCGGCGCCCCGGGTCCTTCTGTCCATCCCGACGCCCGTGGTGACGAGGCGTCCGTGACGCGCGGTGCCCTGATTGTGTTGGAAGGCCTCGACCGAAGTGGCAAGACGACCCAAGTGAAATTGCTCGAGCAACGCTTCGTCGAACTGGGTCGCAAGGTCAAGGTGATGCGCTTCCCGGGTAGGTCTTTGCCTTTCTTAGCCTAATCTGCTCTGTCTGCCGGGGACGAGGCCATATTGTGTGCTCCGTCCCGAACCGATAAACTCGGATCGAATTGACTGACTCGGCTTGATCGTCTGCAAGATCGTACCACGCCGATTGGCCAGATCATCGATAGCTATCTCAAGAGCCAGGTCGACATAGATGACCATGTCATTCATCTGCTCTTCAGTGCAAACCGATGGGAGGCAGCGTATGACCCTTCCCCTTCCCCTCTCCTCTCATCGCCATCATTTTCAGTGAACTTTTGTATTAAGACAAGGCTTTGCAATTAAGTAAAACCATTACAGCCCTGCTCAATGCGGGCATTACCGTACTCTGCGACCGCTACTACTACAGTGGTATTGTCTACTCGGCCGCGAAGCAGAATCCGACCCTTTCGCTTGCCTGGGCACGTGCTCCTGAGGTTGGCCTGCCACGCCCAGATTTAGTGCTCTTCCTAGACCTGGACGAGGAGCAGGCACGAGCCCGCGGCGGCTGGGGCGGCGAAGCCTACGAGAAGGCCGAGATGCAGAAGCGCGTGAGAGAGCTGTTTTGGGGCCTGAGCCTGGGCAAGATCGAGACGGCGCGCGCTCCGGTTACTGCTTCACGGGACACGGCCGTAGGAGTGGGCAATGAAGTCGCTGTTGGCCCGCCGTCTTCACAAGCCGTGACAGGGCACGAGTATCGCTTCAGGCAGGAAGAAGAGGACCTTCATGTCGTGGATGCCGGCGCGTCAGTCGAGGAGGTTGCTGAAGAGATCTGGAAGGTGGTCAAGGCTAGAGTGGAGGCAGTCGAGAGGGGAGAACTGGGGAAAGTGGTGAGGAAAGTCCTGTAGTAACCTTGACTTCTCATGCCGGGAAGAGCCCAGCGGGAAGTGTACCTATGAAGAGCATACCGAACCACCTAAGCATAGATCCAGTTTCAGGTAAGGCAGGCAATGTAATCGCAGCAATGCCAATATGTACCGGTAGCACCGCCGACACTTCACCAGTCCGCATACGTATACTTGAAACGTACCGTAACATCCGAATGAATGCACAAGCACGTCAGAGTTCGTGGCCATGTCCAAATGTAAAAGAACTTACATGAGGAATGGCCGGAATTGATGATGATGGGATCGACATCAGCTCCCGACATTCAGATCCCAAAAGTTAGAGGAACCTGAGTGAGTAAAGAGAACGTGGTAAAGGAACAAGTTGAGTGGAGGGTAGTGGTCGAGACATAGACTTCGTGTTGAATGACCGTCCCTTGCTCTTGTTTTGCTAGACGCCATGAAGCAATATATAATCAACAGACAGCCGATCCGATGTTGAGATCCTCACCATGCTACGACGAGATATGCCGACCGCCCTGTTCCCCATCCGTGTAAACCCGCCAAGCCCTCCTGAACCCCTCAACGCCAGATAAATGCTAATTGTATATACATCATCAAACTAACAACAAAATACAACCATGCCTTTGTAGTATCGCTACTACGTATATTGATAACCGTGCTGTACTTTTCATCCTGGGTTGCCGAAGCAATTATAAACATGACATGTTCTTCTGAGGAATGACCGGGTTCCTCTTGCATGCCACGTTGAGTGGTATGACGCAGCTGGCCTGCTGCCGGAGCTCGAATCATCGATAACTCAACGATTGACGCCAATCAGGCTCAAGAATTCGTTTCTCGTCTTCTCCTTCCGTTCAAAACAGCCCAGCACGCAACTCGTGATGGTGCTGCTGGTCGTCTTCTGAACGCCACGCATGACCATGCAGAGGTGGCTTGATTCCATGACGACGGCGACGCCTTGAGGCTTGAGCACCTCCATGATGGCATTGGCCACCTCGCGTGTCAAACGTTCCTGAATTTGCAACCGGCGAGCAAACATCTCGGCGATGCGGGGCAGCTTAGAAATGCCAATGACAGCATTCTTGGGGATGTAGCCAATGTGCATCTTGCCGGTGAAAGGCACCAGATGGTGCTCGCACATGCTGAACACCTCAATGTCCTTGACAATGACCATTTCGTTGTGGTTCTCCTGGAAGATGGCGCCATTGACGATGTCACGCACGTTCTCCTGGTAGCCCTTGGTGAAGAACAGCATGGCCTTGGCATAGCGTTCGGGTGTCGCCAGAAGGCCCTCTCTGTCGGGATCTTCGCCCACACACTCGAGCAGCGTCCGGACGGCGCCCTTCATGCGATTCAGTCGCGCCTCTTGCTGCGCGGCGTCTTCCTCAAGGCGTTCGCGCGTGCCGACGCTCGGGCGGCTCAGGCCGTCAAAGTCGATGACGGGACTCGGCGAGCGCGTGGATGAGTCGACGGCATCGTCGGGCGTCGCGGTTGTCTTTCTTTTCTTCTTTTTGGGCAGCGGCTCGGGCTTGTCACGGAAATCGCGCGCCGGCTTGCTGACGCTGGAGCGGCGCTCGCCAATGGAGCGGGTGCCCGTGCCATTCGGGCCAGAGGCGACCTGGGACTTGGAGTCTCCATCACGGAACCTCTTCTTGCTGCCGTTGCTGCCGTTACTGCTGCTCTCCCTGCTCTTGCTCCTCTTGCTGTGCTTGTCGCCGTTGACGAAGGCTGTTGAGGGGCTCTCGGACCCCGAGCGAGACTCGAACTGCACCATTATCGTAGCCACAGGCTTTCGCACGTTGCGTCGCACTGGCGTAATGGCGATTCCGTCGATTTCGTCCTTTGTGGTCGTGTCGGATTGTGCAGACTGCGATGGGAGAGAAGAGACAATGGCGCGTTGGAGAAACGAGAGTCGAGGACCACTCGAGAAAAAGTGAGGGGCCGAGGGGCGGATGACTGCGCTCCTTTTAATCGTTCTTCCTCGCAGCAGTCCAGGATGGCATAGCCGTAAGGAGCCAGGTGACTCCGGTCCCGCCTCCGAACCTGTTGAAATTTTCGAGTCGTGGTCTAGCGACGGCCAAGGCGGGATGCTCCGGCGCAGCCGATAAGGTTCTTTTATCTTATCGTATAAAACATCTCCGACTTAAGCACAGGGTTGTAAAATACCATCGTTTCAAACGTTCTCCCCCACATCGCACGTCTGATACTGGGGTCAGGCGCGCCCCATACGTGTTTGAGGCGATTACTCCAAAGTTGAGGGTGGGCTTGCGCCAGCCCGACAACAGTGTTTTCCTCGAGTGGAAACTGGAAACGCTGCGGCTGGATCCACATCCACTGCTTGTATGCTCGACCCAGCATCCATATCTTCAGCAAAACATCCTCTTTCCCAACAGCCAGCATCCACGAAATAGCATCCTTGCGATTACGCTCTACTTGATAACGTACGGGCGCTTCTGTCAATCGCACATCCAAGACAATCAATCAACTGCTGTAGCTGTTTACTCTTCGGCGACGTCTCGATCGCCGACATCGTCCACCTAACTACGTCCTCACGTCAATTCAAGGCCACACCTTGCATCCGCTCAGCGACACCATCATGGCCTCCCCGCCAGCGCACTCACCGCCTTATACTTCCCATTCGCCTATCCAGGGAGTTAACCCAATGTCATCCAAAAAGCGCGCGGCAGATACGAGCAGCGGGTCGCCTGCCCTCAAGCGACGCAAGGCTTCGGCCATCTCCATCTCGTCAGGTCCCCCCTCCGCCCATCCTCTCCGTCAAGCCTCGTTTCCTCCCGATGACGCGTCACCGTTCGGCCCGCGATCTCCTTCTGTTGATGTCGATGCTGTGAGTCTTGTTAGTGGCAGCCAGGTCAGCGCCGTCGCGCCGCTCAAGAAAAAACGCGGTCGAAAGTCCAAGGCCGAGAAAGCTCGAGAGCAGACACCGTCGGTTGTTGGCGCCAATGCCCCCACAGCTATCAGCGCCATCAGTGACAGTGCCAGCCGGGGGGTTAAAAGCTTAGTTAACGTTGTCGGTGTTGGGGACGAGGGTGAAGCTGATGAAGAGGGCCCGACTCAGGTTGCCGCCACGGCTGATGCCCGGACCCAAGAGCAGAAGGAGGAGGAACATCGTGCCAGACGCTTGCTCATCAGCGCCTTCTCTGATGAACAGTTCAATCGCTATGAAAACTGGCGTGCTGCCAACCTGAGCAAGCCCGCAGTCAGAAGAGTAAGCCCGAGGAAATTCTGCTCTGAATCATGTATCATGTTACCAGCAGCGAAGCTGACTGCTTTCTTAGCTTATTAATGCCACCGTGTCTCAGTCGGTTGCGGACAATGTTGTCATTGGCATGCGTGCCGTCGCCAAGCTTTTCATCGGCGACATTATCGAGAGCGCTCGCCGCGTTCAAGGCGAGTGGATCAATAAAATGAACGAAAAGCAGATCGATTTACCAGCGCCGCCGCCATTGGATTACCCCTCTGCTGGTGACAAAGACAAAAAAGACGAGGGCGAAACCCAGAAGGAGAACAAGGCCGATGACCGCCGTGGGCCGTTACGCCCAGAGCACCTACGCGAAGCCCTTCGACGTTACAGAAAAGGCCTGGAAGGAGGCGGCGTGGGCATGCAGTGGATCTGGCACCAGCAACACCAAAACGGAGTTGATAGGTTCCCCACGAGAACAGGAGGTCGCCGAATCTTCCGTTAATTAAACCTTGCTGTGGGATGCATTTGTGTACTTCCCACCTTTCAGTTTCCATCTGCAGTTCGTCTTCTTTGGCGCACAGGGGTTGGGCTCTGAATTTCACGATACCCACAACACGGATTTCCGGTTTATGCGCTGGTTTTCGGTCTGTTCACGGTGTTACAGGGCTTGGTGATTAAATTATACGGGTCTCATAGAATATTCCCAGCATCTATAAGCAAGCATTGATAAAAATGGGACCATAACCCTGCGGGATTACTCAAATGGGGCTTGTTTATGATGTGTGTTTTGTCATCTGAGTGGACAATTTATACTCAACTCAGCATCGTGGTCTCTTACGGTGGCATGAATAGCAACGCCCTTAATGAACAGAGCGACCACAGTCTCCGGTATGCTTTTCTTCACTTTGCTTGTGTCAATTAGGCCAAATAGAACCCTCTTCGTCCAGAGGCTGACATGATCGGCTCCAGAGACAACGAAGAGAATCCTTTCTTACCACCGTCCTGTTAGCACGTTACCAGCGAAGCCTCGACGATCTGGACCGTGGTCACTCAAGTAACCGCGACCACTTCCCCTGAGAAATACAAAGAGAAGTGGGCAATGTCGCTTGTTGTCGTCAAGCCTCATCCTCATGCTTGGCATCCTGTATCGATAAGCAAAGGAACCCAGAGGCAGACTTGCTCTCAGAATCAGTGCCATCACTCACGTGGTTACGATCTGGAGTAGTTTCCCAGCCGGCCATTAGTAGGGATTGTGGATATGGGTCATCATTAGACGTACCAGGTGACCTTTGTCTCGACACAAACGTCTTCAAATGACTGCTCTTTCATATGTTGTAGTCTTACCTATTCCTCCCCTCATGGCTCCCTCATCAACCAACCCTGTTGCTTCTGTATCTGACCAAACTGGTAACGATGTCGCTGAACTTTACCAACTCCATGCACAAGGTCAAAGCAACCTCAAGGGTCTTCATCTGTCTTCATACAACCATTTACTCCTACTGGACACTGAAGATTGTCTGCCGACTAACTTCTTCTCGCAGCCTTACTAGGGACTTAGCATAAACTACTGTTGTATACGCTTTACCATTTCACCTGAACAAGGGTTACGCATCTCACTTCGTGTGCTGTTGTTGGTTTTGTCGATGTATGCTTGCTTTGCTCTCCTAGTCATTCTGGCTTTAAGACTCATATCAAACCAAGCATCAATTTTCTGGGTAACAGCTCTCTCTCTTATGCGTTTGAGTGTTTCTCTCGGGTTGGAGGGGCTATTATGGTTTGCTAGTGTCATCAGCACCCCCAAATCACCGTCAACGTCAGCAGACAACATAGAAGACTGGAAACCATAGTATGACTTCCTTACTTTCTATGACGTGGCCTCAACGGCAAAACTCATCGAGGCTAGAAGCTTGTTAGCATGGGTGCTAACACTTTTTTGACTCGCGTAGATGGATGGGATCTGGCCGGGTGGAGGTAAAGCCAACTTGAGTTGCGGCTGAACACAGCTAGGACACAGTAATGTATATTAAGATTCCATATATAGAAAGATACTACCATCCTCTGTCATGTCTGGTGGTGGGGTGACAGCCTGGAGGGAAGACCTTTAAACTCCAAGCAAGTATTTGATGATTGGTCTAGCTGACTTTGTTCTGCAAGTTACCTAGTGCTGATTCTTGCTCACTGTGCTTGTTAGGCCCTCAGAGCGGGGCGTAGGCCAGTATACTGGGACGTGAAAGTGGAAGTTGTCCGGGCTCGATAGTTTCTGTCATGAGAAACTCAGGTGCATGATCAACAATATTGTGCAGTCTTGTGCTTGAGATCATAAATGAAGATGCTGAAATCAAATCAGAATTAAGCCCGCGGGGTGATATTATAGCTGAGATCGAACAAAGTGCTTTGCAACTATTCCACTTTGTGGCAGTCAAGTTCTATAACACAACTTTATTCGCTGGATATCATCCCGCTCAGCAGGGGCTAGGGACCAGCCAAGTTCCAGGTCGTCACGGGAGGCGAACTTTCTGTAAGACTTATTAAAGGGAAGAAGTATGAAGGTATAAAGCTGTGCCGGACGATACTCAGATAAAGATCAAGATAACACTTGGGGGGCATTTATGAGACAGATTGGTCGGAACGACCAATCAACAAGATGGTCATGACTCTATTGGCAACAGTAATGTACAACAGCTATGGACACAAGGATGCCCTGTCCTAGCGAAAAAGGGTAGTTGAGGGAGCGGATTCAAGAACCCGGCCTATGCATGATGCCACTCATGGGGCAGCAGCAACTTATTATAACACCATCAGGCTTTTACCTTGTTCTTTTCAGCAGCCACCTTAACAGCCTCGTTGGTAGCCTTGACAGTGGTGGTAGCTTCTCTCCTCTGAGCCAGGAGCACCGCCCTCTTCTCCCGCAGGCGCCTCTTAGACTCTTCACGGCGACGAGCCTTGGCGACCCTGCGAGCTTTGAGCTCCCTGAAGTAGGCAGCGCGCTTCTTGCGGCGAGAGCGCATCCTGGCTCTCCGC